>Ga0268279_1002050_pt1 | contig 10301 bp, 9 predicted proteins | sample saktaG_6_FD_190142 | JGI IMG/M metagenome (GOLD analysis project Ga0268279, IMG submission 190142) | Saline water microbial communities from Sakinaw Lake, British Columbia, Canada - sak_2010_1_5_80m | ecosystem: Environmental > Aquatic > Non-marine Saline and Alkaline > Saline ...
GCCACGGTACATCCCCGCCCTCTTTCTAGGCAGATTAGCTCGCGATAATAAGTACAAAGGGTTAAGTGTTGGGGATCAACTGCTTGACTGGGTTCTAACGAAAGCTAAGAAACTCTCCAAACAACTAGGCTGCCGTTTGGTCTTACTTGAATCAGAGGAAAGGGCAAGGAGCACATATGAGAGAAGCGGGTTTATTTTAATTCCGCCTAGCAGGCGCGACCCAAGAAACATCATGTTCTTTGACTTGGGAGAAAACAAGTAACCCATGCTTTCCACAAAAAACCTTGATCAGTTGGCTTGTTGGAAAAACAAACATACCGTTGGCCACCGTGAAAAATTATGGTATAGCGAGATTTTGGGTGTTGTGTGCCGTTATAGCACGGACGTTGCCTCCTCTGGAGGCCCCGCAACCCGCTGGGCAACACAACCTTAGATACCCAAATCTCATAAAAATACAAGGGGAAACCGATATAAAAACAAGTATCTGGTAAAATCTTACAGAGCCCTACTGCCTAACTAATCCATCATAGCTGGTTAAATAACCCTTCCAGCTTAAAAATTAAGAAGGCTTTTTAGAGGGACTGGTAGAAATCCTTGAAATGCTTCTGCTTCTTCTTTCCCTCAACCTTTCCCGAAAGTTCCCTATCCTTACTGGCCTCCTATCTTCTCTTTATGGTGTTGGGAATAGTCCCCAGGTTACCCCTGCGGTTTGGTAGGGTAGGGGTCTACTTGCACGATGATGGGTAGTTCTTGCTCTTCCCCTTGACTACTTCCTGTTCAAGCTTCCCCATATGATCAAGCCAGTACCTTTCACCCCAAGGCAGTTTCGGAACCTTCTCTTCAGACTTGCCGGTGTCTTCAGTTTTATTAAGCTCAACTCCGTGGTACTGTCCGGGGAGTTCAAAGGGAAGGCGAAACCAGGCGAACTTAAAGCATTGTTTCTGGATGAAAAGGTGTCTGTGGAGTTTAAGCGGGAGGTGAAGGTGTGCAGATGGTTGATGGGGGTGGGGATAGAGCGGTGAAGGCTGTTATTTTCGATATGGATAACACCCTCCTAGAGTTCGTTGAGGCTCAGATCGAGGCATGCCGCTGCGTGGCCAAACATCTTGGATCTGGGAGCACGATGGGGCTTCTTGACTACTTCCTCCGGGGAATCCACGGCGTTGAAGACCATGAAAATATTGCAGATTACATGAAGGATAGGGGCGTGTATGATGAGGGGAAGTTCCGTGAGTGTTGCAGGATTTATGATGAGGTTAAGCTTCGCTCCATAGAGCCTTACCCCGGAGTCAGGGAAACCTTGGAAGAGCTTAGGGGGAGAGGGTTGAAGCTTGCCGTGGTGACCGACGCCCACAACGGTAACGCTACTGCAAGACTCCGGAAGACTGGGCTCCTCCACCTACTGGACGTAGTGGTCTCAGCAGATATGGCAGGTAGAAAGAAGCCTGAACCAGATTCCATCAGACTTGCCCTCCAGAAGCTTGGAGTTAAGGCTGAGGAAGCGGTTCTCGTTGGGGACAGTTTGAGGCGGGATATTGCAGCCGGCAAGCGGCTGGGAATGCTTACAGTCTACGCCGCATACGGAGACAAAAACTTCTACGAAAAAAGAGAAACCAAAGCCGACCACACTCTCTCAAATATAAAAGACTTAACGAAGCTCTTAGGATGAACTTGAAAAGACCCGGCTATAAACACGGCACCCGAAGGGGAAACCAATTGGGATTGGTGGTCTTTACAAAGCGGTTATGTCTTTCCGTCGAGGAAGCTCAGCTTCACATCACTGAGCATATGTATATGTCATTATAGCAGTTGAATTTCAATAGCTTCCTTTTTCCGGTATGACATGCCTTACCCCGCCCTTTGGGTTGGAGTGGTCTCCTTTGAATCGGGGGATGAGGTGGATATGGGCGTGGAATATGGATTGCCCTGCTGCTTCACCTAGATTGATTCCTACGTTGAAGCCGTCTGGATGTATGGTTTGTGAAAGTTTCTCCCGCTGTCTTTTAAGCAACCGAAGGCAGTCTAAAATCTCTTCTTCACTTAGCTGGAATAGATCTGAGCAATGTCTCTTTGGAATGATAAGGGTGTGGCCTAGGCTTACCGGGTAGCGGTCCTTGATAGCGAAAGCCTTGCCATTTGAATCAATGGCTCTGGATCCAATATTGCAGAAGGGGCAAACATTGCTATTGGTCAATGGATTATTCCTCGAATTTTGTAGCCTATTTTTAATATGTTTGGAAATTGAATATCAAAGCTTCTGAAGCAAAGTTATTAATCTCCGGTTATAGCGTTAGCCGGTTGTTAACTTGGTTTGATTGCTTAAATCAATGCGATATGTTTTTCTAGGCATCATCAGGCGTGAATCGTTAAGTATGATGCCGGTTTCATGGAATAAAAATTTTGGAAAAACAAAAATAAAAACCTCTTTTAACCGTCTTACTAGGTATGCTGGGAAGATGTTGAGTTGAGGATATGCTCTGAATCTATTTGCCGGGAAGGCTAGTTTATGCCAACCTAAATCCAAGTAGCCACTTGGAGAATTTGTTTGTTTAGCTTCAAAAAGCAGTATATTATCACCTACCCAGAGCGTGTAATCTAACTCTTCTTGCCCTGAATAGGAGAACAGCCTTGTTTTTTCTTGTTTTATGTTTTCTAAGTAGACATCAAATTTAGAGCCCCTATTTCCTCTTGGTCCGATACAATATTTTGAGGTTGAAAATAGTTCGCTGATTATTTGTTCAAATATTCCCAGAAATCCGAGCTGTTCAATGCAGGCATTTTCTTGGCTATGTTCATCAAAAGCCTCTTTCAAACATCTAAATCTGCTAGGAGCTGAACATTCAAGTTCAGTGTAATTTGAAGTTGATAACTGAAGATACGGCCTTGGAAAGATCTTAGAATTCACTAGAGCAAACCTTCCACGACCAGTTCGGATAACATAAAGTTGCTTGTCCCGTAAGAATTTTGACTGCGTAGCCCAGAAGTCCTTCGACAGATATTCTGGGGCACGCATCTTCATTCGAAGCCCCAATTCCCCAGTTATCCGTCTAAAGGATCGGTTGCTAATGAAAAACCCATTTTGGCTTATATTTTCACTAACTTCAGATATTCCTAATACCGTCTCCCAAAGTTTATCCGTATCAGAAACCAAATGCTTCAAAATATTGACCACTCTAAATAGAGTTCTACTTGATTTAATATTATATCCTAGGGGTGTGCACAATTAACCCTTTATCTTTCTTTTCCAATTATTTCTCTCTGTCTGGAAAGGTCACAGGTGGGTTTGGTGTGTTATGCCTCGTTGAAGATGGTGCCAGCCAACCTGTAGACCAGTCTTAATGGTGTTACCACGCATCCAACTGGAAGCAGACCACATACAGGTAGTGAGGTAATAAACCTCAAAACGACAAATCGGAATTATGCACACCCCTAATATCCTTTTAAGAAATCATAGTTAAATTGGCTTTATAGATCTCCTTCAACCTCTCAGGACAAGTCTGTAGAATGCCTAGCTAACAATAGAATAGTTCTTGGTTTGGTTCTAGTAAAAATATTTACAATTAAAAATTTATCTTCTAAACTCTGCGAATTTCGCGTCTATTTCGCCTCTTAATTTTTCACCCACATCTTGAAATACGTCTAGTAATTCAGCGTATATGTTATCATTAGAAATAAAGTTCCAAAATTCTTCTCCAACTAAAATCTCACCGAACTCTAAATCATATAATCCCTTTAATGTCCAACGTTCATATGGTTCAGGGTGGTATGGATTATAAGGAATTGCAAGTCTTGTAAAAACCTTGGCACTCGTATCTTGGCTAAGCCTTAGCCCTGTCCATCTTAAAAGTTTTAGTTTTAACGCAACGAACTCCTTCATATTTGGTTTTGCAGTTGTTATGTCGAAATAATTTTCTTCTTCCCCTATTTTTACAAAGAAATCTACTTTGGAATCCGGATCTTTTTTTGGGGTACCTCTCTTTATTTTCTGTTTAATTTGTTTTATTTCATCCATTTTATTTACTGAAATCTCATCTTTCCTTAATTTGTAGTAGATTTCCTGAATAATTTTTTCCGCTTCACCATTTATCTCACCTAGTAAAGAATATTGCCTTTTAGCATAATTACCAGCACCTTTAGCTAAAATTTCACCAATTTGTTCCCAAATAGACATGCCAAACGTTGTATTCATAGAGTGAATAAAGGAAAACATTGCATATCTGTCCTCGCCAAGAAGCCTGCAATGAAATGGCATATGCTTTGTTTCACGTTTGTAACTATTCAGCTTCTCTCTTATCGTGATTGTGAGAAGCTCAGCAATTTTGTTTGTTGCTTCGGATGATAAAGCCATATTTTATCATTTGTCTTTTATTAATTCTTCAAGACCAGAATAAAAGGGATAATGCATTTTTAAAGCAATCTCATCCTTTGCAGTAACCATCTTTTCCCTTACATTTTTTTGTACATTTTCTAACACACATTTATAATGATAATGTAACCCGTCCGCATATTGGTGGTGAGTGTATTCCAATGTCTTGGCTTTTTTTCTTGAGTATTTCGTATAAGGACACTTGCCTTCTGCAACATCTGTTTCAGAATAAATTTTACAATCTCTTAAACACCGGATCTCAGCTTTTTTATTTTTTTCATCAAAGTTAGAAAATTTTTCTATAACAAACTGGCAAAAAGGAAGCCATCTCTTGCATATTGGGCATCTATCCGATGCCCTAGAATTTTGCGTGTCAATTGTCGCTGTAGGGATATTCGTTTGCAAAGAAAATGAACCTGATTGAATTTCTTTTTTAGTGCCAACTTCAATACCATATATGTGTTTGTCGTGTGTTATAACTAAAAAGTCTGGTGGGACTATACTGCGAGGTAAACCAATTAAACGTTGAGATAGTAGTAGTGGCAGTATATATCCAACATTGTTTCTGAGCAGAAATATATACACCAATAGTTCATGCCACAATCCTCCAGCAGTTTTAGGAAGCATAGAATCAAAATATGTGTTCAAATCTGGCGGAGCCGATGATTCCCCTTTTTTAAGGCCTATTCTACCCCTAAAAGCTTTAAGTTGCCGATATAGTCGTTCATCTTTAATTGTCGCAATTTTCATTTCTAATTTTTCCAATACCTTTTCTCTTAAATTATTCGAAACAGTCATTACTTCATAACACATTAACAAATTTACAAAATGTAAGATTGCCTTAACAAAATTCTCTTTATCCTTTTTTGATTGCATAGCATAGTATCCTCTTCCCACGAAGATATACTCAAAAAGATCTGCCAAAATCATCTGTCTGTCTGCTATGCCGTATAGTTGACTATTAAAATCTAACTCGCTGAGAGTTTCTCTAAATTTCTCCTCGTTTTCGCGGTATATGTCATAATCTAATTTTTCTGCAGTCTCAAAGTTCCCTTCGTTCATGAAAACTTCATGAAGTGTCCTCAGATGATCTAAGGCTTGATTCATCTTTTCAAAAATTTCTTTCGTTGCTACTCCCTAATCAAAGTGTTAGAGCCAAATACTTATAATTTCCCCTTCTTACGAACAAAACTGATTATTGCTAGCTAGCGGGAAATGGAATCGTAATAAAAAAAGTCAAAACCTTAGCATGAAGGTCAAAGAATCTAACTATAGTAAAAGCTATTATTTCTTGGAGAGTACTATTCCTTGGTAAATAAGGTGGGTTTACGGGGTAATTAAGTGACAAAAGTTATTAAAATACAAGATCAAAATTATCACCTATTGTTGGATATGCTTCATAAAATGGAACGACAAAAGAACGAAAGACTTTGTTTTGATGATGTTATATCTCTTTTAATAAAAGAGCATCAGGAATCTAGGCAAAAAATAAATAGAACGTAGACCAAGTTACTTGGTAATAGGGTTACCTAAAATTGAGTCGAAAAAAATTCTTAACCTTAAAAGAAGCCTGTGAATGGGGCAGTTCTTATCTAGGGCGAAAAGTTACCCCGAGTAACATTTCTTATTTGATACAATACGCAAAGATTCTCAGATACAATGAGAAAGACAAAATAAAAACAAGCTCTAACGGGACTACAAAGGTTTCTCTTAACGAGTTAAAACAATACTATAACAGCGCCATTAAAGAAAAAGTGTGGAAAGGGCAGATCGGAGAAGACATTAACTGGAGTTTAAGTTTTGATAATGTTAACGAGTCAGAAAGAACTAAGCATGTTCACCGCCTTCACCCTTATAAGGGAAAATTTATTCCACAATTGGTCGAATACTTCCTAAATAACAATACGAATAAATTCAAGAAAGCTGCCTTCTTTCGTGAAGGAGACATTATTTTAGATCCCTTTGCTGGATCGGGTACTACTTTAATTCAATGTTTGGAACTTGGATTACATTCAATCGGTATCGATATTTCGAAATTCAACTGCATGATAAGCAAGGCAAAGATACAGAAATATAACTTGGATGAATTAGCAAAGGAATTACACAGAGCAGTAAAAGCAACCGAGAAATTCAGCAAGACCAGATTTCGGTACGAACCTGAAAACAATAATGCTAAACTTTGCAGTTCTTTCAATGAAAAGTACTATCCCAACCCGGAATTTAAGATCCTAATAGGCCACATATATGAAGAGCAAAAAAAACTAGATGACAAGATCAACACATTAGGCAATGGTGATTACAAAAATAGACAAGAGATAATTGAGAAGGTACTTAACGATTATAAAGACGAAATTTTCATCTTGGAAACAGAAATTGCTAATTTCCTAGATCGCAATTCTGTTCCTATTCAATTCAAAATAAATTCTAATAATGTTGAAAATCTCGTAAACAAGTTTGCAGACAAATATGGGGAAATTGTGCTCAAAGAACTTGATGAAAAAATAAATAGTCTAAACAAAAAAGAAGTAAAGTTAAGTGCTCCAAGTGTAGAAGCATTTGCTGATTCGCCGTTTCTCTCAACCTGGTTTACGGAACGGAAAAGAGAAGAAATGAAAGTCTATCTAGATCAAATTAACAGTCAAGACGACATTAAAATTCGAACTTTAATGAAGATTATTTTGAGCAGAACAGCGCGGTCTTGTCGAGCTACTAAACATGTTGACCTGGCAACACTGGTCAAGCCTCAATCTAAGCCGTACTACTGCAGAAAGCATTTCAAAATTTGCAGACCAGTAACCACTATTATTCCGCATCTTAGAAGATATACTGAGGATACGATTAAACGTATAAGCGAGTTTTCCCAACTTCGAAAAGATGTTTTTTGTGAAATAATAAATGATGATTCTAGAACAATTGACCTTTTTGAATATATTGCAAAGAAGAATGAAGGCATCTATAGAATACTTGAGAAAAAGAAAATAGATGGAATTTTTACTTCTCCACCATATATAGGACAGATTGATTACCATGAGCAACATGCGTACGCTTATGAACTCTTTAATATCAATAGGAAAGATAACCTAGAAATAGGCAAAAAGTCAAACGGTAGTGGTAGAAAGGCTCAGAGCGAATACATCACTGGTATTTCTGCAGTGTTGTTTAATGTGAAAAAATATTTGAAAGAGAATTCACACATCTTCATTGTAGCAAATGACAGTAAGAATTTGTATCCAAAAATAGCAAAAGCAAGTGGTTTAGAAATTGTTAAAGTGTACAGGAGGCCAGTATTGGATAGAACAGAGAGAGATAAACAGCCATATTCCGAGTCTATTTTTCACATGATCTTTAAATGAAGTTTTTGACAATTATTTATAAATGGTGTGAGAAGTGGTTAGAAAAACCGGTTAGAACTAACGGTGAATTGCTGAACTTGCCTCAGTTCAACAATTGGCGAATCGCATATAACCCGCAAGTTATCAAATAGCTAGATAGCATATCCAATATTTTGCAGACTAAATGATACTTGATTTTTTGAAACCTGTTGATTGTTTTTAGTCAGAAGTAGGTACAAGGCTCATTGAGGGGTATGGCGGAGCTTCGTAGCAAGTATCCGGTATCAGAAACCTTTAAGATACTAGATGGTTTGGACCTATACAGAACAGGCAGAACCATCGTGGCGTTGGTTGTTGTGAAAAGTGATTATGGGAAAGATTTAAGGCTCTACCGATGGCAAAACCGCCTCGACAAGAAAACAAACACCAAGGTCTGGAAGGTCGACCTAGCAAGATTCAGCGTCTCGAAATGGAACTGGGAAGAGATCGCTGAAAAAGTTCAACAACTCAAAGCCAAACACAACATACCATAACTCCAAGACCCTTGAACTGCTTTCCTATCCTCTAATAAACATCCCAAAAACCCATCTTTTATGATGCATTTTAGCTTACCGAATCCACAGAAACTAGCTAATGGAACACCTCTTTTCTCACGTACTTGTTCGGTTTTGTTCTCACTTCCAAGTAGAAGGTTTTTATTTTCTCCTGCTTTTGGCTTAGGTCTCCTATCTGTTTCAACTGTTTTTTCGGTGTTGGTTTGGGGTGGTCTCTGAGGAGGTGTAGGATGTATCCGTATTCCACGGAAATGTGGAGGGGCTTCTTAAGCGGGAGGGTGTGGTTAAGCTCCGTTTGGGTGAACGCAAGGTCTACCGGGACGGCATCTCTCAGGACTTCAAACCGGAAGCATGGGCCACCACATACCTAGCCTTCCCATTCCAACCCACAGCCTGGAGGAACAGCACCCGCTTCCTCTTCCTCAAATTCTTCATGAACCCCCCTGAGCTGTGGCTAGGCCAGTCTTCCCTCCAGAACCTAACAGACACTCCTCTCTACAGGTTCTTCAAGCATCTGAAACCGGACGGTGAAAAGCCCCTAGCAAACAGCCTCTGGAAGCTCAAAATCCCCGGCCAACGCCTATCACTCAAGTTCACTGGGATCAGTGAGGTCATATTTGAAAAGAGGCAGCCAGCCGAAAATGACGAGTTTTGACAGGATTTGACAGGAAATAATGACGTCATATACGTGACCTTGGGAGAAAATTGATCATTTTTGATTAGTTTTGATTAGTTTTGAGGTTTTGAAAGGTTTTGGAGAACCTAAAATGGCAGGATCTTCCAGCTGTTCCCGAACGCGGATACGCTGGGGTTTGAAGTTTTTTGAAGGATCTTGAAGGGTTTTAGAAGCTGTTTTTCAACGTGATTCGAGGTCCTTCCTCGCAGTTAACCAGTTTCTTGGAATTGTTTATTCAAGGGTTTTAATCCGACATATGTGCGGTACCTATTGCAGATAGGAAGACCTTTCTCAACTGTTTCATCCGTTAATATCGCACAAATATGGGCTTCCCCGTTGAGGGAAATATGACAACTAATTTTTCGTTTTTCAGAATTTTTATTGCTAGAATTGGTTCCACAATTTGCAAGACATGTACTTAAAAATTGAACTTGTCCTGTTAAGGAAGGGGTTTAGGTAACAATTTACTAGTAAATTTTTATTCGGTGGTGGCATGTCAGGATGTCGAACTCGTCTGGATTCGTATCGAAAAGAAAGACCAATATCTCAACTTTTACTCAATAGCTGGCTATCTAACCATTCGCCTTTTCATGTCCCACATCCGTCTTCTTATGTAGAACTGCCTTCTCCATGTCCAATCCATGCCATTTGACCGTATATCCTAAAGCTTCAATTAGGTCTGAGTTCCTCACACCTTCCGCCTCGATGAGCTGTACTGCTTTAGACAATGTTTTCTCCTGTAACATAGATAGCTTCAAACCTATCTTGGCCAGCTTTGCTTCACTGATCAAAGTGTCTCCTATCAACCTGTAACCAAGGGTATTCCTGTCCGCCAGAACCCTTTTGACTGCTTCCTCGGATACTCCGAGTCTGCCCGCTATCCCTGCGATCTCCACAACGTCTCCTTCCAGCTTTATCTCCCTGCCCTTTAGTGTTGCAATCTGTCCGGTTAGATGCCTCTCCTCAAATTCTCTCAGAAAGTCTACAACTGGCCTTAGGGGGACATCCCGTTTGTAATAGATTATTTTTCCCTTCACCCGCCTCAGCTTTGAGCATGCCAAGCTCTCATCCACCGCGATGATCAGGTCAACCCCGCTCAGTTGCTGCAGCTTCTGAACCTTCCTCTCCAAGTATTCCTGAGTCCAGAAGCCAACGATCTCCAGGTAAACCTTGGCGCTGTCCTTCTGGAGGCTGAAGTCGGGGATAAAGACGTGGGTTCCGGCGGTTAAGGGTTCAGGTTCACGGGCAAGCTTCCAACCAAAACCCAAGGACTGAAAGTTCTTGGAAAACCTTTCCTCAACTGAGCTGTCGAAGGCACCCTCCGAGGAAGGCTCGGGTGGAGCATGCTTCAGCAGATATCCGACTTCGTTGGA
>Ga0268279_1002052_pt1 | contig 10296 bp, 10 predicted proteins | sample saktaG_6_FD_190142 | JGI IMG/M metagenome (GOLD analysis project Ga0268279, IMG submission 190142) | Saline water microbial communities from Sakinaw Lake, British Columbia, Canada - sak_2010_1_5_80m | ecosystem: Environmental > Aquatic > Non-marine Saline and Alkaline > Saline ...
CTTGAACCCCCATTTGAGCTTGCCCATAATCTCCCTCTAACTCTCTCATGGGCACTAAAGCAGCCACACTATCAACCACAACAACCCCTACATCTTTTGATTTCACTAATCTATCTATTATTTCAAGAGCTTGCTCACCGCTCGTTGGTTGAGATACCGCCAATTTATCTGTATTTACACCTAACTTTTGAGCATAGTCTTTATCATAAGCCATTTCAACATCAATTAAAGCCACATTATCACCCATTTTCTGTGCCTGAGCCATAATCATTAAAGACAAAGTGCTTTTTCCAGAACTTTCAGCTCCATATATTTCTGTTATCCTTCCCTTTGGGATGCCACCCCTACCTAAAGCAATATCTAATGATAATAATCCAGTTGAAACAACATCTACTTTAATATCCTTATAATCTTTAGATGTCATTATTGAATCATTCCCAAACTCTTTCTTAATATCCTCTAACGTTTTGCTAAACATAATTTATTTATTTAACTTTAACCATAAATTAGCAACTACTTCTTCTGGAGAGCTACCAAACTCACAAATATCAATAGTCCCATCATCTTTGTTGATACTAGCAGCCATCCAACTCTCCTTTGTCTTTAAAGCATCATTTTCTAATACTCTAAATTCATCTCCACATGCTTTAATCAGTTCTGAAAGAGTAGGAATCTTATAATATCCCTTGCTAAGTATTTGGTCAAAAGCATGTTTCCATTTAAACCTATCGCCTGCCAAAAAAAGCCCCTTTTTACCCTTTTGACCAACACTATAAAATCTATTATGACTATAACATTCTTGTTCAAATCCAGCATCTTTTAATTGTTTTGCTAATTTGTATGAAATCATATTTTATATATTAAATTGGTGTTTCTTCGTCTAATATTTCACTATCATCTGGCTCATTATTTAACTTATCTTTCATAGCTACTATAATTTCTAATGGGTCTTTAAGTTCTTTTTGTTTCTTAAGCTCTTCTTCTGTTAGTTCAACATCTTGTCTTCCCGGGATAACAGTATATTTAGTTTTTAGCTTCTCTCCCTCTCTTTTAACGACTATATCATATTTAGGAAGTCCATCTTCACCAAACCCATAGTCATCACTCTCGTCTAATGCTGATATTTGTTTAATAACTTGAAAGCCTGTTTTAAGTATCTTGAACTCACCATCTTCTCTATCTATAATCCAACCTAGCCATTTAGGAGATACCCTATCCCCTGCTTTACAATACTCACAACCACTATCTTTTCCTATACAGAGAACTGACTTCTTCTCTGTATTATCCCAATGTTCTCCAAAGTGATTAAATAAAGATACAATTCTAATCTTGTTCTCTCCTACCTTAAAATTATACCATTCTCCTCCCCCCATTTTATACTCTTTTTTTGCTTCTTCTATGTTTCCAAAATTTCCCATAATTACCTCATTTTTTAATTATTAAAATACTTAGATTGTTTTTGTGTTCCTCTTGTTTGTTCAAAATCAGCTGTTCTATCCCTTTCACATTCCTCAGCATACTCATCATCTCTTGCTGTTTCATTCTTCTCTTCTTGTGCCATTTCTTCTAATCCTTTATTAAAGAGACCTTGAACTAAATTGAATTGATTTTTTTGTGTATTAAATGAATTGTTCATAAAATTACAATTAAATGAATAAAATTTTATAATCACTATATTTACGACTTATAAGTAATTCCCTATTATCTTTGTCGATTCTGACGTTCACAAAATGTGTTATTTCTTCTTCTGTCTTTCCAGTAAGATATTGAGTTACTATTTTACGCCAAGTAATCTCTTTTCCATAAGGTAAACTATCTAATACAGGACATTTCTCATAGAACTGACAAGCCCACCATAGACTTCTCTCTGACTTTCCTATGTCATTTGCAACTTGTTTCACTAATTTAGTAATAGATTTTGTCTTAAATGTTCTTAATGCTTTGCCTAATGTATGGTAAGCCTCAACTAATACCCAATTAGACCTAAACACTCCCTCTGTAATTATTCCTTTACATTCTGTAACAAGATTTTGATATTCATCACCTTGTATAATACCTACTTCAACTTTTTCTAATTCTTTCATAATTATTTAACATTATTTTTATAAAATGAATATGGAACTTTCTTAATTTCATAAAGTTTAGAATACACAGTTATTACCCCTTTTTCTTTATAAAGTTTTTTATCTCTTCTCTTATTCGGTTTAACATCTTTTAATCTCAAAACCTTTTCTCCTTTCCCTTTTATAATATACTTTTTAAAATTCTCTACCCCTTGTTGTTCAATAAAAGCAAAAGTATTTTGCACTCTATCTGTGGCATCTTTTACGCAATTAAATTTCCTATGATAATAAACTTTATTTTCTAACCAAAAAGCATACTGCCCCCCATCTATAAAACCAAAAACAACAATATCTTTTTTCTTTTCAAACCCCGTACCATCTGCTATTGTCCAATAAATTACCTTTTCTTCTTTGTTCATAATACTACTATAACATATTTACAATTAAAGTCAATACCCTAATAGTGGATAACTTTTATACAACAATATTTATTATGTTATTCTCATCTATTTCATATTCCCCAACATCTACTACCCAAATACCTGCTCTTAAATAAGAATTCTTAAAACGAGATGGACCCTCCATTTGACCCTTTAATTCTTTAGCCAATTTTTGAGGGATTTCTAATTCACCATTTTTGAGAATAATATAACTTTTAGAATGGGTCTTCTTTGTATTCATAAGACATTTCAGTGAATAATTGATTAGAATATATTAAGGGGACGTAGTCTTTTCTGCCACTTCTTCTTGATTTAGCCACCCATAATACTGATTGATTTCCAGCATATTTTATTCCTTCAGATTCTTTTTCGGCTTTTGTTTGTCTTAATGTTCTTCTCCAGATAAATAGAATTATATCAGCTTCATCTCCTATTGTTGTTGACCCCTTTAGGTCTTTCTCTGTTGGCACAATATCTTCTAAGGCTCTACGAGTATGAACAGCCATAAAAATAACTATATTTAATTCTAATGCCAATGCCTTTAATAAACGAACACGATTAGCTATTTCTCTTTGTTCGTCCTGACAAGCAAATGGCAATAAAGAATGAAGATGGTCAATAAAAAGAATATCTGCTTTATATTTCACTACACTTTCTATTACCCTTTTTCTTAACCAAACCATATCTTTATCTTGTATTCTACGAGGTAAATAGAACTCAGGTAATGGTAATTCTGTCCAGTTAAACTTTTCAAATAAATCCTCATAGGGCATTTCATAGGATAACCATAGACTTTTCTTATTCTGTTCAGCAAACCGATATGTTAAATTAACCAGCATTGAAGTCTTACCTTTGCCCGTTTCTCCTCCCATAACCACTAATTGCCCTTTCTTAAAACCACCATTAAGAATATCATCTAATTTGGGGATTTTGCTTTTAATAAAAACTACTGGTTCAACACTTAATCTTTCTTTTATTTCTGCCTGTATATCTTCACAATGTAATACCCTGTCTTTTCCGTCATAATTCTTTAATTGTTCTTTTTCTTCTTCTAATAACAACATAATTTAATTAAATAATTTATTAAATGGTTTTTCTACATTATTCTCATTTTGAATAATTTCGTCCTCCCAGCTTCTATTGTTCAAGAATGTTTCTGGGTTTTTTCTAAACCTTTTATCAGGCGTAGATTCAACATAGGCAGGTAGGTAAGAAATCGCTAACTTCCTATCTTTGTCTGAGAGTTTAAGCCATTTAGCAAGAGTTTTCTTTTTACCAACCTTTTTTTCATATAAATCAAAAAAACAATTAAATGATGTATATATATCTTTATTATCCTTCTTCTTTGTTATCCTTAGTACTTTGTTATCCTTATAGGTATCTCGTACCGTAGGTGGTGTGTGAGCTACGGTTTCTGAGCTATGGTACCGTGTATCTTTAGGAGCTATGGTGTCTTTAAGGTTCCATTCTGACTTATCAACCAAATAATAAACATTATTAGTAAACTTTCCTCCCATTTTTTCTTTTTCTATTCTTATTATATTATATTCTAATAAACTTTTTATTCCTCTCTTAACAGAAGCAATAGATATTCTTAATTCATATCCTATTTTATTTTGAGAAGGAAACGCTTTTTGAGAATTAAATTCTGCATGTCTGCATAATGATAAATAAACTAATGTTGCGTTTGGTCCACAAATTCTTGCATAACCATTAAGATATTTATCATCAATCTTAAACTGGTCTTTCTTTCTTAAATCTCTAATTTTAAATAATTGTTTTTGTTCCATAAATTTATTTAATTAAAAAAACCTTAATGGAAGGAGCGAAAGAACAACAGCCACGAATAGCTGCCAACGATTTCTCGTTGTTTCGCCCTCTCCATTAAAGTTTCTATTCGTGTTTTTGTTCATATAAATTTGTTTATTTCTAAAGTATTTTTAGTATGACAGAAAGAAATAATAAGTCAATTTCTAACTGTGGATAACTAAAAAGAACATTACCCGTCCTAGCCCACCTTCAGGATTTATATTTAATAATATAATATAAGGTAATTGATTCAATCCCGTATTCTACTCAGACAAATAGAACACACACACCAAATTATTTATATATTATTTATTATATCACTTACAAATTTTTTGTCAATTATTTTTTCACCTTCTTTATAAGAATTTAATTCTTTCTCTGTAATTGTTTTTACAAGTTGCCAGTCAGGGTCATTAAACCATTCTTGATAAATTTTAGCAGAAGCAAATGCTCTTCTCATTCCATTAAATATACGCCACACAGCAGAATTGCCTTCTACTTTTACAATTCTTTCTTTATTAATTACCAAATCTTCAAGGGAAATCGCAGCATTAATTGGGTAGCCTTCTCGCAGAAATCCATATCCTTTGTCTCCCCAATCTGAACCAAACCAATTAGCTATTTCTATCTTGTCTCCATCCCATCCAACAGCGACAACGCTATGATACCATTTTGCTATTATATAATCTACGATGTTATTATTTTTTTTCACATTATCTCTGTTCCATTGGTCATTGTTGCCGCCGACAGCTATAGGTAAAGGACTACGATAAATAGCTCTCTTAATGTCAAATATGTCTGGGAATGTATAATGATTTATTCTGTGTTGTAATGCTTCAGTAGCAGCTTCATTAGAAACATTTATTCTATCTTCTACCCAACTGAAACCTTTTTCAGCTTTGTCAGGACATAAGGCATAACTTGACGTTCCCATTTTTCTTAAAGATTTAGCAACAGCTCTGTAATTAGCTCCTTTGTTGCTATGTGGAGAATTAGCCCAAAGAAATCTCCAAGACAATCTGAAATCTTTATTCCATTCTTGTTGTTGATTGAATGCCTGAACAAAAGAAAAAGAACACATAACACAACTTGGTATCTGTAATTGAACTGGTAAATGTTTTGGCATTTTATCACGCCAACTAAATTTTTGTGGCAATTCTTTTAACTCTGGCGTTGAAGAAGAAAAACTTGCAGCCCAACCATAATCTCTCTCATCTTCTACTCCTTTTTCCCAGCCACCAGTAAAATTATCTAAATTAAAAGGTTTCTTTTTCCAAAATAACATATAATTATTTTTAAGCTAATAAAACATTCTTTAATCGTTTATTTAATAAGCCGTCAGAAGCATTTAAGGGGGTCTGTGAGTAGAGTTAACCCCAAAAAGGTATAATTAACTATCTTTCTTTTTCTTTTGTATTATTTTTTTTAAGCGTTCTTTTAAAAGTTCTCTTTTTTGTTGTTCTGTCATAAAATTTTAATTAAAATAATAATTCATCTAATGGCATTCTTTCAAATGACCATTCAACTATAGCAGTATATATCATTATAGTCAAACATAATATTACTACTATTATTCCTAGTAAATTGTCTATTTTTGGATGTCTTTTAATCCATCCTATTTCATGTCTTCTTCTATCCATTCTATACATTTTAGTTTCCAGTTTTTTAGTTTTTGTAAATTTTTAGTTCTTTTCTCGCCATCATAATCTCTAATTAATTGAGATTTACGACTATTATATTCACTATCAAGATATTTTTTCATTATGCTTTGTCTCTTTGCTAAATTATCTCTTGTATAAGCATATCCAAATACAAATGTTAAAACCTTTTCAAATTTAGATAATCCAGCATCTAACACTTTATCCTGTCTTTCTTTTTCTTTGTCGGACAAAGTTCCAACTTCAGCAGCATCTGCCATTTTACCATATAACCTAAATATATTTTTAAATGAATACCAAGCTATATCTGCAGTTTGTTTTAGTACATTATCGGTTGGATTATAAACTTGTTCACCAACACCAAATGATTTACGATTTTTAAGAATATCCCAAAAGAATATTCTCCATACTGGATGAACTTCCCATTGTGCAAAGTTCTTAATACCTTGTATTATTCTAGCCTCTGGCTTAATTGGATTATAAGAAGATAATCTATGCCACCATTTAATAGGCATATTCCAAATAAAATTAATACTCACAACAATCTCCTCTTTTTTTCCATCAACTATTACTTCCTTTTTCCATTTCCAAAGAAACTTATCTTTTTTGAATCCCCTAGCTCCAAGATAAACAGAGATAGCCAATGGGATAAATAATGACATAAGAAATGCTTTAGATGCTCTTTCAATCTCATGATTTGGGACTTTCTCTCCTTTCATTCCTCTAACCATTAATTTAACTGGCTCAATCATAGTTTTAACCATTTCAATAGGCATAAGAACTCTAAAGCTATGAACAAATACTATTGGTGATAATATCTTTTTAAATTTAGTTGATAATTCTGAGTAAGCACCATGACCACGAGAGGCTATTTTAACGGCTTCTTCCCTTGAATAACCCATAAGCTCTAGACTAAGAGCAGACTGAGTTCTTTGAACTTTATCTCCTAACCAAGTATAATGTGCCATTATCTTATAAGCACCAATTAAAAATTGTCTAGAATTTTGTTTTGTAAGCGTCATATCCAAAATAGTTTCGAGTTTTGTCTGCCATTTTGGATGTATATCATCAGTTCTTCTAATCATCATATTTATTGCTTCGCTCTTAGCAGCCTTTGTCATTTCATACGGAAACTGATAAAGATTAAGAGAGTTATATTCATGATACTCTTTTGTTTTGTTTAAAACTATATTAAACGCTTTCTTAGTTATCTTTGCCTCTTTTGATGGACTAAAATGAAACATTCCTCTTTGTACTTTTTGTAAAGCATTATAAACCCAAATAATTTGAGGTTTTATAAATTGTGCCAGTTTACCTAAACCTAGGAAATTCCTAATAGGTCCACCTTTTTTCATTCTCATCATCTTCATTTCATTTAAAGCATCTGCTAACAAAGGATGTACTACTTGATTTTTTAACTCTGGGGCTCTTATCCCAACCTCTGTAGCACTTAACCATCCATCAGCTTTTAGTTTAGCACTAACAGGTTTAATCATTCCATTCTCTCTGGAATAATCATATAAATCTTTTAATGATGATTTATAATAATAGTTATCTAACACCTCAGCTGTTAATCTTCTAATATCAATATCTTCTGGCTTTAATAATCCATTATCAACATAATATCTTAATAATTTAGTACTTTTTCTTTTTCTAAATGTTCCAGATAAATCAGATAATTTTTGTAGATAAACTTTCTTTTCCTCTCCAGTCAATGACCTATATTTAGATTCTATAGCTCGTTGAGCAACAATACTTTGTGGTAAATATCTATAATTTTCAATAGCTTTTTTCTCTATTATTAATTCTTTTAACTTTTTTGGTTTAGACTTAAAGAAATCTATTTTAGCATTAACATCATCTAATAATCTTTCTTTCAGATTACCTTCATATAATTTTTCTTCCATAACATTCTTTTCGGTTTCAGACAGAATATTCTTAAATTTATCATAAATTTCTTTTAATTCTTTCGGTATTTCTAATCTTTTGTCTGTATAAACTAAAGACATTAAAGCAGAATCATCTACGGACAAAGGTTTATCTATTATTTTCTCGATTTTATCAATGGCTTCATCAACGCCAGAATTTCTTTTAGAAAAAGATTTCATTAATTCATCATATAATTCAGGATTAACTCTTCTAGCTTCTCCAAATGCGAAAATCCAATCGTGAACATTCTTATAAATATCTTTGATTGGTTTGAATGAAGGAATCTTAAAAAATGCTCCTTTCTCGTCTTTAATAGCATCCCAAACATTTTGTTGTTTTTCTAAATTTGATTTTAGGCTTGACCTTAATTCTGCTTCTTCATCTGTGCTAGCTACTATATCTTCTTTAATATCTTTTGGCATTTCTCCCCAATCATCTGTTCCCATCTCAAAACCTTTAATAGCTTTCTCTGCCTCTTCTTTAGTTTTTTTTATCCATTCATCAATTTCTTTTTCTGTTAACACTTTTTTTTCTTCTAATTCTTTTAAAGAAAGTTTCTTAACAGGTTTCTTTTCTGCTATTTTCTTTTTAATAACTTCTGGCTTTTTCTTTGCTATCTTTTCTTTAACTGAAATAGGTTTCAGTGGTTTAGCTGGTTTCACTTCTTTAACTGCTTGGTTATAGATGTTTGTTAGTTGTTGTTTGGTTTTAGAGTTTATATCAAATAATTCTTTAACCATTTTTAATGCTTGTTTTTCTGTTTTTTTCATTTCCACTATTTGACTATGGTAAATACTCCATATTTCACCAGCACCTTTTGTTGAAAAATATTTCCCATCTCTTTTGAAAACTCCTCTAGACGATGTGTCCATAGAGATAATGCTAGGAATATCTTCTTTCTTAATTTCTCCTGAAATTATATTATCAGAAATATTTTTAAAATAATTCTCATTTACAAACTCCTCTGCACTCTTATATTTCTTAGCTTCTTCTGCTAATGGTTTTACTTCTTTAACTGCTTTAATATCTTTATATCCTAATGCAATTCCTAATTTTCTTTGATTTCCATCTTCAACAGCATTTAGAACTTTATTAAGAGCATCTATATCCTTGGCAACGACTATATGATTTGTTCTTTTTGTTGTTCTAAACCATAAATCATTTTTCTTTGCAAATTTAATAACCTCTTCTTTTGGCAAAAATCCATCATTCAAATATGCTGGCTTTTCTTTTAACACTTGTTCCATTTCCCATCTATCTGCTTTTTTTAAAATCTCTTTGTCAAACTTTTTGGTTTCTTTCATTAAATCAAGTTGTTTCTTAAATGGATTTTTAAGATAATATTGATTTTGTGTTTTCCACTCATCAACTATTCCACTATATTTTTCAGTTAATGTAGGAGTAGTGATTGTATCAACTTTGGGTTTAATCGCTTCTGATGGGGTCTGAGGTGCCACTGCTTGCGTCTTAGGAACTAACATCTCACCAGATGGTTTCACTGCTACTGGTTTTGTAATAGGTTTCTCTGTTGGTTTTACAGTTGGCTTTATATCAGGTTTAATTGTTGGTTTAACTTGAGGAACTAACGGAGGTTTAACACTAGGTGTTATGGGTTTTGAAATAGGAGCTTGTTTAGCAACAGATTGATTTAGATTGATAATAGCTTTTTCAACAGCATCTTTCGGTATATTTATGTTTGTTGCTTTAATTGAACCTATTTTTCCTTTATTTAATACCTTTCCAAGAATATCTTGTAAAACACTCTTTTCCATATTATATCCAGCAAACTTAACGGTTCCTTCCTTTGTTGGAATAAGCTCTAATACACTATTAGCCTTACCACCAAAATCTTCTCCTTTAAAATATAAAGCATTATCATATAATGGGGTAGTTGCTTTCCCTGCCTTCTTTGCCAAAACTCCAATTTGTTCTAATTTGGGTGGACCAGCTTGTGGCGTTGGACCTATTGTTCCCCTTAATCTCCCACCAGTAATAGTCCATCCTTGATTTTTATAAGGTGTTATTGCTGTTCCTTTTTCAACTTTCACAGTTGGTTTAAATTCTCCATCAAAAACTTTTACTTTTTTGGGCATAACTAATTTTTGTAGTGGATATAAAACACTTGTAAAAGCACCAAATGTTCCAGCTAAATTAACAGCTTGTTCTAACTTAGAAACTCCCTCTTCTTTTTTTGAAATTAAACCAGTCAAACCACCAACTAATTCTGCCTTTCCTATAGCTCTTAAATATGGAGATTTAAGAATTGTCTTGGTAGCTGTTGTAACCTCAGATAGAACAGGAATAGCACCCAAAATACTTTGTAAAAATGTCATTGTTATAATAAACCCAGCTGTTTGATATAATGCTTGTTTGATGTTTGTGGCGTCATAAGGTGTT
>Ga0268279_1002056_pt1 | contig 10290 bp, 4 predicted proteins | sample saktaG_6_FD_190142 | JGI IMG/M metagenome (GOLD analysis project Ga0268279, IMG submission 190142) | Saline water microbial communities from Sakinaw Lake, British Columbia, Canada - sak_2010_1_5_80m | ecosystem: Environmental > Aquatic > Non-marine Saline and Alkaline > Saline ...
GTGAACTTTATTTTAAAATCTCCGGGAATATCAGATACCAGTTTCAGAAGTTTGGGGAAGTTTATGGATTTTTCGGCGGGGGAGTTATAGTCGTTCACGTTCTGGCCCAACAGCCAGATTTCCCCAGAACCTTGTTCTACCGCATTTTTCACTTCATTCAGAATCTTTTTATGGTTTCTGCAGACCAAAGAACCCCTGGTAAAAGGAACAACGCAATAGGTGCAGAAATTATTACAGCCGTTGGAAATGGGGATATAGGCAGCAGGTCTCTTTCGGCAGGTTGGTAGAATGTCAACGTAATCCTTGTTGTCCCAGATTTCATTAAAAAGTTCTTTTAATTTTTTTCTGTCTTCCCTTAGTATGCAACCGGTTAAAACAATCTTCAGCCCGGGTTTTTTCCTCTTTAACTTGGTTAAATTTCTGATTTTGCCGTAGATCCTGTCTACAGCTGACTGTCTTATGGAACACATGTTCACCACTATCAAATCCGCTTCGTTTTCTTTTGAAACCGGTTTATAGTTCTTTTTCTCCAAAGTCGTAGCAATTCTTTCTGAATCAGCCTCGTTCATCTGGCAGCCGTAGGTAATAATATGGTATTTCATAGGCCTTTTTATTTTAGGATAGAAAAACAGCCTCGTAAAGTTTAGGGGCTGTTTTTCTTTTTAACTCCTTTGCCGAAGAATTACTGAGATTTATTGGTTTCCGGCAGTAATTCTTTGAACTGTTGGAGTTGTTGCTGAAGCATGTTTTTCTCGGTTTCGGTTTCTTCAGTCTGCTCCTGGATCTGCTCTTGCTCCTGCTCCTGTTTTGGTACTGGCTGAGGCGAAGTACTTTGGGTGGGAGGAACCTCCACTTGAGCAGGTATCACGCATTTGAATTCGATAACGCATCCTTGTTCATCCTTTTTTATTATAATTCGTCCTTCCTGACAGAAAGTTGCTGCAGTTTTTTCTATTGTCGGACAGGCGTTTGTCTGGGTTTGTTCTTTTATTTGTATGGTCTCCTGGATTTTTTCCATAATTCTTTCCCTTGATTGCAGAAGATTTTCCTTTAGCATGGGCAATTCTTTTAATTCTTCTTTCAAACTATCAATAATTTCCATCTGCGTTTCTTTTTCACCGCTGATTTTTTCAACGTAATCCTGGAATTTCCCCTGGGTTTGTGAAGGAAGCTGTTGCAATGTTTCTTTCAACTTCAACAGGGTGTTTTCCTGGGCCCCGCGGATTGCATCTTTCGCTTCTTCGGGCGCCTTTGTTTCCAATTGTTTGAGAATCTCTAAGTTTTTAAACTCTTTGAACTTGCTCCCCGTCATTTCTTGCAGATTTTGTTCCAGTCTTTCTTGGAGTTTTTCTTTGTTTTCCAGCTGTGTCATAATCTGGCTGAATTTTTCAAGATGTTCATTTCTTGCTTCCTGTATTTTTTCAAAAACTTCTTGAGGAACCTGTTCTTCCAGTTTTTGGAGGACTCTTTGTTGAACGGTTTGCTGCTGGATGAATTTATCGAGGAACTGACCGACTTGTTCCGATTCCTCGGCCGTCTCCCTAATCCTTTCGGTAACCTTTGCCATTTCTCCTATTTCTTTCTGGTAGTTTCCGACCGCATTTTCAATCTGTTCGCGGTTTTTGTTTTGTTCCACCATTTTCTTCACTTCCAGCAATCTTTCACTGCTGAATTTTTCCTTTAATTGAGCCTTATCGACTGTGCTGAAAGCAAAGACGTTTTGAATGGTTCTACTCCATTCTTTAAGGAAGTAAAAAGGGCTGTCGGGCAAGATGTTCGGTTCTCCAATGCCCAAATCCTCAACGGTTTCATCTAACGTTGCGGAGAATTCGTCAATGGTCGTCGCCTCTTGAGCCATGGCTAATGCGGCAAAAAAGAGAACTCCTGAAATTAAAAGTATGAGGCTGATTCTTTGCATGATTTTTAACTTTTTTATTTAGTTTGTCTTGCTCGACCTTTAGTGAATTTCTTCTTTTTTCTCTTTTAGAAAATATCTCCACTGTTCCAGGAATTCAATAAAAACCTGAAAGGGCAAATCAATCAAAGCATTAAAGAAAATGGCTATTGCGTTGTATTTTTTCCATTTATTGGAAAGCCATCTTCCCAAGCCGACAATGGGCAGGAAAAAAATATCGAACAAAAACCCGAAAAACCCTGCCTTTTTTTGTTCAACCGTCAATTCTTCCGCTCTGTTCCTGACCGCAAGACCGGCAAAAGCAATCAGAGCCACGAAGACAATATTAATTACAACGGAGGTTGGCGGGAAGTTAGCCCACTCGAAAATGTAGGCGATAAGGCCGACGGAGACGCAGGCGCCGAAAAGATAAATGAGGCTGATGATGAATTTTGTGATGAGCCCTTTCTTTCTGGGAATCTTTATTTCATAGACATCGTTCTCTTTTCTTTCATAAACGATTTTCATGGTTTCCATCAGTACCACGTCCAGGTTATTTTTTGAGGGTGGCCGGATGGTAACCACCAAGAGAAACATAAGAAAAGTAGGCCCCAGGATATCAACGGCTATGGTCAGGGGAAGGAAGGTTCCCATAATCAACCTGGCCAGAGGAATCTCCAGCACCATGAGAGAGAAGCTGTTTGTCAGGAAAATGGACAGGGTAGAAAGAATAGCCGCCCGGGTGAGCCGGTGCTTTAAGGTAGACAGTCTCTTGCTGTAAGCCCTTCTGATTAACTCTTCCAGAACCTCTGGTTTTGAAAATTTCTGATAAAATTCATCCGGGTTTTCTTCGCTTAAGATGTCTCCCAGGAGTAAATAGGGGGTGTCATATCTTTCGCAAACGTTATAAAGCTTGTCGGTCAGAGGGTGTTTCAAATCCCGCTCCAGGCTTTCCCAGATTAAATAAATGTTCAGGGATATTTCCTGAAGTTCTGAGGCGGGCAAATCCTGCCACTGTAGATATCGTCTCTTTAAAAGGTGATAACTGATAATCGGAGCGTCCAGTTTGAAAAGGGCCCGGTGGATGGCAATGTAAATCTGAGTATTTTTTATTTCCTCACTGATGCCGCCCAAAACCACCACTCCTTCCTTTATTTTTATCTTTTCTTTCATTGATTCCATCATGTAATCAATCAGGGCCCTTTCCCTGCTGGAGGAGGAAAGAGTTTCTTCTATCTCGCAGGCGGCAATGCCCAGTATCCAGTTATAAAGTTGAAGTTTTATTTTTTCGGAGTGGGAATTAGGACTCTTTTCCAGAATATAGATGTATTTGTTCAGTATCTTTTCCACCTCTCCGATTTTCGATTCTTCTATATGGTCGTTGGGGAAGTGGCCGCCCCTGATCAGCTCCAGAATGAGGGGTTCGGTAATGGCTTTTCCCTCTTTTGATATCAGCAGCCTTCTTTTCAGGTTTCTCTCAATCGCCCCTCTTTTCATTAAATGTTCTTCTTTCCAGTCGACTATTCCCCTGATTTTTTCATAAAAGGCGGCAACCTTGGAGGCAACCTCATCCACATGAATGGTGGATATTCCTTCTTTTCTCCGCAGGGATTCTTTCCAGTCCTGGTATCTTTGAATGAGTCTTTGAGTTGATTGTGATACTTCTGACATCGAAATGAATTTATTTATTGAGATATGAAATGAATCGAAGATTCATTGATTATTATTTAATTTTATCTAAAAATTTAGTTAAAGTCATCTCTCCGGTGTCTCCTTTTCCTCTTTCTCTGACCCGGACAGTTTTCTTTTTCATTTCCGTGTCTCCCACAACCAAGAGATAGGGGACCTTTTGGATTTCACCCGCCCTGATTTTTTTTGAAACAGTTTCGTTTTCGTCTTTCACTTCTACCCTGAAATCAGCCTTCAGAGTTTCGGCAACTTTCAGGGCGTATTTTTTGTGTCGGTCGGCAATAGGTATTACCCAGACCTGCAGGGGGGACAACCACAAGGGCAGGGCTCCGGAATAGTGTTCTATTAGAACTCCGATAAATCTTTCCAAGGAACCCAGAAGCGCCCGGTGGATCATGTTGGGCGTCTGTTTCTTTCCTTTTTCGTCGATATAAACCATCTTAAATTTATCCGGCAGGTTAAAATCAACCTGTATGGTGGTGCATTGCCAGGACCTGCCCAGGGAATCTTTTACCTTGATGTCTATTTTCGGGCCGTAAAACACACCTCCTTCCGGATCAACGGAATATTTCAATTTAAGTTTGTTTAAAACGAACTTCAATACGTTGGTCGCCTTTGTCCAGCCCTGGATGTCGCCCGCATGCTTTTCGGGCATGGTGGAAAGATAAATGTCAAAATCTTTGAACCCGAAGGTTTTCAGCATTTTTATGCCCGACTTCAAAAGTTTGGTAAGTTCTTCCGTCAGTTGTCCCGGAGTGCAAATAATATGGGCGTCATCCTGGGTGAAGCCTCTTACCCTGGTCAATCCGTGCAGGACTCCTGATTTTTCGTAGCGATAAACCGTTCCCAGTTCGGCGTATCTTAAGGGCAAGTCTTTATAACTTCTGATTTTTGAATTGTAAATCTTGACATGGAAAGGACAGTTCATCGGTTTTAACATATATTCTTCCTCGTCTATCTTAATCGGAGAGTACATGTTTTCCCGATAAAGATTCCAGTGGCCGGAGGTTTTCCAGAGATCCAGTTTGGCAATATGAGGAGTGGTTACCCAGTTGTATCCCTGCAGAGAGAGCTCTCTATAAAGATAGTTTTCAATTGTCTTTCTCAGAGTTGTGCCCTTGGGCATCCATAAGGGAAGCCCGGCGCCTATTTCATCGTCAAACATAAAAAGTTCCAGTTTCTGGCCCAAAAGGCGGTGGTCTCTTTTCTCCGCTTCTTCCTGAATTTTAAGGTATTTTTCCAGATCATTTTTGTTTTCGAAGGCAACTCCGTAGATGCGCTTCAGCATGGGATTTGATTCCTTGCCTCGCCAGTAAGCGCCGGCAATTTTCGTTAATTTAAACGCCTGGGGATTTATTTCCTTTGTTGATTTCACGTGGGGACCCTTGCACAAATCTGTAAAATCTCCGCTTTGGTACAGAGTTGCGTTTTTCCCCGGCAAATCAGTAATCAATTCCAATTTGTATTTTTGGTCTTTAAATATTTTTTTCGCCTTGGCTTTTGAAACCACACTTTTTTTAAAAGGTATGTTCTTCTGGATTATTTCTTTCATTCTCTTTTCGATTTTCGGCAGATCCTGGGGCGTTATGTTTTTAAGATCAAAATCATAGTAAAAGCCGTTTTCAATTGAGGGGCCAATGCCAAATTTAACTTCGGGAAAGAGCTCTTTTACCGAGGCTGCCATAATATGAGATAAAGAATGACGAATTGTGTCTGTTTTTATTTTTTTAGACATTTTCTATTATTTCTTCTATTACGCGAGCGTTAGCGAAGCGTTGAGAAGAAATACTTTAATTTTCTTTTATATCGATTATTTCTTCGATTCCTTCGCAGATTACTTTCGGCACTCCGTCTTTGGAGTCCAGTCTGCCTTCGATCATGACTATTTTATTTTCCTGAAACAGGGTGGGATTTCTTTCAATCGTTGAGGGGAAGACGACTACTTCGATACGGTTGCTTAAATCTTCCAGATTTATGAAAAGCATCGGCTTTCCGGATCTGGTAATGATTTTTTTGATTCCGGAAATTATCCCGCCGATCCTAACCCTGATATTACTTCTCGTGTTGTGATCGGGTAGTTTGGAGATCGGCGTTACTTTTTTTTCCAATATTTTTTTAAAACCGTTCAACGGATGCGAGCTGACAAAAAGACCCAGCAGCTCTTTTTCCCAGGCCAATTTTTCTTTCTCGCCGGCCGGAGCAGTGGAAGTAAGAGAAATTTTATTATTATACTGCAGAGCATCAAACAAGCCGTTCTGGCCGTTGATTTTGGTTTTCTGCGTTTCCCTTGAGAATTCCAGGAGCCTTTCCAGATTGAACAACAACTGGTTCCTTTCTGCCATTTTATCAAAAACTCCGGCTTTTATTAAGCTCTCAAATGACTTTTTGTTCAGGTCCTTGGAATTGACTCTTAAGATAAAGTCGTTAATGGAGGCATAGGCTCCTTTGGCTTTTCTTTCCTCGACAATTATTTCCACGATGCTGGACCCCACATTCTTTATGGCCGATAATCCGAATCTGACCTGGTTTTTCTTGGGTACCACGGAAAAGAAAGTGAAACTTTCGTTGATGTCGGGCGGAAGAACCTCCAGGTTCATTTTGCGGCATTCGCTTATCAGAACGGATATCCTTTCCACGTCGTTCCTTTCGGAAGTTAAAAGAGCGGCCATGAACTCGGCCGGGAAGTGGGTTTTAAGGTAGGCTGTTTGATAGGCAATGGTGGCATAAGCCGCAGCATGGGAACGATTGAAAGAATAACTGGCAAAGGGTTCAATCCAGTACCAGATTTGCTGGGCAACCTGCTCGGGTATCTGGTTTTTCTTCATTCCCTCAATGAATTTTTCCTTCTGGGACATGAGCAGTTTCTTTATTTTCTTTCCGATGGCTTTTCTTAAAACATCCGCCTCAGCCAGGGTGAAGCCGGCCATCTCCTGGGCGATTTTCATAATCTGTTCCTGATAAATAGCTATTCCCTGAGTGTTTTTCAAAATGGGTTCCAGTTTGGGATGGAGATAGGTAATGGGCTGCTTTTTTTGTTTCCTGGAAATGTAGTCGGGGATCAACTGCATGGGGCCCGGCCGGTAAAGAGCAACCATGGCGATGATATCTTCGAATTCGCTGGGTTTCAATTGTTTCAGGTATCTTTGCATGCCGGCAGATTCCAGCTGGAAGACGCCCACGGTGTCTCCTTTCTGCAGGAGTTTATAGACTTTTTTATCGTTCTCGGGAAGATTCTGGATGTCAACGTTTATTCCCTGGACGGCGTAAATTCTGGATAGCGTGTCTTCAATAATGGTCAGGTTTTTCAGCCCCAGAAAATCCATTTTTAATAATCCCAGGTCCTCAATCGAATGCATTTCATACTGGGTGACTATTACCTCGTCATCCTGCGTCGGGTGCTGCAGGGGAACCACTTCGTCCAGGGGCGTGTCGGAAATCACCACGCCGCAGGCATGGGTCGAGGCGTGGCGGGCAACTCCTTCCAGTTTTTTTGCAGCATCAATCAATTTCCTGGCTTTTTCATCGGTCTCGTAAAGACCGCGGAATTCGGAGATTTTCTTCATCGTCTCGTCCAGGGTCATGCCGAAAGGAATCATTTTGGCGATCTGGTCGCAATAAGAATAAGGATAGGCCATGGCTCTTCCCACGTCCCTGACCACGGCCCTGGAAGCCATGGTTCCAAAGGTGATGATCTGGGCCACCTTATCCCTGCCGTATTTTTGGGCGACATACTGGATCACTTCGTCTCTCCTGCGGTCGGTAAAATCAAGGTCAATGTCAGGCATTGAGACCCTGTCCGGATTTAAAAATCTCTCGAACAAGAGATTGTATTTTAGGGGATCAACGTTGGTAATATTTAAAACGTAGGCGGCCAAGGATCCTCCGACCGAGCCTCGGCCCGGTCCCACGACAATTCGGTTTTGCTTCGCCCAGTTGACGAAATCCTGAACAATCAGGAAGTATGAGGCAAAGCCGGTTTGTTTGATTACCGAAAGTTCGTATTTTAATCTTTCCAGCGCTTCTTTATCGGGATTCTTACCGTATCTTGTTTCCAGCCCCCGACGGCAAAGTTCTTCAAGATATTCATCGGGCGTGTTGTTCTCCGGGGTAACGAAAGTCGGAAGTTTCACTTTGCCCAGTTCAAATTGGAAATTGCAGAGATCTTTTATCTTCTGGGTGTTTTCTACGGCCTCCGGCACGTCCTTGAAGTCTTTCATCATCTGTTCGGGAGTCCTCATTGAGAAATCGTCGGCCTTCAGAGTCAACCTTTCCGGATCATTAGGGTCGGCTCCCGTGTTGATCAACATTAAAATATCCTGCGCTTCTGCGTCGTCAGGTCTTAAATAGTGGACGTCATTGGTTGCCACCAGAGGGATGTTGTGTTTTTTTGAAATGGAGATTATTCCTTCATTCGCGGTTTTCTGCTGGGGCGAATGAGAGTGGTGTTGCAGTTCCAGATAGAAATTTCCTTGGCCGAAGATTTCCTGATAGCGAAGCGCGGTCTTTTCCGCCTCCGCCATTTTTTTTGCCAGGATGAGTGAGGGTATTTTGCCTACCACACAGGCGGAAAGTCCTATTAATCCTTCGGAATGCTGGCTGAGCACATCTTCGTCAATCCTCGGCTTGTAATAAAAACCTTCAAGATGGGCCAGGGTTAAAAGTTTCACCAGGTTCCTGTACCCTTTTTCATTTTTAACCAGGAGAACAAGATGGTATTTCCGATCATCGATATTCGGCCGCTTATCAGTCATCTTTCCCAGACTCTGATATACCTCGCAGCCGATGATGGGTTTTATGCCTCTTTCCCGTGCCTTTTTGTAGAACTCCACGGCTCCGTATATGTTGCCGTGGTCGGTCATGGCGACCGCGTCCATACCCAGTTCTTTTACGTAATCCAAAAGTTGATCAATTTTCGGCAAGCCGTCTAATAAACTATAATGCGAGTGAACGTGTAAATGGGTGAATTTTTGTCCCATGGATGAGAGTTTAACAAAATTAAAAAACCCTTCTGAGTGTTAAATCATTTTAAGTTTTTTCTTAAAATAAGTCAAATTGTGTTAAAATAAGGAAATGAATTTTTTGGCCGAGGAAAAAAAATTGTGGAAAAGGGAATATAAAAAAGTGGCTTGTTTGGACGAAGCCGGCAGAGGTTGTGAAAAACCTGACGCTGAAGTATTAACCGACAATGGTTGGAAGTTTTATGCTGAAATTAATCTAAAAGATCAAGTTTTATCTTATACTAATGATGGTTACTTAAAGTGGCAAAAAATAGAAAAGATTGTCAAAAGAGATTTTAAGGGTAATCTTATAGAATTAAAAAATAGGGGAATAAATATAGTAGTTACCCCTGATCATTATTTCACCGTTATTAGAAGAGTTTTTGAAAGAAATAGAAAAGATAATAACAGATTAAAATTAATTGGATATCAGACAAGAAAGGAAAGAAAAAAGGTAACTGATTTACTTAATAACGATTTTATACCACGAGGAGGCAAATGGAGAGGTGTGGATAGAAATAATTTTAAATTGCCCGAAACGGATAAAAACAAAAGAAAACTCATAGACATTAAATTATGGATTGCTTTTTTAGGAGTATTTTTATCGGAAGGGTCTACTTCCTACGATAAAAAGAGAGGTTCGTATAGAATTACCATTTCGCAAAGCAAAAATAAATCGCAGAATAAATATAACAAAATTTATTACCTACTTAAAAAGCTTCCAGTTAAATTCAATAAACATAAAATAGGTTTTACTTGTTACAATAAACAGCTATATACGTACTTAAAAAAAATCGGAAATTGCTACAATAAATTTATACCTAAGGACATTAAAAAATCATCCCCGCAATTATTAAATGTTCTCATAAGTTGGATGATGTTGGGCGATGGGAGTTGCTATACTGGGAAAAATAGAAAAGAAGTTTGTGTTTATTATACCGTATCCAAAAGATTAAAAGATGATTTTGAAGAAATTTTATTGAAAACTGGTTGGACATATCATACAAGTGTAAGAGTGCCGAGAAAAAGATATATAGAAGGTAGGATAATAAAGGAAGAAAATCTGGTTCCTTGCTTTGAAATTCGTTTACGTAGAAATAACAAGGCTCAAGTAAAGTCTTTACGCAAGAAAGAGGTGTTTTACAGGGGAAAAGTTTTTTGTCTACAACTTCCTAAATATCATAATTTCTATGTGAGGCGAAACGGAACAGGGTATTTTACTGGCAACAGTTTGTCTGGTCCCGTGGTGGCCGCCGCTGTCCTATTAAAGTCCAACTTCAACAAACGATCGATGTCCAACTTTGATGGAATGCGTGATTCCAAGAAATTATCAGCAAAAAAACGGGAAGAGTTTTACAGAATTATAACTTCTCATCCTGGTATTAAATGGGGGACAGGCAGAGTTTCGGAAAGGATAATTGACAAAATCAACATTCTCGAGGCAACGAAATTGGCAATGAAAAAAGCGCTGAAGGGGTTGAAAGCGAGAGCCGATTTTTTAATTCTTGACGGCAATTTTAAAATCAATTCATCCGTGCCCCAGAAACCGATAGTCAGGGCGGATGGAAAAGTTTTCTCCTGCATTGCAGCCGGCATCATCGCCAAGGTGACCAGGGACAGGATAATGAAGGGCTTCCACAGAAAATATCCCCAGTACGGTTTTGACCGGCACAAGGGTTATCCCACCATGGCTCATTGCCGGATGTTGAA
>Ga0268279_1002057_pt1 | contig 10289 bp, 10 predicted proteins | sample saktaG_6_FD_190142 | JGI IMG/M metagenome (GOLD analysis project Ga0268279, IMG submission 190142) | Saline water microbial communities from Sakinaw Lake, British Columbia, Canada - sak_2010_1_5_80m | ecosystem: Environmental > Aquatic > Non-marine Saline and Alkaline > Saline ...
TTCGCCTATTGGTTTTTAAACTCGTCATCCTAACGCAGATATGACATTTGTTACCCTCGCGACTTACTTTTCAAAACTAGAAAAAACGGCTTCCCGGAATGAGATGACCGTGATTTTAGCTCAACTTTTTTCGGAAGCGAGATCTGAAGAAATTGACAAGATTTGTTATCTTTCTCTGGGCCGCTTGGGGCCAAAATTCACTGCGGTTGAGTTTAATTTGGCAGAGAAAATGATGATTCGAGTATTGGCAAAAGCTTATAAAAAAGGAGAAGAGCAAGTAAAGAGAGAATTTAAGAAAATAGGGGATTTTGGAGATGTGGCATATAAATTAAAAATTAAAAATGAAAAATTAAAAAATGAAATTCAAAATTCAAAATTATCTGTTAATGATGTTTATAAAAGGCTTTATGATATTGCCGCCGAGTCTGGTGAAGGGTCAGTTGAGAGAAAAATAGAGAAATTATCAAAGCTGATAAGCGCTCTTGATTCTCTTTCAGCGAAATATATCATTCGTATTCCTTTAAACAAACTGCGTCTTGGTTTTTCAGATATGACAATTTTAGATGCTTTATCTTGGATGATAGCTGGTGATAAAAGCAAGAGAGCAGAAATAGAAGGATCTTATAATATTCGGGCGGATGTGGGTCAGATAGCGAAGAAATTAAAAATTACAAATTACAAATTAAAAATTGAAATTAAAAATTCAAAATTAAGAATAAAAAAATTAATTGATACCCTCAGACTATTGAAACCCCAGATAGGAACTCCTATTATTCCGGCTCTTTGTCAGCGGTTACCGACGGCCGAAAAAATGATCGAGAAAATGGGTAAAGTGGCGGTAGAACCAAAATACGATGGCCAAAGATTACAGATTCATTTTAGCAAGAAAAAAACCGCTATTTTTACCCGCAATCTAGACAATGTTACTCAGATGTTTCCTGATATTGTTGAAGTACTGGCTAAAGAGGTTAAAGGAAAAAGCGTTATTCTTGATGGCGAGGTAATTGGTATTGATCCTAAAACGGGCAGATTTTTGCCTTTTCAAGAAACAATCAAGAGAAAAAGGAAGTATCAAATTAAGGAGATGGTTAAAGAAATTCCTTTAAAGGTTTTTTGCTTTGACATTCTTTATAAAAATGGTCAGGATTTATTAAAAAAACCTTTTAGTAAAAGGCGCAAGATTTTGGAAAAGATTTTATCGTCGAGCAATGCGATCATTGTTATCTCACCTCAGATTGTGACCGATGATCCGCAGGTAATTCTGGATTATCATGATGAGCAGATTAAAAAAGGTTTGGAAGGCGCGGTGCTTAAGAAATGGCAGTCACCATATGATCCGGGTAAAAGAGGCTATACTTGGGTGAAATTTAAGCAAGAGAAAGGAAAGAAGGGCGGCGGTTTGGCAGATACTTTAGATTGTGTAGTTATGGGTTATTATCGGGGAAAAGGTAGAAGAGCCATTTTTGGCATTGGTGCTTTTTTAGTAGGCATAAGAAAGAATGAAAAGTTTTTGACCATATCTAAGATAGGAACTGGTTTGTCTGATGAGCAATGGCGAGAATTAAAATTAAAAATTAAAAATGAAAAATTAAAAATTAAAGAGAAGCCGAAAGAGTACATTGTGGATAAAAATTTAACTCCTGATGTTTGGACGGCGCCAGGCTTAGTGGTCGAAATAGAGGCAGATAATATTACTAAATCACCGATTCATACGGCTCAATATGCTCTCCGTTTTCCCCGATTAGTTTGTTTCAGGAATGACAAAAGTCCAGATCAAGCAAGTAATTTGAAAGAAGTAGAAAAACTATATAAATTGCAGTAAAATTCTATTTATGCTTTTTACGACTCACGCAGTTGCTACTATTGGTTTAGGAAAGCTAATGGGGCTGAAGACCGCCAGAGATTGGTTTTTGGCTTTTCTTTTTGGCGTCTTGGTTGATTTAGATCATCTGAAGATTTTTCGACCGAAATATTTTAAAGATGGAAGTTGGAGAAAGTTTTTCAACCGAGAATTGCCTATTCGCAGTTTTCTTCAGGAGCCGATTTCTATTTTTTGGGTTGTTCCTTTGAGTTTTCATCTTCAAACGCCGATTCCTATGGCGGCTTGGGGGCTTCATGTTTTTATGGATTATTTGGTTGACGGCGTCAGAAAGCCTTTTTGGCCGTTTCTTGACTTGACTTTAACAAGAGGGGTTTTGCCTGCCCCCATTATTTTGGAGTTCTTTCTTATTCCTGTTTTGCCTCTTTTTTATTTTGCGTGGTAAGATGGAAGTATGAAAAAAGAACTTAAAGGTTTAACCCAAAAAGAAGCGGAATTGCGGCTTTCCAGGTTTGGTTATAATGAGTTTAAAAAACGTCAAGAATATTCAGACTTTAATCTTTTTTTAAATCTCCTCTTATTTACATTTTGGTTTTTGCGTGTCTGGTGACACTTTTTTTGAGAGATTTTGTTGATTCTGCGGTTATTTTTGTCGCTGTTTTTGTTAATACCCTTTTAGGATTTTTTCAAGAAAGAAAAGCACAGAAGGCCTTGATTGCTTTACAGTCCTATCTTGTTTCCAAAACAAAAGTGATCAGAAACGGTGAAAGAAAAATGATTAATACAAGGGAGTTAGTGCCTGGTGATTTGGTTGTTTTGGAGATTGGCGGTCGAGTGCCGGCGGATGGGGTTTTAGTTGAGGCAACGGATTTAAGTGTTAATGAAGCGATTTTGACAGGCGAATCAATGCCAGTAAACAAATTAAAAATTAAAAATGAAAATTTTAAAATTGAAATTCAAAATTCAAAATTTAAAGAGGAGAACTTAGTGTTTATGGGGACTACTATTGTTACCGGCATTGCCAAGATGATAGTAACTAAAACCGGAATGGAAACAGAGATGGGCAAGATTGGTGAAAAAGTAACTGGGCTTCGGGAAGAGAAAACTCCTCTTCAGAATCAGCTTGATAAACTGGCCAAAATTTTGGCGCTTGTTGTTGGTTTAATCACTGTTTTAATTTTTGTTCTAGGAGAGATTTTAGGTTATGAGCCGCTTCAGATGTTTACCACCAGCGTGGCAGTGGCAGTCGCGGCTATTCCCGAGGGTTTGGTGGTTACTTTGACCGTTATTCTTAGCTTGGGAATGCAGAGGATACTGAAAAAAAAGGCTTTAGTGAGGACACTTTTGGCAGCGGAGACCTTGGGGTCGGTGAGTACGATTTGCTGCGATAAAACGGGGACATTGACAGAAGGGAAAATGCGGGTAGTTGGGTTAGAGGCCACAAATAAGAGACAAGAGACAAGAGAACTTTTGGTGAAGGCGGCGATTCTTTGTAACGACATGCGTGATCCATTAGAAGTAGCGATGATGAAATTCGCCGAAGGCGAACTGAAGAACAAAGAGGAATCAATGAAGGCTTATTTTCGGATTGACGAGATTCCATTTTCGCCGGAACATAAATTTATCGCGACCTTACATAAAGGCGGTCTTTTTTTTGTCTCCGGCGCACCGGAAGTAGTGCTTCATAAATGTAAAATTTCAAATGAAAAATTAAAAATTTGGGAGAAGAGATTTGAAGAATATGGAAAGAAAGGATATCGCCTGGTAGGTTTTGCTTATAAAAAAATTGAAAATTGTAAATTGAAAATTGAAAATTCAGACCTGAAAGGTCTGGTTTGGCTTGGAATTCTTCTTTTTGAAGATCCGATTCGAAAAGGGGTGGCGGGAGCGCTAAAAGAGTGTCAAAAAGCAGGCATAAAAGTGAAGGTGATTACTGGTGATTATGCGCCGACGGCGATTGCTGTGATAAATAAGCTAGGGATTTTGGGAGTCTTGGAGGATTCGCGAGTGCTAGCTGGCAAGGAATTAGAAGAAATTTCAGAAGAAGAGTTAAAAAAGAGAATAAATGATATCGTTCTTTTTGCTCGAGTAAATCCTCATCAGAAACTGAAGATTGTCAAAGTTCTTCAAGAAAACGGCGAGGTAGTGGCGATGACAGGCGATGGTGTTAATGATGCGCCGGCATTGAAAAAAGCAGATATTGGCATTGTTGTCAGTGACGCTAGTGATGTTGCCAGAGAGACAGCGGATATTGTTCTTTTGGATTCCAGTTTTGAAACCATTGTCAGTGCTGTTGAAGAAGGGAGAGCGATTTTTGAGAATATTAAAAAAGTGATTTTATATCTTTTAAGCGATAGTTTCACTGAGGTGGTTTTGGTTGCCGGCTCGCTTCTTTTAGGACTGCCTTTGCCTCTGACAGCCGCTCAAATTCTCTGGGTTAATCTGATTGAGGATGGCCTGCCGGATATTGCTTTAGCTTTTGAACCCAAAGAAGAAGGTTTGATGATAGAACCACCCCGACCAAGAAAGACACCGATTTTGGATTTGGAAATGAAGGTATTAATTTTTATTATCGGTATTTTTACTGACTTAGGCCTTCTGGGACTGTTATATTTTTTAACTCGAGGATTATTTCACCTACCTCATGTTCAGACAATTATTTTTGCCAGTTTAGCTATTGACTCACTTTTTTATGTTTTCTCTTGTCGTTCACTCAAGAAAACAATTTTTCATGAACATCCTTTTGAGAATAAAATCTTGAATCTTTCGGTTTTTTTAGGTTTCCTTTCTCTTTTAGCGGCTATTTATTTCCCCCCTCTTCAAATCTTTTTGCGTACTCGTCCTTTGGAAATAAGAGAATGGTTGTTGGTGCTGGCAATTGGCATTTTTAATGTTTTTATGATAGAGATGACTAAATGGGTGTTTATTGTAAAAAAAAGAAAAGTTTGTTAGGTTTTAATTGATGTTAGTTTTTTATCTTTTGCTTTTGCTTTTCTTTTCTTTTCTTTTGATTAAAGCCTCTGATATTCTTGTCGTTAGCCTTAGGAAGCTTTCCAAAAGCACTCATCTAAGTAAATTCGCTCTCACCTCTTTCATCTTGGCTCTAGCTACTTCTTTACCTGAGCTTTTTGTCGGTATTGCGGCTGCTTTGGGAAATAAACCTAGTTTGGCCTTGGGAAATGTTATTGGCTCCAATATTGCCAACCTCTCGATTGTTATCGGTGGCGCGGCTTTCATTGGCGGTACGGTCAATGTCGTTGGTAAGTTTCTTCAAAAGGACATTTTTTATACTTTTTTGGCTGGTTCTTTACCCTTAGTTCTTCTTCTTGATAATACTCTTTCTCGTGTTGACGGATTAATTTTGCTAGTTGTTTATTTCTGGTACGTGGCAACGGTTTTGAAATTCAGGGAAAAGATTAGTTTCTTAAATGGAATTATTAAAAGACTGGGAAAAAGAGAAGCGGAAATAGAATTAAGTTGGTTTTTTTTTGGTATAATCCTCTTAATTTTCTCCGCCGACATGCTGGTGAGAGTGAGTTATCAACTGGCTGATTTTTTCCACATTCCTCTTTTTTTAATTGGACTCTTTTTAGTTGCTTTAGGAACAAGTTTGCCAGAACTGTCTTTTGGGATTAAGGCGATAAGATCACATCAGACAGCGATGGTTTTTGGCAATTTACTTGGCTCGGTGGTAGCCAATTCTTCTTTAATATTAGGGATTACTGCCCTAATTTCTCCGATTAAAATTCTTTACCTTCAGGAATATTTATTGGCAACAATCTTTTTTATTTTTATTTTTGCTGTTTTCTATTTTTTTGTTCGGAGCAAGCGTAGATTAGAAAGATGGGAAGGCGGCATTCTTTTTCTTCTTTATCTTCTCTTCGCCATGGTTGAGTTTTTGAGAAGGTAGGAAATTTTTGAAACGATGATTTTAGAGGTATTTTGGTGAATTTTGGCTAATTTTCGGATATTGGAAATAAGTCGTTCCAATTCTCTTGGATTTCGGGATAGCTTTTTGATTAGCGCCGCTGCTTTTTTTGGATTTTCTTCAACAAAACCGATTTGGCGTTTTTTGATCAATTCCATATTGCCTTTTTCCTGTTCCGGCGGATAACCAGTGGCTAAAAAAGGAATACCTAAAGCAACGCTTTCAAATAGTAGATTTGGACCTGCTTTTCCCACGATAAGATCACAAGCTTTCATTAATTTAGCCATATTTTTGACAAAGCCAAAGACTTTGAGATTTTCTTTCTTGACTAGAGCTTTTCGGAGAGTTTTATTTCTACCGCAGACAACGATAATTTGAATATTTTGATTTTGGAGATGTTTGACAATTTCTTTTGTTTCCCTGACACCATAGCCGCTGCCGCCGACAAAAACAGTGAATTGGTTAGGTTTAAGGCCTAATTCTTGGCGAAGGATTTCTTTGGTGGGTAATTTTTTAAAGAATTGCTTGCGTATTGGAAAACCGGAAATAATAATTTTTTCTGGTGGTAGGCCTTTTTGAAGACAGAGTTTTTTTGCCTCTTGAGTGGCGACAAAAATAAGATCTGCTCGAGGACAAATCCAAGCCTGATGGACGCTTATAGGGTCGTTAATCAGAATGGCGAATTTTTGCTTTCCTATTAAGCGGCTTACTTCTGAGATTAGAAGTGGCTGGATAGAAAAAATAAGGTCATAATCTTCAAAAGGAATTTTTTTCAGGGCAGGCAGGGAAAAAAGTGAAGAAAAAAAGTGAAGGATTTTAGCCATTAATGGATTATCCGTTAATCGGTAAGCAAGATTATAAAATGCCGGGAGATAAAGATGAACGTAGCCGTAAAGTTTAGCGCCCAATCGGGGTAGCCCATCGTAAACTTCGACCTTAAATTGTTTTCTAAGAGCCTGCTTGACTGCCCGAGCAATGCTTTCATGTCCGCCGCCAGTTTTTGAACTAAGAATGAGAACGCGCTTCATCGTGTTATTATATCATTATGAAAGTGATTGCCGATCTTCATTTACACTCTAGATATTCTCGAGCTGTTTCTAGTCGGATGGTGATTCCCCAGATAGCTGAGTGGGGGAGAAAGAAAGGGATTGATTTGCTGGCGACTAGCGATTGGACCCACCCGCTTTGGTTAAAGGAATTGAAGGCAGATTTAAAAGAAACAGGAGATGGAATTTATCGATGTAAAGGCATAAAATCTCCTTATTTTCTTTTGTCAACAGAAATTTCCAGCATCTATTCTCAAGGCGGCAAGTTGCGTCGGATTCACAATTTGGTTTTCGCCCCTAGTTTTGAAACGGTCGATAAGATAAATGCTGAATTACTGCGCCGAGGCTGTAAGTTGATGTCTGATGGCCGGCCAATCATTGGTATTTCCAGCCGGGATTTAGCGGCATTGGTTCTAGAGATTGATAAGAACTGTCTTGTAATTCCTGCTCATGTTTGGACTCCCTGGTTTTCTCTTTTTGGTTCAAAGTCCGGCTTTGATTCGCTTGAAGAATGTTTTGGTGATATGAGCAAGTATATTTATGCCATCGAAACGGGACTGTCGAGCTCGCCGGATATGAATTGGAGGATTAAAGAGTTGGATAACAGAAGTATTTTGAGTTTTAGCGACGCTCATTCGCCGGAAAAATTAGGCCGTGAAGCGACAATTTTTGAAATAGAAGATATGAAAGCATTGACATATTTCGATATTAAGAAGGCGATTCAAGAGCAAAGCATTGTTTCTACAATAGAATTCTATCCCGAAGAAGGAAAATATCACTATACTGGTCATCGCAATTGTGGAGTGCGGCAAAGCCCAAATGAGACAAAAAAACTTGGCACTACTTGTTCGGTTTGCGGCAAGCAATTAACCATTGGCGTGATGCACCGCGTTGAACAATTAGCATCTAGACCAATCGATTTTAAATTCTCAAATCGGCCGCCATATAAAATGTTTGTTCCTTTAATGGAAATTTTGAGCGAAAGTTTTCAGGTTGGCGTTTCAACCCAAAAAGTCCATAACGAGTATAATAATTTAATAAAAGTTTTTGGTTCAGAGTTTAATGTTCTTATCCGAACAAAACCTGAAGAAATTGCTGAGATTAGCGGAGAAAAGGTGGCCGAGGGAATTAGGAAAGTGAGAGAAGGAGATTTGGTTATCGAACCAGGCTATGATGGTGTTTTTGGTAAAGTGAAAATCTGGAATCAGGAAGATAAAGAGGGTAAAGAAAACTTAAAGGATAAAGATAAACAAATGAGCTTGTTTTGAAGTTGTGATATTATTAAATTGAGGAAGGAGGTGAGAAAAAATGGCTGAGGAAAAAGAGGGAACTGGTTTGCCAAAAAATACAGCGGCGGCGCTTTGTTATGCTTTGGGCTGGGTAACCGGTATTATCTTTTTATTAATAGAGAAAAAAGATAAATTTATCAGGTTTCATGCGATGCAATCAGTAGTCACTTTTGGAATTTTGACTGTTGCGTCTTTGGTGCCCTTGATTGGCTGGATTTTATCGCCTTTTGTAATGATTATTGGTTTTGTTCTTTGGTTGGTTTTAATGATCAAAGCTTATCAAGGCGAAGAATTTGAACTGCCGATTGTTGGTAAATTAGCTCGTCAGTGGATGGGAAAAATTTGAGATAGAATTACACCTTAGAGGTGTTAGTTTTATGGAAAAAAGAGGCATTACTTTTGTTGAACTTTTATTGGTGGGAACTGTTTTGAGTTCTGTTTCCTTGTTTGTTGGTTGGAACTTTCGGTCAACAAGACAGAAGTTTTTTTTGGAAAAACAAGCCCAGGAATTAGTGGGAATTTTAGAAAAAGCCAGGACAGATGCCATGGCCGCCAAAGAAGGAAGAAAGTTTGGGGTAGAACTCAAGGAAAGCCAATATATCTTTTTCTCTCTCGACGATGACGCCAATAAGGCGATTTTAAAAGAAAAAGATTTATTGCCAGGAATGATTCTTACTGAGGATGAAGTTGTTTTTCAAAAATTGACTGGAATCGTTGATTCTGAAAAAATAATTAATTTAACCAATAGCCCCTATTTGATTAAAATTGAAATTACTCGCATGGCAATCAAGAAAGGAAAGATTGAAATTGAATGAAACCTAAGAAAAGAGGCTATGTTCTAGTTGAGGTAATTTTATCTCTGACGATATTAGGTTTCATTTTGCCGCTCTTAGTTTTATCAGTCGGCAGTCTTTTACATTCCCAAAACACATCTAAAGATTACAACCAAGCTTTAGTTTTAGCCCAAGACGGCTTGGAGATTTCTTATAATCTTTTTCAAACAGATTTTGCCAGTTTTCCTGTAGGACCTGGAATCTATCATTCTATTATAGATGTTGACCAATGGGCACTTGTATTAGATGAAGGAGAGCCTTTTCCGGGTTTTACTCGGCGAATAGAAATCAAGCCTCTCTATCGTAAACCGGACGGAGATTTGACAGATGATAACACTTTCCTGGAGGAGTCAGCTGTCCGAAGAATTGAAGTGACTGTTTTTTGGCAGGAAGATACTCAAAATATTGTTCTCAAAGCAGATTTTATTAACTGGGAAAATGTTGTACTCTAAAAAAGGCTTTACTCTAATCGAAATCATTATTTCTCTCGGTTTAGCAGGAGTAATTTTTTCCGTGGTGACGAGTCTTGCTGCCGACCTCTATCGGAGCAAGAGAGCCTTAGAAGAGGGACAAATCCTTTCTTCAGCCCATTATTTTTTTTACACCCAGATGGAAAATAAAATCAGGTGGGCCAAAGAAATAAGCGCAACTGGCCACTCATTAACTTTTAAAGAAGAAGGTGACACTTTAGCTGATGACGATGATATCGTTCATACTTTGACGGTTAATGCTAATCACCAACTAGTTGATTCCTATGATAGTTCTGAGTTATTTTTAACCTCTGAAGAGATAGAAGTGATCGACTTTGAAGTAGAAAATTTTTCACCCACCAAGGATCCTTTAGACCTCCGGTATCTGCCTAGCTTGAAATTCACTTTAAATTTAAGAAGCAAGCAGGAGCAGACATATTTTTCAGAAAAATCTTTTGTCTTGTCTTTAAGGAGAAAAAATGTTGACCTCGATTAAAAAATCTTTTTCATCACAGGCAAGGTTTGTCGGCAGACAGGCAGGTTTTTCTACCCTGATTTTGGTTTTTTATTTGACGTTCATTTTTTTAAGTGTGACAGCAATTATGGCTTCGATCGTTTTAACAGCCAAAAGGCAAGCGGGCTCGATTTTAGCGACCAGAGAGGCTTTTTACGGCGCGGAAAGCTATACGAACAGAGTACTTTTTAAAATAATAGTTAGTAATCCTCCTTGGCCGGCAGATGCAGACCTAAACCCTCCTTATGTAGAAGAAATTAATTTTGGTTTGGAAAAAATAATTATAAAGATTGATTCGGACAGGAACATTATTGTTTCTCAAAGTGGGCCCAGAGCAAAAAGAACATTAGAAGTTATCAATGCTTCTTCAGAAGAGACATTAGTTAAAGA
>Ga0268279_1002066_pt1 | contig 10266 bp, 5 predicted proteins | sample saktaG_6_FD_190142 | JGI IMG/M metagenome (GOLD analysis project Ga0268279, IMG submission 190142) | Saline water microbial communities from Sakinaw Lake, British Columbia, Canada - sak_2010_1_5_80m | ecosystem: Environmental > Aquatic > Non-marine Saline and Alkaline > Saline ...
CTGGCTTTTGACAGCAGCCCCGATACAACCTGGGAGAACATCTGGTACCAACCGTCTTCCAATTGGTACGAAAAGGTGATTATCGATTACCAATTGAATTATATTAACCAGCGCCTGGGAGCCTGGGTCACCCTGGAAATCCAGCAGATCCCGCTGGAGAACCATAAAGAAGTCTACCATAGCAATTCGAAATACAAAGTAGTGGAAGGCTTTGACGAACCGAAATTATTCTACCAGACCATGACGGAATGGTACGAAAAAGAGCTCGATAAACGCGGCGGCAGAATGCTGATCAACCTGCGCATCACCAAGTCCATCGCCCGGAATACGGAATTGTCGCTCTACATCAACAATCTGTTCGATGACCGGGCGTTATGGAAGAATCCCTTTATTCAGGGCGCCAGCTGGTCTGAACAAAACCCGCCGATCTACTACGGTCTGGAGGTGAGTACCCAATGGTAAGTAAAAAACAAATTTTATGGCTTTCTCTGCTAGGTATTCTGTGCCTGCAGAACTCCTGTTTCCAATCGAAACCGACCGAACTCGACAGTTCGATGAGCGCCACGCTCTTCGTCGTTTTCGAAGATCAGTCCATACCCAATGTGGCCGTCCGCCTGCGCACCGACGACTACGGCATCAGCAGTTATGAGGATTCGACCGATTTAGACGGTATGGTCGTGTTTGTAGGGCTTCCCTGGGCCTCGTTTCAGGTCAACGTAAAATCAGAAGTCGTGCTCCCGTCTCCTATCGATCCATCTAAGTACGACACGCTCCAGGTATTCGGCACCAAAATCATCGCACCGGATGAAGACGGAAGTATCGTCGATACGATCCGGACGATCGCTTCGGGAACCCAGCCGGGTCTTAAAATCAACGAACTCTACACGGCCGGTCCCCCGAATAACTTTTTTTATTTTTACGATCTATATTTCGAATTATATAACTCCTCGAATGATACGCTCTTTCTGGACGGTATGATCATGTGCCGCATGGGTACTTACCTGGCAAATGTTACTTATATCTTTCAATTTCCCGGTGAACCGCTGGGAGGCCGGGAATATCCCGTGGCGCCGGGTCAATTCATTGTCGTAGCTCTCGATGCTTACGATCATACTCAGGTCATCCCTGCCAGCGTCGATCTCACCGGTGCCGACTTTGAATTCCGCAACAGCGCCGATTACGGCGATTGGGACAATCCCGATGTCCCCAACCTGGAAAACCTTAAAGTCGGCAACCACCTTGACTTCTTGTGCGGCTTGACCGGCGACGTGATTATCCTGGCAGACGGCAGTGACCTCAACTATCTCGACGGCGTTGACATCAACAGCGTGGTTGATTGCGTGGAGTACAGCTCCAGCGCAACCCATATCAAGGAAATCGAATCCAGCCTAGACAGAGGATTCGGCGGCGTCGGTCAGTCCAAATACAGCTCGAACTCGCTGGAGCGGATCGCCCCCGGATTCGATACCAACAATTCAACCCTGGATTTCGAGATTATCTCTTATCCAACACCGGGATATCAACATGAATAAAGCCATTCAACAATCCCCCAAAGCGGGTAAAGCTATGCAGCAATTCTTCGCGATCATCGCGTGTTCATCGCTTATATTCCTGGGCGGGAAATCATGGGCGCAGGAGACGCATAGTTTCTCTTTTCTGAACCTCGACCAGGAATTCGGAAAACCGGCGAACAGCTACCTGTTTAGCCTGAATCCCGCCTTATACCATTTGTCTTTTACCGAGAATTTCAGTTACTACAGCATATCCGCCAACGATAAACTCAACGAATTCCGGCGTGAATACGATCCCAAATCGGAACAGAATTATGATTTCCTGTTCAAGAATTACTACGTTCTGAATTCGAAAGCCTCTTTTGCCGCGTCCGTCGCTTATCAGCGCGATAACAAGACCGGCATGGCGCGCTCGCTCGAAAAGGATTTTTACGAGCACTACTTCGCCTTCACGGATACCACCCGCGGCGATACGAAATACGAAGGGCCGCAACTCTGGTTTCTGTACGACCGGCAGCTGGGCAAGCACCTCGGATTCGGTATCGAGACGGATTATAAAATCGAACGCGGACTCAAGGACGTTTATACCCGCTGCGAGACCATCGTTCGTGACGCGTCCCTCAGAACAGGGCTTGCCTGTTATACGAAAGATCACAAAACCGTCGTCGGACTTTACGGCGAATACGGCAGTGTGCAGAGCAAGTATGAAGCCGTCAAAGAACTGCAGGATGCCATCGTGAAAACCTTCTTCGGGTATCATGTGTTTCGTACCGAAAATCCGCGCAGTTCCAACAATAAAACGGATTATACGAATCGCTATTCGGCCAGCGCCCAGCTGGAGAAGAAGGATCTTTTTACGCCGGGTCTCGACCTGCAGATCGCCTTCCTGGCTTCCGGACGGGAATCGACCGTGGAAGTCGGCAGTACAACGACCCCCCAGGATCGCGGTTACTGGGTTCGAAATACCAACGGCATCCATTCGGCCCTGTCCTTCTATCCGCAGGGCAAGAGTTACGGATTGCAGCTTTCGCATAAACTGGCGCTGCTGGAAGATTGGGCCCGCTCGGGCAGCTATGATATCTTAATCATCGAGAGAGACGCCACGAGCAACAATTTCGGCCTCAGTTTCTTCAAATCCTGGTCACAAAAGTTGTCTCTCCAGACCGGTGTTTCCATGGAACAGATTACCGGTAACTACGCTGAGTATGTCATCCCCTTCGAATATGAAGAGGACCGCCTGAACTGGGGTGCTTTCGTCGAAATGGAAGCCCGCATTAACCCGATCCTGAACCTGCAGTTCGGGGCCTCATTTGCGCAGCAGAATCCCTATTTCTACTGGAATACGGAACAGTTCTCCAACGCGGCCCTGTACCTGGGATTCGACCGGCTGACCGAGTGGGGAACTCTTGGTGTGGGATTGCAGTACGCCTGCTGGTCTCCCAAAGACGGAGACCAGAATATTCAGCAAGCCGGTTTGAGTATTTTTTACAGACGTTAAGACGGCTGTCACTCCTATATTTTTCTTTAATTTTCGATACCTCGAAAGGTGAATGGTCATGATCGAAAAGTTTTTGCACAACAAAACCAAACGCATATTCCAGGCGGCAATTCTGATTCTGATTCTGATGGTCGTGCTGATCGGCTGGATCAGTAAAACCTACACTCCCGATTACGAAGCCTACTGCCCGTTCGGCGGGCTTTTATCGCTGGGCAGCAAAACCTGGCTCGGCTCGATGTCCTGCAGCATGAGTGAAAACCAGGCCTTCATGGGTCTGGCCCTGCTGGTCGGCATCATCCTGCTCGGCAAACTTTTTTGCGGGTACCTCTGCCCGATCGGCACGGTAATCGAATGGCTGCGCAGGCTGATCGGTAAAAGACTGAAAATCGATATCACCCTGAGCGGCATCGCCGACCGGGTTCTGCGCGTCGGCAAGTACGTCTTGCTCTTTTTCGCCGCCTATTTCACTATTACATCCAGTGAGTTGTGGTGCAAGAAGTTCGATCCTTACTACGCCACCTTGACCGGATTCGGCAGCGATACAATCCTGTTGTGGGGCATCACCTCGATCTTTGCCGTCGTCATTCTGTCGATTTTCATCCGCTTCTTCTGGTGCAAATACGCCTGTCCGCTTTCGGCCCTCAGCAATATCATTTCGAATATCCTGATCAGCGCTCCGATCGTCGTTGTCTACCTCCTGGTGCGCCTGATCGGTTGGGACCTGCCCATCCTCTGGCTGATCCTCGCCCTGTGTGTTTCCGGCGCTTTTACCGAAATCTTTCGCTATAAATTTTATACTCTCACGCCGATCTCCATCCGGGTCGACCATGATAAATGCATCGCCTGCTCGCTCTGTAACCGCGCCTGCCCGCAGGGAATCGAGGTCAGCAGCTACGAAAAAGTGACCCATCCCGATTGCACGCTCTGCCTGGACTGCGTAAAAAGCTGCAAAACCGAAGACAGCATTCACCTTTACAAGAAACATCTGACCTGGCTGCCTCCGGTAGCTATTATCATGCTCATCATCGGTGCTATGCTGCTGAGTAAAACCTATGAGTTCAAAACGCTCTCCGAACGCTGGGGCAACTTCAACGAGGTTGAGTCTCTGGCAAAGTTTGAGATGACCGGTCTGAAGACGGTAAAATGCTTTGGCAGTTCGAAGTCTTTGCAGAATCAGATCTCGCACAAGAAGGGCATCGTCGGACTGGATACCTATGTAAAATCGCACCGTGTAACGGTATATTACGACAGCAGTTTGCTGGATGAGACCGGTGTTAAAGAGGCGATCTTCCGCCCCAGCCAATACAAGGTACGCGATATCGACCCGGGCAGCGATTCTCTGTCGATTTTCCAGATCGGTGTCGATGGGCTGTGGGACCTCTACGACAATGCCCAGCTTGTCCGCATGCTCGGGCAGAATCCGCATATTTACGGTCTCGAGACCAGTTTCGGAGAACCGGTTCTGGTCAATATCTATTACCTGGCAGACGGTACTAATCCCGACGAAATCATGAAAATTATCGAGCAGAAATCCTACCGGACCGGGGAGGGTAACGAGGCCGAAACCATCAAAGTCGACTTCGAATGCAACAGCAGTGGCGCTTTGATCGGCAAAACGGGCGCCGACGCCTTCATGGTCGATTTCTTCAGCGGCTACGATCAGAAATTCAACAAGTACAGCTCTTATGACAGTGCTGATCTGAAAATCTATGAGATCGGCCTGCCGGACGCCGAGGACCGCGCGGTGCGCCTGGCCCTGCGCTACCTGAGCAGCCACCTCTCCTTTAATGACGGCATCGTCAGGGTCCATACGCTTTATAATAAAAAACCGGTGCTGCAGGTGTTTTACGATCCTACGCAGATCGCGACCGATGAAATTTACACCCGGCTTACGGCTCCGATGTTCCAGGTAATGCGCAGTGACGGCACAACCTATGAAAAGGAGAATCCGCTACGCTTCGGCGACCCGGCGATCGCGATCACCGAATAATTCTGCCGCAAAGCGACATCATAAAAGGTTGACTTTTATTCGCTAAGATGTGTTAATTTCGGGGGGCAATTTTAAGTCTGTTTATGCTGAAAAAATATTCGTTGCTTTCGACACTGGCTGTTCTGATCCTCCTAAGCGGGCTGTTTCACCCGCTGTGGGGCAAGGACGCGCTTTTTAAAGGGCAGGTCCTGGATGAAAGCGGCGATCCGCTGCAGGGTGCCAACATCATCCTGAAGGGCAGTTCGCTGGGGGCCGCTACCGATCAGAAGGGGCAATTTCTGATCCTCGCGCCGGCCGGTTCCTACGATATGGAGATCACTTTCATCGGCTACGCCAAAGTGCAGGAAAAGATCGAACTCGACGAAGACAAGCCGCTTGAAAAAACCTACCGCCTCAAGATCGAATTCTTCGAAATCGGCGGCATCGTGGTCTACGCCGAAAAGGAGTTACTCCCCTCGGACGCCACCACGACCACCCGGATCTCCGCCGGGGAAATCGATCATATCCAGGCCTCCAGCCTGAGCGATGTGCTCAAACTGGTTCCCGGGCAGCGCTTCGATAATCCCGGCCTCCAGGATGTCAAACAGGTGAGCATCCGCACCGGCACAACTGACGATACCGCTGATCGTAACGCCTACTTCGGCACGCAGGTAATTATCGACGGTGTCGCCGTCAACAATAACGCCAACATGCAGATCGACACCAAAGCCAACTCCGGAACGGTCACGCGCACCACCGCCAATTCGGGAATCGATCTGCGCCAGGTACCGGCCGACAATATCGAAGAGGTCGAGGTGATCCGCGGTATCCCCTCGGCCAAATACGGCGATCTTACTTCCGGTATCATCAATGTCAAAACTAAAACCGAATCGATCCAGCATCGCATCAAATACAAATATAACCTCCAGAATAAAGAGTTGAACTACCACGGCGGATTCAAAATTTTCGAACAATACCTCAATTATAACCTGAACTACGCCAACAGCCTGCGCGACATCCGTATCGACGATTTCGACTATACCCGTATCGCCGGGCAAATTTCACACAGCACGCGCCTGTTCAAGAATCTCTACTCGATGCAGAACCGCTTCTACTATACGCGGACTTTCGACGAGCAGGGGCTGCGCGAAGGGGATTTAACCCTCTCCGAAAAATACAATCGCGATTTTGTCATTCGCTACAATCACAACAGCCGGTTCATCCTGACTCCGCATCAGAAGCTCGAATTTGCCTACACCTACAACCTGAACCGGCAGAACTCATTCGGCCGGCAGCTCGTCTCGGGCGACATCACCTACATCACCGACCGCATGGCAGAAGGCACCCAGGAAGGGCTCTACATTCAGAATTACATGTCCGAACTCTGGGTAAAAGGAAAAGCCCTGACCCAGACCGCCAGCCTCGATTACCAGTCCGATTTTAGTTTGCTCGCGATGAAACACAACGTATCTTCGGGCCTCGCCTACCGCAGCGAGTCCAACAACGGACCGGGCCGCGTCTTCAATCCGGGCTATCCGCCCGGAAGCAACAGTTCTTTCCGCGACCGCCCACGCAGCTACAACGATATCCCGGCCCTGTTGATCACGAGCCTTTACCTCGAGGATAAAATCTCCGGTACGCTCTGGAAACCCTACCAGTTGAATCTCGGTTTCCGCTATGAAAGATACGGCAGCGGCGATGGCCTGTCGCCCGCCAATCACGGCGCTTTTCTGAACCCGCGCCTGAACCTGGTCATTACGCCGTCCGAAAACTCGCAATTGCGGATCGGTTACGGAACGACCTCCAAATCGCCGTCGCTGAGCATGCTGTATCCCAACCGGCTCTATTTCGATCTGGATGACGTGAATATCTATCACAACATCGATTCACTGCGCCAGGTGATCGTATCGACCTACATTTTCGATCGCCAAAATCCCGACCTGCAGGGAACGCAGCAGATCAAGCGTGAAATCAGCTACGATCAGAAAATCGGGAAACTCGGTTTCACCGCCACGGCCTATTCCAGCAGCCTCTTCGGTGGATTCGCTTCGACGCGGATCGAACCGATCTTCCTCTATAAATACGATTATCCCGACTGGCCCGGCATCGAAGGGAAAACGATCCGTGATTCGGTCTACACGACCTATTCGATTTTCGAGAATTCCCAGAATTCGCAAAGCAGGGGATTCGAGTTTTCGATTCAGACCAAGAGCTTCTCGCCGCTCAGTATGCGCCTGCGGCTGGAAGCGGCTTATAATGCCACCGAGAGCCAGACCCGCGGTTTCGACTTCAGTTCCGCCTATCTGCACAGTTCCGAGCTGAACCGCGATGTACTGCCCTTCTGGAACCGTGTCGAGATGAAATCCGAAAGCTTTCTGATCAATTACAAACTGGAATTCACAATCAAGCAACTGGGCGCCTGGGTCACTCTGGAAGCCCAGCAGGTAGTTCTCGATAAGAGCCTCTATTCCGGGCTGGAAGATTCCCTGGCAGTCGGTTACATCACCGATAACGGCGTTTCCGTCTACTTCGACGAAAGCGAACGCACTCCGGATATGCCTTCGTCCTACAAACGGCTTTATGATGATTACTGGTACAATAGCGAGAACCAGAAAAACGTCTGGCTCTTCAACCTGCGCGTCAGTAAAGCGCTCTTCAAGGGCTCGGAAATATCCTTTTTCGTAAACAATATTTTCAATTCGCACCCGCTCTATCAGCGCCAGAGGGTTTCAGCCGGAACCGTCTCCTACCAGCGTCTGAATCCGGATCTTTTCTTCGGCGTCGAGTACAGCGGTGTGATCAACGATTTTTTCAAATAGACGATGAATCAAAAAACACCAAACATGCGAACCCTGATCGGCCTCCTGGCGGGTATATCGCTGCTGCTCTGCACCTGCTCGGAAACGGTCGAAGCCCCGCAGTCCATGCGGCTGGACCTGACCGTCACGGTGATGGATACCACCGGTTTCTCGGAAGAAATTTCCGGCTCGCAAATGATCGACAGCGTCGCGGTCTTTGTCAACTCCATCTCGTTTCAGCTCTTTTTCGAGGCACTCTCCAATACCGGCGGCTTGGCGCTTTTCCCGGAGATTCTACCGGATGTCTACAACATCTCGGCCACCAGGCGCATCGTTCAGATCCAGGACGGGGTCCGGCTCGAAAAGGTCATGAACGGTCAATTGCAGAACGTGGAAGTCTACGGAGAAGCGGCTTTCGTGACTATCTACATGGAACCAACCGTGCTCGGACAGTTGCTGATCAGTGAAATCTATTACAACGGTTCTCCGGCGGACCCAATCCCTTATTACTTCCACGACCAATTCACGGAAATATACAATAACAGCGATTCGACCCTGTATCTCGACAGCCTGATTATCGCCGATGCTGCCCACGGCTCGTATGAAGACGATTTTACTCACTCGGTTCATGCCTATATGTTTCCCGGCAGCGGCAAGGATTATCCCCTGGCGCCCGGCGAATTTGTCATTGTGGCTCAGGACGCCACCAATCATGCGGAGTACAACAAGAGCAGCCTCGACCTGAGCGGGGCCGATTTCGAATATTACGTCAAGAGTACCGGGGATGTGGACAATCCCGAGGTGACCAACATGATTCAGCTGCATCATAAATACGGCGTGGATTTTCTCTATTCGGTTATGAGCGACGCGATCGTTCTGGTAAAAGTAAAAGATCCCTATGCTTACGGCTATGATACCTTTAATGAAATACTCCTGCCGAAATCGGCAATCCTCGACGGCGTGGATTATCGCGACAACCTTACGGAAGTCGAGTACAAGCGTCTCGATCCTTCCATCGATGCGGGAATGACCGGCGGGATCGATATGTACAAAGGCAAATCCGTCGAGCGGAGAATCGATTTTTACAAAGGCAGCCGGCCTATTTTGATGGACAATAACAACAGCAGCATCGATTTTCAGGTGCTGAACACGCCCACTCCGGGCTGGATCTCGGGTACGGAAGAATGATGAGCACTACGGCATTTCGTAAATCCGTCAGCCTGCTGCGCAAAAGCGTCGTCTTGCTTCTTGCGGCGGGCGGCTTGCTCTGCGCCACGGAAATACCCGGTTACGCAGCGCGCAATCCGGTGGACTACTACCTCGGCATTCCGACAAGCGAGCTGCGCGCAGACGGCAATCCCGCCTGGTTGATGCATTCCGAGTATCCGAACCACCTCCGTTATGCCGTCGATTACGTCAATCAATCCGGATCGCTCAAACTGCCTTTTGAACCGCAGCGGCTTAGCCAATCGATCGCCAGCGTTTCGGGCAACAAGATGATCAGCCAGCGGGGCGTCTTCGCCGGCAATTTCAGCTACCGCAACTACCTGCTCAGCGATAAAATGTGGGTTCACAACGGCGCACCCTACACCGGTAACCCGTTTCTGCTGGCCGACAGTTCCGTCGGAGATGTCAGCCTGAACGGCCTCTTCTGGGAACTCAATTATGCGCATGCGCTGATTCCCGAAAAACTTGATTGGGGCGTCTCGGTTTTTTACAATGTGGATGAAAGCGTCAAACAGACTTTCCCGAAACCGATCGTTCACAATCGCGATCTGACTCTCAGCAGCGGCCTGGGCTACACCTTCTCTTCCCGTATCCGAACCGGCCTGACGCTCAATTATTTCGACTTTCAGGAAATCATGAAGACCGGCAAATACAGCCTCGACCAGGATAAAACGCCGGTATTCTTTAAAATCCGCGGCCTGGACAATCCGATTATCCTGCACGGTGTGACCAGCGAAGAGCGCCTGCTCGCGCTGCAAGGGGTACGCCTGACCCTCGATGCGACCCTCAACCAAATCCTGGCGCGCCTGATCCGGGTTTCGGCCGGGATGGAATCCGCCCGGGCGTACAACGAAGACGGCGGTAGTTATCCCATCGCCCAGGGCGACTGGTTTATTCAAAAGTATTTCTACAAGCTGGACATCCTGCTGCCGGTCCATCCCAAACTCGGCCTGGACATCCACTCAACCGGCAACCTGAACCAGCAGCAGGGCGATCACCCTGATTTCAACGCCGAAATTTATGAGTTCCGCACGCAGATGCTGGGCGGCGGTTTCGATCTGGTTTATCAGTTTGCGCCGGACGGCAGCGTCTCACCGGGCTGGCATTTCACTTCGCAAACCTACAAACGCATCGACAAATTCAACGGTATCCTGCAGTACGTGCCCAGTTCTATCCTAGGTTATCACATAACATCGTCACTGCCGGGATTGGGACGGCTAAGCGCTGTATTGGGCGTGGGCCTCGAGACCTTGACCATCGGCG
>Ga0268279_1002070_pt1 | contig 10254 bp, 10 predicted proteins | sample saktaG_6_FD_190142 | JGI IMG/M metagenome (GOLD analysis project Ga0268279, IMG submission 190142) | Saline water microbial communities from Sakinaw Lake, British Columbia, Canada - sak_2010_1_5_80m | ecosystem: Environmental > Aquatic > Non-marine Saline and Alkaline > Saline ...
CATTTGAGATTCCCACATCTGGGACATACTTCTTTAAATTGCTTTGTATAGGAGATCCTGATAATCCTGATGATTTTGACGAAGATACAGCTTCTCTTCAAACAGTTGAAGCTATTAACCTCCCATGGTGGAGAGAAATTATCCCTGTGTTGACTGGGTTTTTGGGGGGGGTATTTAGGTAAATATATTGAAATACGTAAAAAAATACGGAGGACTGTTCTCCGTATTTTTTTCTATGCTATACTATTTCTATGATTATTAAAGATATTTTTGTTTATATATTTATTTTTATTATTTCTTGGTTTGTTTTTGATAGACTTGGTTTATTTCCTAATATTTTTATTCAATGGGGCATTGGATTGATTCCTTTATTGTTTCTTATTTTTTATCCAATTTTTATTACCTTAAAAAGAAAAAAAAATCTTTCAGGAATAGGGTTTACTCTAAAAAATTGGTCATTAGCAATAATTTGGGGAGTAAGTACTGGTTTAATAATAGTAGGTTTAAATCAATATTTCTTTTACGGCGAACAATTAGCTAGTTTTAACAATTGGGGCTTAGGAATAATTTATTGGGCCTTTTTAGCATTTTCCCAGGAAGTCTTTTTTAGGGGATATCTTCAGAAAAATTTGGAAAAAATATATGGTAATTTATTAGGATTAATTTTTGCTTCTTGTCTTTTTTCTTTATGGCATATTACTGTTCGTTTTTATCCAGGATGGATGACCCCTATTTCATTATTAAAGGTATTTTCAGTTAGCTTACTTTGGGGCTTATCTTTTCAAAAAACAAGGAGTTTAATTGCCCCTTGTTTGTCTCATTTTTTAGTTGGAATTTTGCTTAGTAATTATTTGTAAACTCTTTGTTTTCTATCCGTAAGGTTACTTTTCTTTATTTTTTAATAAACCATGATTCAACTTTTAATTGGAATAAATAATATATTATTAATTAAATGTTACATAATAAGTAAACAGCTAATAATTAATAAAGTAGGAAAGAGTGAAATTAATAAATACATGGATGAAAAAGGCAGGCCAGAAGGATTTCCCACGATAGGCAACATATCCAAACCATATGCCGGTGATAATGCAACTTATAGTCTCCACTTCCGGCTTACCCAGATGAAGCAAAACAAACGGAACCATCTGGATTAAAATACTGGCTTCTTTAAACTTTTTCTTAAGTCCAAACAAGAGAAATCCACGAAGAAGATATTCCCACGTAAATAAAAGAGGGACAGTCTCAACCCAAAAATGGTAACAATCGAAATGGAAAGTATAATATTGACTCACCGAAGGGAAATAAGAAGTTAGATACAGCAGAGGAGTGCCAATAACCACAGTGATAGCAATATAAAAACTCCACAATTTAATATTCCCAATTCTAAAGCCAAAATCCTGCGGATTCTTTCTTAGAATAATCAAAATTGTTAAGACTGGAAGGATGACATAATAAATCAGGCGGCTGACAATCAAAGATGATCCAATAGGTCGATACCATTGGAGAACAAGAAAAAGGATCGCCAGACAAAAAACAATTATTTCCTAAAAATAACTTTTTAAAAATAAAACAAATTGCTTAACTTCTTGCCTGAATAAATTGAACATGATAACCCTTAAATCGTATTAATATCATCTTTATGATTATTATCAAACCCATTAACTAAAACATAAATATTTCGTGATAAAATTAATTCAGATCAATATTTATAGTCATTATAATTTATAATAAAAAAGATTATTTAATATTTTTTATGATTGATTTTTAAGAGAATAAAAAGACTTATAGCAACAATGATTAAAGCGGTTAATTGTGCATAATTTAATGTGGTATACCATATTTTCCCTTGATAAATAAAATCCGTATTATAACGAAAATATTCTATTATAAATCTAGCAAGAGAGTGGAGAGCTACTCCCATTAAAAACAAGGAGCCATTTTTTAATTTTATTTTTTGTGAATGATAAACAAGAAGAAAGAATATCAAAAGATAACTTAGGGATTCGTAGAGTTGTGTTGGGTGTCGTAGTAAATTATCTCCGAGGATTAGATTCTTTATTGCCCAAGGAACATTTGTAGTTATGCCATAGCAACAGCCATTTAAGAAACAACCAATTCGTCCAATAGAATGCCCAATAAGAATTCCCAAAATATAAGAATCGCACCATTTTCCTAAATTTTCTTTATTATTTTTTAATACTAATAAGAAAGTTATTAAAAAAGCTGCAATAAATCCTCCTTGCCAGCTAAATCCTCCTTTCCAAAATTGCAAAATTTTTAATAAATCTTTTTGATAAGAACTGAAATTTAAAAGAACATAACCAAGCCGAGAGCCAATAAACGCGCTGATAATTGTAATAAGGATTAAACTGGCCTTATGCGGATTTAAATTTTTATTCTTTGTTTCTAAATAAACAACAATTCCTCCTATAATAAATCCTAAAATCATAAAGACCCAATACGATTTCACTGAAAAATTACCAACTTCGAATAAAATGGGGTGCATATAGGTTATTTAATTGATTAGTGCCTGGGGAGAGACTCGAACTCTCAAGGCCTTGCGACCAGCAGATTTTGAGTCTGCCGCGTATACCAATTCCGCCACCCAGGCAAAAGTTGTATTCAGTATTCAGTATACAGTATTTTATTCATAAAATTCAAGGCAGATATTATTTATTAAATACCATAACTTTGGTATAATAATGTTAATGACAGAAATCATTGCGATTTGTAATCAAAAAGGGGGAGTAGGAAAAACTACCACAACAATGAATCTGGGGGCTTATTTAGCTGCTCTTGGAAAAAAAACATTGGTAGTTGATTTTGACGCTCAAGCTAACACCACTTCTGGTTTGGGATTTGATTATAAAAAATTACAGAAGACGGTTTATAATAATCTAATTTCTGATTATTCTCCAAAAGAAACAATTTATAAAACATCAATTTTCGGTTTGAATATTCTTCCTGCTTCACCAGATTTAATTGGCGCTCAAGTGGAATTAAGTCATTTTACGAACAAGGAATTCAGGTTATATCAAATCCTTTCTTCAATAAAGGAATATTATGACTATATTTTAATAGACTTACCTCCTTCATTAGGGGTATTAACAATTAATGGTTTGGTTGCTGCTGACCAGATTTTAATTCCATTACAAACAGAATATTACGCTTTAGAAGGATTATCTCAACTTATTACGACAATTGATTTAATAAGAAGAAATTTAGAAAAAGATTTAAAAATATTAGGCGCTGTTTTGACTTTATATGACAAAAGGAATAGATTAGACAGGATGGTTCTTAAGCATATTAGAAGGAATTTTCCAGGATATGTTTTTGATACAATAATTCCAAGAAATGTTAGTTTGGCTGAGGCTCCAAGTTTTGGGCAATCTATTCTTCAATATAACCCTAATTCTGAAGGCGCGAGAGCTTATAAGCAGTTAGCTCAAGAGTTAATTAAAAAACTTGAAACATTTAAATAGATTATGGATAAACAAAATTCTTTAGGACAAGGTATTAACGCTTTAATTCCTCCAAAAAACAACCAATCACAATATCCATTAACTGATAATGTTAATATTGTAGAGCCAAGCGAGGGTGCTTTGGAAGAGAAAATTAGCGAAAAGCTTAACAATGCTTTTTCTAGTTTTCCTCAAGTGCCAACTCCTCCTCCAGATTCTATTAAAAAAGATTTTCAAGAGGATTTTCAACAAGCGCACGTAAAAGAGGAAGTAATATCAAATAATATATCAGGTATGCAGGAGACGATACCCGAGATAATTCAAGACAAGCCTGCTCTTGAAGACAATCCTGTTTCAACTTCATACCTTTTAGAAGATAAGGTTTTTTATATTGAAGTAGATAAGATTAAGCCAAATCCTGAACAGCCACGAAAAGTCTTTTCTGATGAAACAATCAAAGAACTGGCTGATTCTATTCGAGAGCATGGAATTTTAGAACCCCTAGTTGTTACTAGAGAAGAAAAAGAGACAGAATATGGAACAAATGTTGAATATCAATTAATTTCAGGGGAGAGAAGATTATTAGCTTCAAAAACGTTAGGATTGCCAACAGTTCCGGTGATTATCAGGAAAGCAATGGACGAACGAAAAAAACTGGAATTAGCTTTAATAGAAAATATTCAGCGTGAAGATTTAAGTCCAGTATCTAAAGCTAAAGCATTTGCGCGATTAATTAAAGAATTTGGCATTACTCAACAAGCTTTGGCAGAAAGGATTGGAAAGAGTAGGGAAGTAATTGCAAATACTTTGCGTTTGCTGCAATTATCCTATGAGGCCCAAAATGCGTTAGAGCAGGGAAAAATTAATGAAGGTCATGCCAGGGCGATTCTTCTTTTTAGCAACCCTGAAAAGAGAAGATTATTTTTGCAGGAGATTTTGTCCAAAAGTCTTTCTGGAAGAGAATCTTTAGAATTAGCCCAGCACTATTTGCAAAATGATCTTAGTAATAATAAAAAAGAAGCATTGTCTAGAAGACGAAATGTTTCTTTGGATCCAGAGGACTTGGAAGTAAAAGAGAAATTGGAAGATTTTTTACAAACCCCAGTTTTAATCAAGAAAAAAGGTGGACAAGGCGCGATTGAAATCAAGTTTTTCTCACAAGAAGATTTAAGTAAAATTTTAAATAGAATTTTTCCCCTTTAGCGCGTCTTGAATCTTTTTTCGGGTTTCACTCATTTTAACAAATTCTAACCAAGAGGAAGATGGCAGCTTCCTTTTTTTAGTTATTATTTCTATCACTTCCCCTGATTGTAATTTATAATCTAATGATACTAATTTGCCATTAACCTTAGCCCCAGCAGTTTGATTACCCACATCCGTATGAATTTGATAGGCAAAATCAATGGTAGTAGCTCCATCTGGTAAATCAATAATATCTCCCTTTGGCGTTAAGACAAAAATTCTGTCTTTGAAAAAATCAACTTTTAGGGAACTTAGAAACTCTTCAGAGCTATAAAATTTTTTTTGCCATTCCCTTAACTGATTTATCCAGTAGAAGTTTTTTGGAGGATTAAATTTCTTCCTTTTTTTATATTTTTTATCATCTTTTTGAGATCCATAAATCCAATGCGCGGCAATCCCCCATTCCGCTTCTTCGTCCATTTGAGGTGTTCTAATTTGGATTTCCACTATTTTTCCGTTTTTTGCAAAAACAGTAGTGTGAAGACTTTGATATCCATTGGGTTTTGGAAGAGCAATGTAATCTTTAAAACGGCCAGGAACAGGTTTCCACATTTGATGGATAATTCCTAAAGCGCCATAGCACCCTTCCAAATTAGGCATAATAATTCTCATTGCCACCAAGTCATGAATTCTTTTAATATCCATATCTTCTTTTTGCAGTTTGCGCCAGATGCTATATAAATGTTTAGTTCGAAACTGTATTTTTTCAGGATCTAAATTATTCTTTTTCAATTCTTTTTGTACTAAGGGAATTAATTCTTGAAGATAACCTTTTAATTCCACATTTCTTTTCCCGATTATTTTTTTGGTTAATTTATATTCTTTTTCATACACGTATGGAAAAGCTAAATCTTCTAATTGCGCTCCCATATCTGACATTCCCAAACGATAAGCTAATGGGGCAAGAATTTCCAAAGTTTCTAATGATTTTTTTCTTTTCTTTTTTGGTTCTAATGACCACAAAGTTTTCATATTATCCAATCGATCAGTTAATTTAATAAGAATAATCCTTAAATCTTTTGCCATAGCCAAAATCATATTTCTAAAATTTTCTTTCTCTGTATCGTCGTCTTCCTTGTATTTAATTTTATTTACCTTGGTTAATCCATAAACTAAAAAAGATACCTCATCATTAAATTCAGATTTAATTTTAGAAAGGGGAATTTTACAATCTTCAACAACATCATGAAGTACACTGGCAACCACAGCGTTAATACCTAATTTCATTTGACTAATAGAGAGAGCTACTCGTAAAGGATGATTTATAAATGGTTCTCCCGTTTTTCTTTTTTGTTCAGAATGAGATTTTTCAGCAAATTCAAATGCTTTTTCTAATAAATCGATTTCTCTTTCATTAGCAGAATCTTCAAGATTCTGAATTATTTTCTGTTTTAGGGATTTCATAATCACAATTACGATTAGAGCATTTTATTTTGGTTTTCATTTCTACAAGGGGCTTTTTGCATTTTGGGCAATTTTTCCCTGTAGGCTTATAAGAAGAAGCAAAATCGCATTCAGGCCAACGTGAGCATGCATAAAACATTTGTCTTCTTTTGTTTCTTTTCATTATTATATCTCCAGTTTTGCATTGAGGACATTTCATAGAAAATTCATTGTTGATGGATTTAGTAAAGGAACATTTAGGCCAATCAGAGCAGGCAAGAAATTTACCAAATCTTCCCAATTTTAAAACCAGATTATTTCCACATTTTGGACATTTTTCTTTTGTTTCAATAACTGGCGCCAGCTCTTCTTTAGAAACTTCTACATATTTCTTTTCCAGATTATCTTTAAATGGTTTATAAAATTCACTAACCATATTTGTCCAGTCTAATTTTCCTTCTGCAATATTATCTAATTTTTCTTCTATTTGGGATGTGAATTTATAATCCACAATATCTGGAAAGTGTTTTGTCAAAACATTATTTACCAGAATTCCAATTTCTGTTGGAATAAAAGATTTACTTTTATCCCTTGCAACATAACCTCTATATTCTAATACAGATACAATAGGCGCGTAAGTTGAAGGCCGTCCAATACCAAAGCTTTCCAAGGTTTTTACTAAAGAAGCGTCATTATATCGCGGAGGAGGTTGAGTAAGATGTTCTTTAGGATTTATCTCTTTAATTATTAGTTTTTCTTTAACTGATAGAGATGGTTTTTCTTGAAGGTCTGATGGTTTAGAATAAGGATAAATACGGAAAAATCCATCAAAATCTAAATTGTAGAAATTATTTTTTAATAAATATTTATCTTGTTTACCTTCACATTCAACAGAGATTGAAGTTTTTTCTAAAATCGCAGAAGGCATTTGACCTGCTAAGAATCTTGCCCAAATAAGAGTGTATAAAGATAATTCGTCTTTTGTTAAATATTCTTTTATTTTTTCTGGTGTATAAAACGGGTCAGTGCAACGAATGGCTTCATGAGCTTCTTGGGCTAGACGAGAACGTTTTTTGAAAATTCGCGCTTGGGGTAAAGCATATTCTTTCCCTAAGTTTGTTTCTAAAAAGTCACGGGCAGCTTTAAGGGCTATTGGAGAAAGATTTGTGGAATCGGTTCTCATATAGGTAATTAAACCAACAATTTCTTTTTCCAATTTTTTTCCTTCATAAAGCGATTGAGCCAAATACATTGTTTTTTTAGCGGAAAAATGGAGTATTTGCCATGAGGATTGCTGTAATGTACTTGTAGTAAATGGAGCGGCAGAATGACGCTTTACTTTTTTTGTTTCTATATCTATAACACAAGCGTCTTGTTTTTCTAAATCTTTTTTAATTTTGCGTACTTCTTCTTCTGATTTAATGCCTGGCTTAGGCAGGGGATTATTATTAATTTTATGTAAATCAAATTCAAATTTATTATTTGTTTTTTGTTTTTCTAACATTGCGGAAATGCTATAGTATTTTTCCTCTTTAAAAGAATCTCTTTCTTTTTCTCTTTCAACAATTAATCTTAAAGCGGGTGATTGCACTCTGCCAGCAGATAATCCTCTAAATATTTTTTTCCATAAAAATGGAGATAATTCATATCCTACCAAGCGGTCTAATATTCTTCTCGTCTGTTGGGCGTTTACTAAGTTTAAGTTAATCTTGCGTGGATTTTTTATAGCGTTTTTTATGGCTGGTTTAGTAATTTCATGAAAAGCGATCCTTTCAAATTTTTTTCCTTCAATCTCAAGGGCTTTGGTCAAGTGAAACGCAATAGCTTCACCTTCCCTGTCTTCATCAGGCGCTAATATTATTTGATCGCTTTTCTTAGCCAGTTTCTTAAGCTCATTTACCTTTTTTCTCGCTTTTATAGGGATAATATAATGCGGAGCAAAATTATTTTCTATGTCAATTCCCAATTTAGATTTAGGAAGATCTCGTACATGGCCATAACAAGCAACAACTTTAAAACCTTTTCCCAAAAAATGGGAAATGCTCTTTGCTTTTGTAGGTGACTCAACGATAACAAGCTTCATATATTTTTTATTATTTGTTTTTAATATAGTTTCCTCCATTTATATTTTTAATAAATTCTTTTAATTCTAAAGTGATGAGAATAGCAAGCACCTCTTTAGGAGAAAGATTAGAGATTTCTATAATTTTGTCAATAGTAAGAGGATTTCCTTTGGAAAGGGACTCGTAAATCTTTTTTCTTGTTCATTGTCAAATTTTAAATTGGGGGGTCTTTTATTATTGGTAAAGTATATTGAATATTTAATTCTTCTAAAATATCTTCAATTTCACAAACTAATTTTGCCCCTTGTTTAATCAAACCATTAGTTCCAACAGAGTTTTTATTAAATATTGAACCGGGAATAGCAAAAACTTCTCTATTTTGCTCTAATGCAAATTGGGCAGTGATTAAAGCGCCGCTTTTTTCAGGAGCTTCTATTACTACAGTAGCCAAAGAAAGTCCGCTGATTATTCTGTTACGCCAAGGAAAATAACTCTTTAAAGCAGGAGCATCTAAAGGATATTCGCTAATTAATGCTCCGCGATTGGTTATTTCTTGGGATAATCTTATATTGCTAAAAGGATAGACATTACCTAACCCTGACCCTAAAACCGCGATTGTTTTTCCTTGGTTTTTCAAAGCAGTTTCATGGGCTATAGTATCAACGCCATAAGCTAAGCCGCTTACAATAATAAAATTATAGTGCACCAATTCTTCTACTAATTTTTCTGTAACTAGTTTTCCGTACGCGCTTACTTTTCTTGTTCCAACGATGGCTATGCATGGTGCTTCTTCAGGAATTTCTCCTTTGATATAAAATGACGAAGGAGAATAAGATATTTCTTTTAATAAATTCGGATATCTATTTTCTGAAGAGATAATTAAATTAACTTTTTGTTTTTCTATTTTTTGCCATTCTTTATAGGGATCGATGTTTTGTTTTTGGCTAATACTTAATTTTTTCCAAACGTTTTTAAAAGTTTGGCTAGAATATAAAAAAGGAAATAGCTTCAGGAAGTTATTTTTAAAAGCTACGTTTAGAGCGTTTAAATATATTTTTTCTTCGTGGTGGGGCATTATATAGAAATTATATCACAGCATTACTATTCTGTCATTTTTATTGTTTTTTTCCTGATGTTAAGATATACTTAGGCGTAATGGAAGATTTCAAAAAGAGATTAACTTTGACGACAAGCATTTCTTTATCTATCATTTTAGTTCTTGGTGGGTTATTTTATTATTTTCACAACGACATTCTGAAGAAAGTAACAAAAATTAATTCTTACAGGCAGGAACTTGCTTCTCGAGTTTCAATTTTAGACAGAATTTATGTATTAGAGCAGGAACATACAAAATCCTTGTCATATTTTGCGAAATTAAAAGAATCTTTACCTACAGAAACGGAAATGGTTAATTTAGAAGAAGTTTTACAAAATTTGGCAGGTCAAAATGATTTAAATTTAAGTTTTAGATTTGGATTGTTAAATGAAGCAACTGAACAAGAGCCAAAGAATTATAGTTTCAATTTGATTCTTACAGGAGAGAAAGACAATATTTTAAAATGGATGGATAGTTTACAGAAATTAAATTATACAATTCGTGTGAATCAAATAGAATTAACCCAAACTAGTTCTCAGAAATACAGCGCTAAAATTTTAGGAAGAATTTATCTTCGTTAAAAATTGTTAAGAATTTTAATATATTTAATGTTTAAAAGAATTTATCAAAACTTAAAAAAGAAAAATTTATTCTTATTGACTGGAGCATTAATAGTTCTTATTGTTTGCGGTGGTTTGATAGTTTCTGGTTTGACTTTTTTAATAAAAAATATTAATTTGGTATTAAAACCAATTGATCCTGAAAACTCTTCAATGCATTTTAATATTTCTGAAGTAGAAAGATTGTTTTTACAAGATAAATGATTTGTTTATGGGCGACTAGTTCAGTGGTAGAGCGCGTCGGTTGTAAATTAATAAAGTGCGCGCGTAGCTCAGTGGTAGAGCGCGTCTCTGATAAAGACGAGGTCGCAAGTTCGATCCTTGCCGCGCGCACTTTGTTAATTTCCTCGTATTCCTCGTAGGGCCCGTAGCTTAATTGGTAGAGCGCT
>Ga0268279_1002073_pt1 | contig 10250 bp, 3 predicted proteins | sample saktaG_6_FD_190142 | JGI IMG/M metagenome (GOLD analysis project Ga0268279, IMG submission 190142) | Saline water microbial communities from Sakinaw Lake, British Columbia, Canada - sak_2010_1_5_80m | ecosystem: Environmental > Aquatic > Non-marine Saline and Alkaline > Saline ...
AGGAATCGGGGGGGGAAGCATCGCGCTGGGGGGGACCATTGAGAAATCATCCGTCTTGCCACCTGCGGGTGTTCCTCCCACAGGTATGGTTTTGACAGGGGAAGTCACCTCCGCCACAACCGGCTCTTCCCCGGATACGGACGATCCGGCGTCGTAGAGTTGGCTCTGGCGCTGGTACATGGGAAGGTACTGTTTATCGAGTGAGAGCATGAGCACCGCCATGGCCACCGGATAGGCCGGGCCGGTTCCCCTCAGTTGCGCGGGCGGATTATTGTCGGGCGGATAGGGCCAACTGCCGTCGCCTGCCTGATGATCGAGCAACACCTTGGCCATGCTGGAGCCGAACGTCTCCCATTCGACTCCGCCGATCTGGAACATTCCCTGAACCATGTAGAACGCGGAGAAATAAAAGAACCCGCCATACTGGGCCCCGCCCCATGACGGCGGATAACGGCGCAGATACACCAGGGATTCTCGAGTACGCTTTTCAGGCATTGCGTTAAAAAGAGACTGAATGAAGACCACCAACGCCGTTGAGGACGGTTTGGGCTCGCGGCTTACACCGGGCAGGTACATGTAGCCGCCCGCCGGTTCGCCCTGTTTTTCCCCGGACTTGGCTTTGGCGGGCAGGAAGGAGCGGTTGAGGTACGCGAGTGCCGAATTGAAGACCGGCGGATCCACGTTGAATCCGGCCTGACGCGCCGAGTGGAGCACCAGCAGTTGCCAGCAGGACACCGAGACGTCGCTATCGGACGTGTAGGGATCATACCGCCTTGTGCTACCGCCTCCTTCTTCACCTGCTGCGCGCGGATGATCGACTCCAGACTCCGGCGGCACCAGTCCGCCAACTCGGGCTCGACCGTCTCATCCTGCTGCATGCCCAGGCAGGAGAGACCGAAAAGCGTGCTAATCGCGTGAATATACATCCCCGAGCGGTCACCTTGTCCCAGATACCCGTCGTTCGCCATGGTACCCATGACATACTTCAACGTCTTCGCCAGCAACTCGCCGTAGGGTCCGCTATCGCCCGGAAGGTGGCCATTGGCGAGAAAGGCCAGTCCGGCCAGCGACGCGATGGCCGGCCTGTAATTGGCGATTGCAACGGGCCACGATCCCGCATCCGACCCCTCCTGGATCTGGCGTTCGGCCAGCCACCGCAACCCACCGATGATGGCCCCTTCTGTACGCGCGGGATCGACACGGGCAACGGACGCGTCGGGACGCTGCGCGTAAACCCTCAGCCCGGACACCCCCACCAGCAGAACCGACAGGACAATCATTTTCATAATCCGCGCCTCATCAAGTATCCGGAAAGCGAGTCCGGCAAACGCGACGTGGGTTCCTTGTAACGTCGCACCCCGCCGCCGTTCTGGGTCCGTACGGATTTTCGCATTTTCTCCAATTCGCCCAACAGATAGACCATCCAGGGATCATTCGCCAGGTCGGTCCGCTTTTTCGGGATCCGCATGACCGTGTCTCCCCCCAGGGAGGAGTGGAGCGTGCGCCACGCGAAGAGCGCGCTGGCCAACGGCGCATCGGGCAACGCCGCGGCGGATTCGCTGCGTTGGCTGATCACGGCATTAAACCCCAGGACGGCTTCGCGACGCGCGCGGTCATACTGTGCCATCATGCGGCTACGGGCATGTTCGGCATCCCGACGCGAGACACCATCCCAGATGCCGACGGGGCCGCCCCACCAGCCCGACGACGTCGGCGGCGAATACTTCGTGATCAACTCGCGCACGCGGTACTCATACACTTCCATTTGGCGCTGCAACTCATCCAGAGCCAGTCTGTCGCGTGCCAGCGTCGCGGCGCCGGCCCCGCGATCGGGTCGGATCAATGCCTTCACACGCGCGCGGGTGTCGGCGGCAATTTCACGTACGGTTCCCTCCCCGTCAAGCGCACCAAAGCGCTCGATCAGGAGCCCCATCTCATCAACAAGCCGCTCGGTCTGCCGCATCGCATCGAGGAATGCCGCGCCCACGGCGGTTTCTTCCGGCAGCACGATGACGGCCTGATTAATGTGCTGTTTAAGCTTCTGAAACAGCGGCATGCGCTGTTCGATCACGAGCGCCGCAGCCGCCGGATGCTGGGCGAAGAATGCCTCGGCGACGGCCACCGGATTTTTCGCTTCCGCAAGCATGCGGGCGGCCGTGCAGGTGCTGCGGACATCGCGCACGGCATAGTTCTCCACCCCGGCGAGCGGGTCGCCCGGAACGAGCTCGGCCGCACGCTTCAACCCGCTCCCCAGGGATGCCACACGCCGGTCAAGATCTTCCAGATCCAGCGTGACCGCCGCAGGACCGTCGGCTCCAGAAGTCTTCCGCGCGCGGTTTCTCAAGCGACTGATCAGAGGGGGCACAACGACTTCGTAACGGTCGATCACCGCGCGGAGCGCGGGAAGCATGAGGGAGAGTCGCGCGGTCTGCTCGCGGCGGGGATCGCCGTAGGACAGATCGATGTGAATCTGGTAGGTCAGCCGCAGAACATCCGCTTCCCACGTGGTCAATCCCGACTCCAGCGCGACGAGGCCCGGTGAATAGTCGGGAACGGAAGCCGGATCGGCGGACGCGGTCATGCCCTTCAATCCACCGAGCAACGCGTCCGCGTCCGCAGCCAGTCTTGCAATGGCTTCATCATACGATTCCACGGCACCGGCGGGGGCTTCCGTCAGCGCGGGAAGGTGCGCGTATAACCCGCAGGATACCGGCGGTGATTCCACGGCGCTATCCGTGGCATCCGTGTTACTGTCGAACATCCGGAGTCTGTCCAAGGCGGCTGCGCGCGCGACGTCCGTGGTGGCGGAATCAACGGCTTTGAGCACCGCGGCCAGCCGCCGCACCACCGGCGTAACGCGGGCGCCCTCGCTCCACGCGGCGTACGTGCTCGCGATGGCGCTCTGTGACAGCCAGGCGGATTCACAATCGGCAGCCGCCTGCGTGGCCGGATCCGCAAGCCGCTTCGGTCCGTTTGGAGTCGTGTCGAGCCGTTCGGTCAGACCCAGAAAGGGACTGCGCTCGATCATCCGGGCGTCGGTAGCCAGCCACCGAGTTTCCTCGGCAGACATCGTCTGCGGGACGGTTCGCCACGCCTTGAGCATCACCTCGTGAATCGCGTCGTATTGCCCCTGCAACGTCGTGCGTGCCGCACGTCTTTGGGCATTCCATTCCGGCAGTGCCGGCAGCAGCAATCCGATCCACCCGTCAATCTGATCGCATATGGTCTTATTGGCAACCTGCTGGCGGGAGGGATCCGACACTTTGAGATCACGGACAGCGCGGCTAATCTGCCGGGTAAAGCCCAGCACGGTGTCACTGTTGACCAGCGGGGATATTCGGGTCAACGCAACCATGTCGGCGCTCGTACTGTCGAGCGCTTCCATCAGCAGGTCGACGCGTCGCTCAAAGGTGGCGCGATTCCTGGGCCGCTGGGTGTCGCCAGAGGATGCGCTCACCGTCGCCCTCGTTTCATTTCGCAAGCTGATCGCGCGGCGGATAAGATCGCGCCCCATCCGTTCGCACATCAAGGGAGAGAGGAGTTCATCGGCCATCTGGTGCAGGGCCGCCGTGCGTGATTCGGCGCGGTCATCCGCGCCCGCCTGGTATTTCAGTGGCAGCTCGAGCCGTGCGGCAATCACACCGCGGAGCAAGCGCACGTCCAGGGCGGCGTCCGGACTATCCGTGAAGTGGTGCTCGCGTTCCAGAAAATCCAGAAGGCTCTGGAGTGCGGCTTCACTGTTCAGCAGGAGATTCTGGGCTTTGGCGGCGGCCGTGACCGCCTCGTAGGAGGTCGCGTTCAGCACCAGCACGCCGGGAGCATCGGCGGCGGGTTCAATCGTCTTCAACATCTGTCCGACCAGGCGCAGTGCCACAAGACGCCGCCGCTCATTCTCGTTACCGGCAAGGGCGGTCACACGGATACGGACGGATTGCGAGCGCTCGTCGATACGCCCCGTATCACGGATACGCACCCACAGCAACACTTCGTCGCCCGGAACGGCCCCAGACGCCTCCAGATCAAACATCGCGGAAAGGGTCTGCTGCAGCGAGCCCTCCTCTACCAGCAACGCGATTTCGCGCCCCCCTGCGTGGCCAGTCTGATCGGGATTGATCTGATAGCGGATGGAGCCCTCCAGCAACCCCAGATCATCCGTCAGTTCCATATGCATCGGCACCAAATCTCCCTGAACGGCCGTTATATCGCCTGCCGGATATTCCAGGCGGATTCCGGGCGGCTGGTCTTCGCGCAACTGCAGCATGATCCGGACGCGATCATTGTTTTCAAACTCAAACGCGTTGACAAGCACGATCTCAAAGTCGATCGGAGAGGTCATCTCGAATTCGTACACATAGTCGTGGGTGACCGGGTCGGGATTCAGCTCTTTGATGAGACTGCCATCGTGCAACGCCATCAGCCGCGCGGCCTTCAGAGGAAACTGATCAGACCCGAAGCGCACTTTCAGATGACTGTTGCCGAAGACGGGAATCGGATCACGGAAGTCGTCAAAGACCGTGGTTTGCAAGCGGGTATACGGGGGCGGTTCCACCTCCACAGACACCCCTGTGGCGCGCGGCTGCGCCACGACATGGACAAACCGGATGTCGGTCTGCGCGTCGCCGCAACGCACCAGATAACTGAAACTCTCCTGCAAGTCGGTCAGCGACGAAACAAACAACCGGCTCTGCACGCGACTCATCGGCCGGGCGTCGGACGTCACGGCGAGTGCTGCGACGTCACCGGTCGCGGACGCCAGCAGACTGCGGCTGGCATCCGCCCCCAGCCACCGCAGCGGATGCCGCAGCAACCGCGGGATTTCGCCTTCCACCTGCACCTGCAGGACGACTTCCCCGCCCCGGCCGATCACGGCGCTTTCCGGCGTCACCGTCAGCCGCATGAAACTCGGCTTGGGCAGGTTCATCCGGGGATAGGTCAACCGCTGCAGCATCAACGGAAACTGGTAGGTGGGCAAAGCGAACAAGCCTGTATAAACCAGCGCCAGCAGGGCCAGCCCCCGGATCTGACGCTTCAGATGGCGATCACGGGCCAGCCGTGCGGCATGCGGCAGGCGTTCACACAGCGTCACTGTTTCAGCGGTGAGCTGCGCCAGCAGCATCGCATGGACACCGCCATTCTCCTGGTGGCTGTCGGTCTGCCGGCCCATCACGTCGTTCAGCGTGACCACACGTTCAGCCGTCGCTTTCGGCAGCATGCGTTCCAGCTCGTAGGCCAGCGTGCTGACCGGCACGCGCCGCCGGACAAAAGCCCATACCGAAACGACGACCGCCAGCAGGCTGAAGCCATGCGTGATCCCGCTGAGCCACAGACGCGCGGGCCCATCGAGGAACAGAAAACGATCCACATGCGTCGCGATCAACGCCAGCAGCGCATAGCACAACAGCGGCGCGACCAGCGACCGCATCAATCCATAAAAACGGACGCGGCGGTAAAAGCTGATAAGCGTCCGCGCCACGGGTTTCGGCAGATGTTGGAGTTGTTTTCGCATCAGGCAAGTCCCGCCAGTTTCCGCCAGATCCACTCAATCGTCAGCGCCGCAATCAGGCCGCCGAGCACCCAGGACGAGTCCCAGAGCCGCCAGATGCGCTCGCGACGCTCGATGCGGCTGGTCGGCTGGATGTGATTCAAAAGCCTGCCCGCGTCGGTAAACGCGGTGTATTGCCCGCCGGCATTGGCAGCCAGCGCGCGCAACCACGTCTCGTCGCGCGAAAGATCGTGCAGTTCGCGGCTCCGATCGACCACGCGAATCGGTTCGGACGCAGCACCGCCGCCGCGCACCGTCGCGATCCAGTCGCCCGGAGGCAACGACTCGAACACCGCAGCCGCCCAGGTTGCGCCGGGGTGCGCCCGGTACGCCGGCGCCTCCAGCATGCGATCACCGTCGCGCACTTCGACCACGGGGTTCGTGGCGCTGTCTGCCGCCGTCCAGATTTGCACCGATTCGTGGCTGGCATAGCGGAACAGGTCGGGTTGCGGCTGCTGATCAGCCGGTTTGCGGGCCTCGATCGCCCAGTCCGCAATGCCCGCGACCAGCGCGGCGTGCGCATCGAGCGCGCTGGGGTTCAACCGCCGCCACAGGCGATCGGTATCCAGGAACAGTGTCTTGCCGGCGCCGACAAACCGGGTGCTGACGAGCAGGCGCCCATCGCCTGTCTGCAACAGTCCCAGCGTATCCTCGCGCCACCCCTCCGCCGCCACGAAACCGGTGCTCTGGAGGATGTCCTTCAACGCGCGTGTGACGGGATGGTGGCATCCGGCAGCGGTCAGATGCAGCGTTTCCGCATCGGCCGGCGGGAGTGTCTTCGCCGCACGGGGCAGGGCCGGCAACAGGTTCTGCACGACGGTGCCGGGCAGGGGGTCGAGCCGTCCCGAGCCCAACAGGGCCAGACTCCCGCCCGCTTCAACATAGTCGTTCAGCGCCTGCCATTCGGCCTTCGTGAGCAAATCAGACGGCAGTTCGCCCAGGATCACCAGGTCATACAAGGCCAGCAGTTCCGGATTCTCGGGCCAAAACCCCTTGCCGACGCCTCGCTTGAGCACACCGTCCGGCTGTACCAGGCCAATGAGGGCATTGACATCCAGGTAATCGAGGCGGCTCAGGATATTGAGCACAAACCGGCTCTCCCATCGGGGTTTCCAGTCGAGAAACAAGACACGCACGCGCTCTTTCCGTACGCGCACCGTGAAATCCAGATGGTTGTTTTTCAGGGGAACAACCTCCTCCTCAACACTGTCGACACGCAGCGACAGCCGTTGCAAACCTTCCGCTTCGGGCTTAAAGACCAGCCGACGCCGCATTTCCTGAGTCCCGGCAATCTCGATTTTCTCGGTTACGATCGGCTCTTGGTCCGCCATGGACAACGCGATGTCAACGGATTGCGTTTCAGACAACACGGTTTTGAGTTGCGTCCGTATGCCCAGCGGTTTGCCCACGACCGCCACGGGCGGATAGTAGACCCCGCGCAGCGCGATATCGAACGGCTCCTCCGGGCTACCGACGCCTGCGGTGTAGATCGGAATCGCACGCCGGATGGCGGCCTGGGTGACGCTTTCAAGGGGAACGCGTCCCAGATTGCGCCCGTCGCTGAACAGGACGATGCCCACCAGCGGAAACGGATTCTCTTCTTCGATGTGCCGCAACAGAACACCGGTAATGTCGGTTTCGACGGTGGAAAGTGCCGGAACGCCCGGTTCGATCTTGGACAGGCGGATCGCCCCCTGTTGCGCCAACGGCAGCACCCACAGGCTCACCCCCTCAAGCGAGGCGATCAGCGCGTCGCGATGGCGCTTGATCCAGGCATATGCCAGATCCAGACGCGGCGCGTTCCGCACGGTCTCGATGGCGGCCGTCGGCACCGGGTCGCCGGCGTCGATGCGCGCCCGGTCCGCCTCCACTTGCGCCACGCTCAACACATCCGTCAGCTCATTCAGCGCGGACCGCATTTTGAGCACGAACTCGCCGGACTGGGGTTCGTCGCCGACAAACAGCGGTTCGAGCAAGGTCTGGAGATCCCGGAAGCGAGTCGCCGCGTCGTGGAGGGTCGCGGGGTCACCCGCACTGTTCGCCAGATCACTCGCCCGCTCCGCCATGGATTCGAGCTGCTCATAAACCTGGTCCTTGACGCGGTTTGCCTCCTGCCAAAACACATCACGCTGGCGATCCGCGCGGCGACCGAACTGCTCAAAACGGATCAGCATCCGCTCCGTCGCGAGGAAATTGTCGCGCAGGCTGGCCGCCGGGGCTTCGCGGGCGGCAAAGCCGTCCTGCGTCTTATTCGCAATGATCAAAGCCTCGTCTTCGGTTAACGCGCGGTCGTGAATACCCATGCTCGCGGAATCGTCCAAGACCAACAGCATCCGACCCGGGAAGGTCGCAATGTCGCGACGAATGAGGCTGGGACGGAAGGCGAGCACAACCACGACCGTCAGGATGATGGCGCGCAGCAGCGTCAGGCCCCACGCATGCCCGGGCGTAATGGCCCGCGACTGGCGGCGATAGAGCATGACGGCCAGCAGCACCACGAGCGGCACAGCCAGCAGCAGCCACCAAGCCGACAAGGCGGCGGCAAAGCGCATGGCAAACTCAACGGTTCTTAATGGTTGTTCCATAAATCGCTTCGTGTCAGGCCGGCGGCCTGAGGTTTTCTAGACGAATCGTAAGCCCATCAGCATTTCACCCATTCCAAACAGCAATACGGCCATCAGCACCCACGCATACCGTTCCACCCCTTGTCCGCTGGACGCGAGTGCCTCACTCAATTCCTTGGCTGAGGCCACCTCGGTCAAGTGAAAGCGTTCGGTCAGACGCGTCCGATAATCTGCGGGGATCGACGTGAGATCCGAATCCGACCGCTCGCCTTGTACGCCGATCCAGACCCGCTCGCGGCTCGTCTCGCGCAGCACGAGCAGCGACGCCGGCCCGCTTCGGTCCGCGCCAGCCGTGTATTCCACATACGTTCCCTGAGCGTGCGGTGTGAGGGTGGCGAGAACAGGTTCCTGGCCTTCGAGACCGAACTGCACCGCGATGGGTGGCGGATCGCCCTTCACCAGGAGGCGCACCGGCTCGTGAAGCCCGACACGGCGGGTGTATTGCCCGGAGCTGGCTGCCTCGACAAACAGGTGAACCAGAAACGGATACACGGTTTCGCGGACGAGCAAATTGTTGTTGCGCGAGCTTAGCCCGGCGGCCAGCACCAACACGGACCCCCGATCAAACCGATACTGCATCGCATAGGGCGAGCCGTCTGAAAAGCGCGCCAGAACCCCGGTGCCCGGAATCGGTGACTCGAACTCGACCCAGGTGAAAAACTGCAACTGGGTGATGTCCCCGTCGGCATCCGTCTCCAGATCGCGCAGTCCGGGAAGATCAAATCCGGACCGGCTCAAGCGGCGGAAGGCATCGCCTGCAATCGGCTCGTTGTGCACACGCACCGGAAGAGCGGGCAGCAGTTGCGCCGGGCCAAGTTGTTGACACCAGACCGGCAGATCGACCGTATCATCCATGGCCAGAATAAGCCCGCCACCGTTCTCCACAACATATTGGCGTAGCGTCTCGGCCAGTGCAGGCGTCAACGTCCGGCCGCCATCAAGCACCACGGCGTCGTACGCCATCAGCAACGAGAGGTCGCACCCCGGTTCAGCGTGCTCCGTCACCCGCAGAGGGCCTTGCGCTTCTTTCCCCGCGCCACCGGCAAGCACGCGGGCAATCAGCCCCAGGAACCCGGCCGACGTCTCAAATTTGTCGGTGCGCTCCGCATCGCGCAACACCAGCAGCGAAACCGAATCAACCACTTCAACGCCGGCGGACATCGCATTATCGACTGTCAGCGCGTCGCGGCTGAGCCGTGCGGTGATGACCTGCGGGCCGAGCTCGTCGAGCCGCAGTTCCATCCGCACGCGCGCGTTTTGCCCCGGCGGCAGCGAAACACGCTCGCTTCCGATCATCGCACCGTTCGCCAAAAAGGTCAGATCCGCGTCACGCACCGATTCCACACTGAAATTCTGGACCTGCGCATACACGGAAAAAGGGTACCCGCGGAGCACACGCTCGTGGCCGAGCTGCAGATCTGTGACCGCCAGGTTGCGATGATCTTCCAGCGTCGGGTTGATCCAGAACAAGCGGGTGTTCTCGTCGATCTCCGCGATCACGCTGTCAGCCCCCTTCCAATTCGTCGCCTGGTCGTCGGAAAAGATGTAAATCTCACGCCGTTGCCCCGCTTCGTGCGCCAGCACGGCTTCGAGACCGGATGCGATTGAAACGGCGCACTCCTCATACTCGAGGGCGTCCAGAATGGCCAGGCTTTGGCTGGCGTTGACCACGCTGGCACGATCAACGATCCAGCGGGGATGGCTGTCCAGCATGTAGAGTGACCACTGCTCCCCGCGCCCCCAGCTCGAGACCAGTCCGCGCATCGCCTCGACAGCCGTGTCACGCCGGCTTTGCGAACCTTCGCCGGCCAGCATGCTGTAGGATCCGTCCACCAGCAGGATCCGCAACACCTCGCCGCCGGTCTCCGTCCCGTGCGCCGTGCGTGACTGCGGCCGGGCGAATGCGGTAACCAGCGCCATCACCACCAGAGCGCGCAGCGCCAACAGAATGATCTGGTCGAGATACAGTTTGCGCCGCCGGCGTGCCAGCGCGCGCTCGAGAATGTAGTCGGCACCCCACGGAACCCGCAGCGCTCGGAAGCGCATCAGGTAATAGACGATGATGGGGATGAGGCCCAACAGGA
>Ga0268279_1002078_pt1 | contig 10244 bp, 6 predicted proteins | sample saktaG_6_FD_190142 | JGI IMG/M metagenome (GOLD analysis project Ga0268279, IMG submission 190142) | Saline water microbial communities from Sakinaw Lake, British Columbia, Canada - sak_2010_1_5_80m | ecosystem: Environmental > Aquatic > Non-marine Saline and Alkaline > Saline ...
GTAATACCCCAGGAAAGGTCGGCTAAAAAGCCCTGTTTTATAGATTTGCTCATTACACACTCCTTTCAAGTTTCAAGATTATCGTAGCATATTAGGTTAATATTCCCGCCCATAACGGTGGAGGTGGTCATGATACTGGCTGTGGCTTTTCTACCACGAGAGTATATAGTTTTCGCTCAAATGTTCTGAATCCATAGTAGCATTCCTGTTGCCTTAGGCGGCTTCATGCCATCATAATAGTTCTGCCTTGGCTCTCTTCAGGATTTTGGATATTTCCTTTTGAGTATCCTCAGGAATGGGCTCTGGCTTATGGGTAGCTAGGATTTCCTTCACTTTCTCTCTGGCTACTTCATCGATCGACTTAGAGCCCTTCTTCTGCCATGTCTCAAAACTGTCTATGTCAAAGAACCTCGACATCCATCTCTCTCTGAAATGCTTTAATGTGTGTTTTTCCCCCAGGAATATTCCACCGGGGCCAACTTTATCAATGACATCTATGGCCATAGTCTCGTCATTCACTTCAAGCCCCTGAGTAAACCTTAGAGCGTAATCTATAATCTCATTCCCGATAACCATACTCTCTGGAGATGTGAGTCGGGCGCCCTCCAATGTTCCCACTCCGAGAGCAATATCGGGAGGAGTTAATATCTGTGTGATAAGGGCGATAGCTTTTTGGTACCCAGCCTGCATATCCAGAGCTTTAGAGAGGGTGCCAGAAGTCCCCATCTCACTTGGTAGGTTATAATAATGGGTTAACTGGTTAAGTCCCAGGTGCATGAGGCTACCCTCAGGGGACGGGATTGTGGTTCCTGTCTTAAAATCCACAGCACCAACAGCAGCCGAATAGACCACGGGTGCCCCGGGGCTGGCGAATTCCTGGATAACCAGGCCACCTAGAAACTCAGCGTTGTTCATAATCATTGTGCCCGCCAGGGTAACAGGGCCTGTCTCACCCAGCGTAGGCATAGGCATAATGGCAACAGGGATACCAGCCTTACCCAGTTCTATGCTTGCTTCTGTCATCCCTTTATCATAGCTAAGAGGAGAAACAGTGCAGATGACATGTGAAAAAATAGGTCTCTTTCTAAGTTCTTCCCTGCCACCAACGATAGCAGCAGCAATTTCAATCTGGTATTGAGCATCCTTAGCAGTTGTGGCATCGCCTTCGAAATGTTTTTCTGAATTCTTTAAACCTGTGTACATATCAGCTATGTACCGTATGGGTGCCGGCACATCCATGCAGGCTCCCAATGGCCAGATAAGGTCCACATGGTCAAGATAATCAGCTATGATGGAGCAGCGAGCAATATCTTCACTGGTCGAGTATCTGCGCTCCCCGGTTTCCCAGTCCAGCATGAAAGGAGGTCCGCCAACTGCGCAGAAATGTGGTTCTTGCTTATCCAGCACAAAGTCGTTTTTCGGGTTCCTGGCGGCGTATGTGATAGTCTTTGGAGCCATGTTCAGTGCCTCTTGAACCAGATTCCTGGGGATGCTCGCATGGTTACTGGTATAATCAACTTTCGCTCCTGCTTTCTTCAATATATCGAGCGCTTGCTTACTCATCACCTTGACGCCGGTTGTCTCCAGGACTTTGAGCGAAGCATTATGAATAGCATCCAGTTCATCTTGTGATAGAAAATTTATTCTCGGTTTACTCATTCTTTTATAATCCTCCTTAGCCTAACTATTGTAGTTCATATGTATTTTAGATGCTGAATATATTTATGCTAACTGGGGAATGGTTAACCATTTCCCAGTATATCTTTCTCAGCATCTTTAAGAATCTGTCCCATCTCCTTGTGTACAGTCTCTTCGATTGGAGGAGCTTTGTGGATGGAGAGTATCTCTCTCACTTTTGTCTTAGCCCTTTCAGAGAAAGAGCCCTTCGACATCGGGTCGAGAATGAAAGTATCATCCATTGTCCTGCTCCATATTTCCTTCTTGAAGTGCTCCACGGTGTGTCTCTCTCCCAGGAAGTGGCCGCCGGGGCCAACTTTATGAATGACATCCAGCGCTAAAGTATCATCATTTATCTCGAATCTGCGCAAATACGCACGGGCATGTTCATAAACCTCAGCATCAAGTATTAACTGGTCTAGCGAGGCACTCATCGCCTGGTCGGTGCCTCCTAACGAAGCGAAAAGATCCGAGCGAGTCATGCGACTCATAGCCACTCTCTCTAAACTACTCTTGATAGATGAGGTAGCATCTTGTTTGCGTTTGGGAGGTGCAGTATCAGTAGGTTCTTTCCTTGGCGAAATATCTGCTACAAAATTGGGAAGCTTATAGAATCTCGCCATCTGCGCGCCGCCGGCACAAAGCAATGGATATTCGGGCGCCCCGTAGTTAATTTCGCCAGTTTTCATGTTCGCTGGCGCTATCTCCGAGCAATAAATCATAGGCGCACCAGGATTGGCACACTCGGTAATAACCAGGCAAGCCAGCTCCTCTGCATTTGCTACTGCCATGGTCCCCGCTATTGTTGCAGGGCCGGTTGTAGCAGCCAACACCATGCTCATGGGGGCAGTGGGAATTCCTGCCTTCGCCAGCACAACCATTGCCTCGGTTGAATCCTTTTCAAACGTTAAGGGAGCAACGGGGCAGTTAATTGTTGAAAAAAGAGGTCTTTTTCTGAGCTCCTCTTCACCCCCAGCAATCGCAGCTGCCAATCTAACTTGCCATTTGGCTGTTTTTCCAGTCACACAGGAACATTGAATATGTTTCCTATTATTCTCAAACGAGATTGCTAACGCATAAAGCTCCTGCAGTGGTGGTGTTACGTCACCAGGGATTACAATAGGCCAGAAGAAATCAACCGTATCGATGTAGTCACTTATTACGGCGAAATCTTTCAAATCAGCAGATGTTGAATATCTTCTCTCTCCGGTCCTGAAGTCGTCCACAAATGGCGAAAAACCACTTGTAGCTGCAAAAGGAAACTCGCCTGCGGGAAGTTTGAGGTCACATTTCGGCTCTCTTGCACTCAGGGTTATCTTCTGTGGGGCTCTGCTAAGTGCTTCTGCTACAAGAGAGCTAGGAATTTTTACAATGTCACCGCTAATCTCCGCGCCATTCTCAGCAAGCAACCCTCGTACTTTATCGCTTAGAATCCTGACTCCGGTTTCCTTTAGGATCTGTAGGCTAGCCTTATGAATTTGATCTACTTCACCCTCGGATAAAAAAGTTAATAGTGCTCTCATTTTCTTTGTACCTCCTGTTATTATTCTGCCCTGCAATGCTTATACATTATGGGTGCCGGTATATCCATGCCAGCTCCCAAGCCTTATGCGCTCAGCCATTCCCCAGTATATCTTTCTCAGCATCTTTAAGAATCTGTCCCATCTCCTTGTGTACAGCCTCTTTAATGGGAGGAGCTTTGTGTGTGGAGAGTATCTCTCTCACTTTTGTCTTAGCCCTTTCAGAGAAAGAGCCCTTCGACATCGGGTCGAGAATGAAAGTATCATCCATTGACCTGCTCCATATTTCCTTTTTGAAGTGCTCCAATGTATGCTTCTCGCCCAGGAAGTGGCCGCCGGGGCCAACTTTATGAATGATATCCAGCGCCAGCGTATCGTCATTCACTTCGAATCTGCGCAAATACGCGCGGGCATGTTCATAAACTTCAGCATCGAGGACTAGTTGGTCTAACGAGGCGCTCATCGCCTGGTCGAGACCTCCGAATGAAGCGAAAATGTCTGGGCGAGGTGTATAATGCAGAGCCACTGCCGCTAAACTACGCTTTATGGATGAGGTATTGACTTTTTTGCGTTTGGGAGGTGCAGCATTATTAGGCGTTTTTTGTGGTGAGATATCTGCTACATACTTAGGGAGCTTATAGAATCTCGCCAGTTGCGCGCCGCCGGCACAGAGCAATGGATACTCGGGCGCACCGTAGTTAATTTCGCCAGTCTTCATGTCTGCTGGTGCTATCTCTGCACAATAAATCATTGGTGCGCCAGGATTGGCACACTCGATAATAACCAGGGCAGCGAGTTCCTCTGCATTTCCTAACGCCAGGGTCCCTGCCATTGTTGCTGGGCCGGTTGTAGCAGCCAACACCATGCTCATGGGGGCAGGGGGAATGCCTGCCTTCGCCAGCACGACCATTGCCTCGGATGAATCCTTTTCAAATACTAAGGGAGCAACGGTACAGTTAATTGTTGAAAAAAGAGGCCTCTTTTTGAGCTCTTCTTCACCACCAGCGATTGCTGTTGCCAATCTGACTTGCCATTTAGCTGTTTTTTCAGTGACGCAGGAACATTGAATATGCTTCCTGTTATTCTCAAACGCAATTGCTAAAGAGTAAAGCTCCTGTAGTGGTGGTGTTACGTCACCAGGGATTACAATAGGCCAGAAGAAATCAACCGTATCGATGTAGTCACTTATTACGGCGAAATCTTTCAAATCAGCCGATGTTGAATATCTTCTCTCTCCGGTCCTGAAATCGTCCACAAATGGCGAAAAACCACTTGTGGATAGAAAGGGAAACTCGTCTGCGGGGATTTTGAGGTCACATTTCGGCTCTCTTGCACCCAGTATCATCTCCTGCGGGGCTCTGCTAAGTGCTTCTGCTACAAGAGAGCTTGGAATCTTCACAATGTCACCGCTAATCTCCGCGCCATTCTCAGCAAGCAACCCTCGTACTTTCTCGCTCGTAACTTTAATCCCGGTTTCCTTTAGAATCTGTAGGCTAGCCTTATGAACTTGATCTAGTTCATGATCAGATAAAGAAGTTAAAAGTGCTCTCATTTTCTTTGTACCTCCTGTTATTATTCTGCCCTGCAATGCTTATACATTATGGGTGCCGGTATATCCATGCCAGCTCCTAAGCCTTATGCGCTCAGCCATTCCCCAGTATATCTTTCTCAGCATCTTTAAGAATCCGTTCCATTTCCTTGTGTACAGCCTCTTTAATGGGAGGAGCTTTGTGTGTGGAAAGTATCTCTCTCACCTTTGTCTTAGCCCTTTCAGTGAAAGAGTCCTTCGACATCGGGTCGAGGATGAAAGTATCAGCCATTGTCCTGCTCCATATCTCCTTTTTGAAGTGCTCCACGGTGTGTTTCTCGCCCAGGAAGTGGCCGCCAGGACCAACTTTGTGAATGACATCCAGCGCTAAAGTATCATCATTTATCTCGAATCTGCGCAAATACGCACGGGCATGTTCATAAACCTCAGCATCGAGGACTAATTGGTCTAACGAAGCGCTCATCGAGCGGTCGAGGCCTCCGAATGAAGCGGAAAGGTCTGTGCGAGATGCATAATTCAAAGCCATTGCCGCTAAACTACGCTTTATGGATGAGGTATCAACTTGTTTGCGTTTGGGAGGTGCAGCATCATTAGGCGCTTTCCGTGGCGAGATATCTGCTACCCAGTTAGGGAGCTTATAGAATCTCGCCAGTTGCGTGCCGCCGCCACAGAGCAATGGATACTCGGGCGCACTGTAGTTAATTTCGCCAGTCTTCGTGTCTGCTGGCGCTATCTCCGAGCAATAAATCATCGGCGCACCAGGATTGGCACACTCAACAATGACCAAGGCAGCGAGTTCCTCAGCATTTGCTAGCGCCAGAGTCCCTGCCATTGTTGCAGGGCCAGTTGTAGAAGCCAACGCCATGCTCATGGGGGCAGGGGGAATGCCTGCCTTCGCCAGCACGACCATTGCCTCGGATGAGTGCTTTTCGAATACTAACGGGGCAACGACGCAGTTAATTGTTGAAAAAAGAGGCCTCTTTTTGAGCTCTTCTTCACCCCCAGCGATTGCAGCTGCCAATCTGACTTGCCATTTAGCTGTTTTTCCAGTGACACAGGAACATTGAATATGTTTCCTATTATTCTCAAACGAGATTGCTAACGCATAAAGCTCCTGTAGTGGTGGTGTTACGTCACCAGGGATTACAATAGGCCAGAAGAAATCAACCGTATCGAGGTAATCACTTATTATGGCGAAATCTTTCAAGTCAGCCGATGTTGAATACCTTCTCTCTCCAGTACTGAAATCGTCCACAAATGGCGAAAAACCACTTGTAGCTGCAAAAGGAAACTCGCCTGCGGGAAGTTTGAGGTCACATTTCGGCTCTCTTGCACTCAGGGTTATCTTCTGTGGGGCTCTGCTAAGTGCTTCTGCTACAAGAGAGCTAGGAATTTTTACAATGTCACCGCTAATCTCCGCGCCATTCTCAGCAAGCAACCCTCGTACTTTATCGCTTAGAATCCTGACTCCGGTTTCCTTTAGGATCTGTAGGCTAGCCTTATGAATTTGATCTACTTCACCCTCGGATAAAAAAGTTAATAGTGCTCTCATTTTCTTTGTACCTCATGTTATTATTTTGTCCTGCAATGCTTAGGTTCTGAAGGAGCTTTGTTTGGTGAACTTGAATCCTCTCCTCTCGTATTCATTGAATAGTTTCCTTGCATCAACATCGCTTGTTTCGACATGGAAAGCTCCTTTCTGTGATATTTCCCCATGCGCCAGCATTTGAAGTGATACAGATCCCGCTACTCCTACGAATGAGCCATATTCCATTGAGGCATTAGCGGGTTTACCATCAAAGAATGGGTACAGTGGTTCACAGTAATATATGATTCTGTTAGCCATGCCATTCTTAGAGCCTATTATTTCTGTGGATAATATGTCTTGAGGCTTAAAACCCAGTTTCTTTGCTATCGTATATGAATCTTCCCACTTCTCTGCAGCATGGCGTTCTATGTGCTTCATGACGACTTCGTAAGGAGATACCTTAACCCCATTTATCTCTATTGGTTCCGCTCCGAAGATGCCATTCTCAAGAAAAAACCTCGCCAGTCGCGTCCATCCATAATGGAATACTCCCCTGCATACTACGCGTTTCAATCCTTTCTGCATTATCGCAGGAATAAAAGGAGGCATTGGTTCCCCATGTTCGATAATATGAGTCTCCTGCTTCCCTATAGGCTCCGGAAATTCCCAGTCTTTGGGCAAAGCAAAAGGAGGGAGATTACGTACATATTCTCCGTTTTCCCAATAGACTCTCCCTTTAGATGCAGGGTCGAACTGCATAGCCGCGTATATGAGGCCTGGAGTGGCCTGCGTAATTGGCCTCCACAACGACCAGTACTCATTAATTTCTTCCACCTCATCCAATTCCTCACATGCCAATATATCCATTACGCTGGTAATCGTACCACCACCGCTATTTATCAGAACCGTATTTCCCTTTTTCTTAAGAGCATCTGAATATTTAGCAAGCCTCTCGTTAGTCATTCCTATGGTGGACAGGGAGACACCATTTATTCCTATCTCACTGGCCACGTCCATAAAGTTGAACATAAACTGGTCAGGTAAGCCATCGAACACACAATCAGCCCCTTTCAGTACTTTAGCTATTTCCTCTTTCTTCGTTGCATCCAGTTTGGCAAATGAAAATCTCTTATCGCCATCCATCAAACCTATGATGTGCCCTGCTTTTTCTTCATCAAAATCTGCAACCACAATTTCATCAAAATCGCTTGTCTTGTGAAGATCGTATTCGAGAGAAGCAGACATAGCTCCTGCTCCACCTAAACAAACTGCCTTCATTTTTGTTACCTCCTTTTCTATATTTCCGGATTTAATTTCTATTTTCAGGAATAAACTCAATCCTTCAGTGATTCAGCAAGTAGACACCTAATCTGAACATAGTTCGTGGAACTTCAATGGAGCGTCCATGGCGGTCATTATATCCATGAATTTTGTCGGGTCAAGGCACTCTGACGAGATTACTCCTTTCGCGGCACTGCCTTCCATGCACATCTTCGCCCCTACGACGGCTGGGAAAGCTACGCTGACCTTCGATGTACCGAATATCTTGTACAGGTGTAGTTTCTCTTCAGCCGTGTCAAAGAGGTAGGATGGCCACCAGAGCTTATACGTTACGTTCTTTCCTTTGCTCTCGCCGCTTATTTCCAGCAGGTATGGATGAACAGAGTCAGGGAAAATGCTTGCGTTCTTTTCATTCTCGGCAAGGAATGTGTCAACAGGGGGTTGTATTAGCTTCATTAGCACATCTATGGGTGCGATTTTGGAGCCTTTTACATCTATGGGCTCATGGCTGGCAAATCCCATTTTAACCAGGGCACCTGCTACTGGATCTATGGGGTATTTAAAATCTACGTGTTTCAAACCTTTGCCTATGAAATGTGGCATGGTTATTGGCTCTTCGTGTGAGTGATGGTAAACTACGAGTGACCCAACCGGGTCGGGGAAGTCATATTTCTCACGACCGCTGAAAGGAGGGCATACCGTGTATTTACCGTCTACGAATGCTATTGACTGGTGTGCATAGTCCCCGAGTGCTATTTCAGGGCACCATGTTGGTTGCCAGGTCTTGATAGTATCTCCCGTTTCTTTAATAGTCTTATGGCCGACTCTGATATGTATTGCTTCTACGTGATCCAATTTGTCGCATACATATCTGGTCAATACATTGGTGATTCCCGCGGAGCCTCCGCTGCAAATCAGGGCTGTCAACCCGGCCTTCTTGTAATCGTCGTCAAGCTCAAGTGGTTTGTTTTCTAAGAATTGACTCATTAGTGGGTTGCCACTAGCTGTATCCACGTAGTGTGCCCCACTGGCTACAGCGGCTTTCATTATGTTGGCGTTGAATCGGCACAAAGTGAGGTTGATGACAACGTCCACTCCCTTTGCTGCCCTCTCTATATCTTCAACTTTGCCAGCATCCAATTTCATAGCAGTGACTTTACTGCTGTTTATTTTGTTCTTAACCCTATTGGCTAAATCTACATCTATGTCACCTAAAATTATTTCCGATATGTCTTTATCTCTGGACAGGATCGAGGCGCATGGACCTCCCTGCCCTCCAGCTCCCACTACTAATACTTTTTTCATATTATTTGTCCTCCTTTATTAATAAAACTTAATTGTACCATTATGCCAGTAGCTCTGTCTCGGCTCTCTTTAGAATTTTAGATATTTCCTTTTGAATATCCTGGGGTATGGGTTCAGGTTTATGCGTAGCCAGTATTTCCTTTATTTTTTCGTGAGCTATCTCGTCGAGCCGTCTGGACCCTTTCTGCTCCCATGCTTCGAAGCTGTCCATATTACCAATTTTCGGAGCCCATCTTTCCCTGAAATGCTGCAGCGTGTGTTTTTCACCTAAGAAAGTTCCGCCGGGGCCGACCTTATGTATGACATCCAGGGCTAATGTGCTGTCGTTTATTTCCAGCCCGCGCACATATCCCAATGCATAATCTATAATTTCGTTGTCGATAACCAGAGCCTCCTCAGATGTCATACAGGCTCTTTCCAATCCTCCTAAGCCGAGAATGATGTCAGGAGCAGTGTCCATAAGCATGTAAGTGACAAGGAATATGGCTTTTTCGTATCCGTCTTGCACGTCGGGAACTGTAGAAGCAGAGCCAGAAGCCTCCACCTGGGTTGGCAAGCCATAGTATTGTGCCATCTGACTAAGAGCCAAGGTCATAAGGTTGGTTTCAGGGGAGTGAATTCCTGCACCTGTTTTGAAATCCACAGCGCCGACGTCGGCAGAATACACCACAGGTGTTCCGGGATTGGCAAACTGCAGGATTACAAGGTAGCCCAGGGATTCGGCATTATCGACAACCATTGCTCCAGCCAGCGTGGCGGGGCTTGTCTCGCCCAGCATGGGCATAGACCATATAATGACCGGAATGCCAGCCTTAGCGTACTCCAGAGCGGCGTCTGTTCTCCCATTACCATAGACGAGAGGAGAAAGTGGGCATATAGCTGTTGAAAAAATAGGCCTTTTCTTGAGTTCATCTGTGCCACCGACAATGCCGGCAGCGATTTCGATTTGATATTGAGCCTGCCTGGCGGTGAGAGCGCCTGCGTGGAAGTGTTTTTCTGTATTGCTCAGGCGGGTGTACATGCCAACTATGCTCTGCATAGGTTCTGGCATATCCAGGGCAGATCCCATGGAGACGATATGAACGTGGTCGAGGTAATCAGCTATTAGCGAGCAGCGGGCAACATCTGCGGCTGTTGAATATCGGTGCTTGCCGCTTTCCCAGTCCAGGGTAAATGGCGAGCCTCCGTCAGCACAAAAATGTGACTCCTTTTTATCCAGCATAAAATCATTTTTCGGGTTTCTGGCGGCATACTTGATGGTCTTCGGCGCCCTGTTCAATGCCTCTTCAACCAGATTTCGGGGGATAGTTACATGGTGATTTGTATAGTCAACCTTCGCACCTGCCTCCTTTAGCGTATCGAGAGCCTTTTTGCTCTCGACTTT
>Ga0268279_1002083_pt1 | contig 10230 bp, 12 predicted proteins | sample saktaG_6_FD_190142 | JGI IMG/M metagenome (GOLD analysis project Ga0268279, IMG submission 190142) | Saline water microbial communities from Sakinaw Lake, British Columbia, Canada - sak_2010_1_5_80m | ecosystem: Environmental > Aquatic > Non-marine Saline and Alkaline > Saline ...
CCCAAATAGTGGGAGAGGGAAAGGGAGTTTTTCCAGCGATCAAAGATAGCATAAGATTAGTGATTAAGAAGTTTTCAACCACAATAATGGTTTTTATATCGCTCACAATTATCACAGTATTAATCGGGTGGATTCCAGTATTCGGTCCACTAGTCGTAATACCATACCAGATAATCACTTACTCAAGAGCAGTAATCGAACTTTCAGACTAAGATTTCAAGAATCTCCCCGATTTTCTCGATAACGTAATCTGGATACTCAAACTGGTTTTTAGGCTTTCTTTTAGAAGACCCTTCATGCAGGATTTGAACACTTACTAAACCAGCCTTGTTCGCACCGTAAATATCCTTCCTAAGCCTGTCACCCACCATCAAAACCTGAGTGGGTTTCAATGAAAGCATTTCAACAGCCCTTGAAAATAAAACACCATCAGGTTTTGAGACACCCAAATCTTCAGAAACAACCACTGCCTGGAAAAAATGCTGCAATCCCAGACGAATAAGCTTCTCCCACTGCTTAACAGCCAACCCATCCGAAACCACACCCAACTTGATCTTATTCTCCCGAAGCTGTAGAAGAGTCGGAATAGTATCCGAGTAGGGTACGAGATATGCTATCTTCGTCGTATGATAAGCCACAATACCCGCAGCAATCACTCGATGATTCGGAGCTAAACCATACTCTTCAAGCAGGCGGTCATAATGATTATCGTAGTTTGGACCATACTTTCTCACAATCTTTGAAAGTACACTCAAAGCCCCCCCCAAATCCACGTCAAAACCGGCTTCAATCATGGCTTTAACGGCATTACGCCTGGAATTTGAAGCCATAACCTGAGTGTTAAACAAAGTATTGTCAATGTCGAATAAAACAGCTTTTATTTTCACTTTAACCTATTAAATTACTCCACCTTAATAACATGAGATGGCCCCGAAAATTTTATATGAAAGCACAAACGGCAAGGCCGAGAAGGTCACGTTCAAAGACGCACTACTTAAAGGGCAGGCTCCTGACGGAGGACTCTACACACCCACAGAGGTACCTAACGTAAATATCGACGAGATTGTATCTCTTAAGGGAAAACCATACAATGAAGTAGCTTATGCCATAACTAGAAAGTTTCTTGAAGGTGAAATCCCTGACACACAATTGAAACGTATAGTGGACGATGCCCATAATTTTCCACCCAGATTTGAATTACTTCGGGATCGCATCTCGTTAATGTGGTTGGACGAGGGCCCCACAGCAGCATTCAAGGATTATGCAGCACAATTGATGTCCCGGCTCATGCAGTATTACCTCAACATTGAGGGTCGGAAGATTCTGATTTTAACTGCGACTTCGGGAGATACTGGAAGCGCAGTAGCAAGTGCATTCCACGGAGCGGAAAATATCGATGTTTTGGTTTTATTCCCAAGCAAGGAGGTAACTGACCGGCAGCGGATGCAGATGACTACTTTAGGGGGTAATGTCTCATGTATTGCCGTTGACGGCAAGTTCGACGACTGTCAGAAGATTGTGAAACAAGCCTTCAACGACCCTGAACTTCAAGACCTTAACATGTCATCTGCAAATTCCATTAATTTCGGAAGGCTACTTCCCCAGATGGTTTATTATTTTTACGGTTACGCAAACTTGTTTGAAGAAGTGGGGGAAAGAATAGTATACTCAGTGCCTTCAGGAAACTTTGGGGATCTCATGGGCGGAGTGTACGCACGGAAGATGGGTCTTCCAGTCGAAAGATTCGTTGTTGCGACAAATGAGAATGACGAGTTCCCAAAGTTTATGGAGTCTGGAGTTTACTCTCCGATAAGCCCTTCCAAAGTGTGCATTTCAAACGCTATGAACGTAGGCAATCCTTCAAACCTGGCACGATTGATACACGTTTACGGGGGATATCTAAATGAGTTGGGCGTCCTTGAGCGAAATCCTGACATGCAAGCTTTAAACAGGGATTTTTATGCAGTAAGCATTTCAAACGATGAGACTCGTAAAGCCATAAAGGCTGTTTATGATGAATTCAAGATTATTCTTGAGCCTCACGGAGCTGTGGGTTATGCGGGACTACTTGAATATTTGTCCGACTTTACTTGGGAAGGGTTGACTGTGTCTCTTGAGACTGCGGATCCGGCCAAATTCCCTGAAGAGATTGTGAAGCTGCTTGGTTTCGAACCGCCCCTGCCCGAAAGCCTTCAAGGGCTTGAAGGAATAGAGGAAGAATACGGTAAAATGGGTCCGGGTTACGCAAGCCTTAAGAATTATCTTTTGAAAAACTATTGAGTTTACTTTGAATTTCAGCTTCGAGTATACTTAGGATTCCTGATTGACCCTCCCATTTTTTTACTGACTTCAAAACTTTGATTTTCTTTTTGAAAGTTGGCCCATCCAAGACGAAAGTCTCAAACTCACCCCCCTCACCGCACACGCTCAGCCCATACTTTTCCTCCAACTTGACGAGAGCCATAACATCCTTTTCAGATAAAATCCTTCCCAGCCAACTGTCATCAAGCCCCTCAGCTGAGACTCCGACAACCAAAACCTTAAATCCCGCACCAAGAATGTCTCGCATAAGCATGACAGGCTCCTTATGCCACAAGGGATTAAACGACTTCAAGCCAAGGTTATGACACACTGTATCTATACGGGTTTTCTGATATTCTGAAGCAACCGCCCCTGACACTATCCCGTCAACACCCAGTTTGGATAAAACAGTTTCAAGCTCGGATACTTCCTCTTCCTTAACTCCTGAAACCGTCTCCTCCAGAAGCGGCAAGCCAATGCAAGAAGCCTGAAGATTCGTTAAATCAATACACGGATAATGGAACATGTAAGAGTCGTCGCGGCCGGGATTAAGCGAAACAAGACTGTCAACATCCCAACCCTGGTTGAGAGCCCAATAGAGAGCGTAGTTTGAGTCTTTCCCCCCGGAGTAGAGCACTGAAACCTTCATGCCGGTTTATAAATACGTAACCCAATTGATATACCATAATTTTAAAGGTGGTTGAAGAATGGAAGAAACAAAGATTCTATTGGATGAAAACGAATTGCCAAAGAAATGGTATAACGTAATAGCAGATCTCCCGACACCGCCCGCCCCTCCGTTAAATCCGGGGACTGGCGAGCCTATAGGGCCTGAAGACTTAGCACCCATCTTTCCGATGGAGCTTATCAAACAGGAGGTTAGCCAAGACAAGTGGATTGCTATCCCCGAGGAGATTCGCGATATCTGGCGTATTTGGAGGCCCAGCCCATTGATTCGGGCTCACCGCCTTGAAAAGGCGTTGGATACGAAAGCCAAGATTTACTATAAGTGGGAGGGAGTTTCCCCTCCAGGAAGCCATAAACCCAATACTGCAGTCGCCCAAGCTTACTATAATATGAAGGCGGGTGTAGAGAGGATTTCCACCGAAACGGGCGCGGGCCAGTGGGGTAGTGCACTCGCATTTGCGACCAAGATTTTCGATTTGAAGTGCACAGTATACATGGTTAGGGTAAGCTATGATCAAAAACCTTACCGTAAGATGCTAATGCATGCCTGGGGTGCTGAAGTTCATTCATCCCCCACTAACCTAACCAATGCAGGTAAAAAGATTCGGGAGGAGCATCCAGACACTTCAGGTAGTCTGGGCATCGCTATTTCTGAGGCTGTTGAGGATGCGGCAACCCATGACAACACAAATTATTCACTGGGTTCGGTCCTAAATCACGTTTGCATGCACCAGACTGTGATAGGTCTTGAAGCTCAAAAACAGTTGGAGAAGGTTGAGGATAAGGCAGACGTGATTATTGGTTGCGCTGGAGGAGGGTCGAATTTCTCAGGCCTTGCATCCCCGTTTATTGGGGACATGCTTACTGGGAAAAACCCGGGTTTGGAGGTTATTGCAGTTGAGCCTACAGCTTGCCCGACCATGACTAAGGGAGTCTTCGCCTACGACTTTGGGGATACAGCACAGATGACCCCGCTTCTTAAGATGTATACTCTAGGACACGACTTCATCCCGCCGGCCATTCACGCTGGGGGACTGCGATACCACGGCATGGCACCGCTAGTAAGCCACCTAATCCACGAAGGATATGTTAAAGCGGAAGCATACCATCAAAACGAAGTGTTTGACGCGGCGAAATTGTTCGCGCAAACCGAAGGACTAGTAATAGCGCCTGAAACAGCACACGCAGTGAAAAGTGTTATCGAAGCGGCCAAGAATGCGAAGGAGGAAAAGACTATCGTATTCAACTGTTCAGGACACGGAAACTTCGACATGTCAGCCTACGAAACATACTATGAGGGCAAGCTGCTCGACTACGAGTATCCTGAAGACCTTATAAAACAAAGTCTTGCAAAGCTTCCGAAAGTAGAGTGAGGGGCAAACTCCCTCACCAAAATATTTTTTTTCAAAAGAATTAAATCTCTTTTATGGATTCCGTCGGATTCATTGTAAACCCTCTCGCAGGCCTTGGGGGAAGCGTAGGCCTTAAAGGCTCGGACGGACTTGCTGACGAAGCATTAAAAAGAGGCGCAAAACCAAATTCAGAAAAAAGAGCGTTAAAAGCTCTTGAAAGTGTTCCTAAGCAAATCCTCTACAAATTCTTGACTTGCAGGGGGAGTATGGGTGAATCAGTACTCAAGAAGGCAGGGTTTTCATGCGAGACTGTTTATACTCCGGGAAAACGTACGACGGCAAGTGATACTAAGAAGGCTTGCGAGATTTTCAAGGAGCAATGTGTTTCTTTGATCGTTTTTGCCGGTGGGGATGGTACGGCCAGGGACGTGTTCGAAGTTGTTGGAAGTGAGATCCCAATCCTTGGAATCCCGGCAGGAGTTAAGATGCACTCGGCAGTGTTCGCTTTGAATCCTAAGGCTTGCGGAGAGCTCATAAAACTTTTTATTGAGGAGAAGGTTGAGTGTTTGGACGCCGAGGTCATTGACGTGGACGAAAAAGCTTACAGGAGGAACGTGTTGTCCACCAAGCTTTTCGGGATTGCTAAAACCCCGTACATGAAGGAGGCGACTCAGGCCGGGAAAACTGTTTTGCATGCAGAGAAAAACGCACACGCCCTTGAGGATTTAGCAAAGTTTACGGCGTCATTTATGGAGGAGGATACACTGTATTTTTTAGGGGCGGGGTCTACCACCAAGGCCGTTGCAGACGAATTCAAACTGGATAAAACCCTTCTCGGAGTCGACACATTTTTCAACGATAAGATAATCGGAAAAGACCTTTCGGAAAAAGAGATTCTTAAGCTTTTGAATTCACACTCAAAATCAAAAATAATCGTTTCCCCCACGGGACGGCAAGGGTTTGTTTTCGGCCGCGGAAACCAACAGTTCAGCCCTAAAGTCTTAAGGAAAGTTGGCGTTAAAAACGTGATAGTGATTGCAACACCACAGAAACTCAAGGAAACACCCGTCCTGCACGTAGACACCGGAGACTTAAAACTCGACGCAAAATTCGGAAAACACCTTCGAGTAGTCTGCGGGTGGAAGCTCGCAGCACGGTTGAAGTTAAGCTAGGATGATAACTGAGGTAATCTTTCTCCTCGGACTCGGATTCATAGTAGGTTTGTCCGGAGCGCTCATCCCGGGGCCGCTTCTCGTCTACACGATAAACGAGTCTCTTAGAAAGGGCAGGTGGACTGGAGTGAAAGTTATAGTCGGCCACATGCTCGTGGAAGTCGCCATAATAATGCTCCTTGCAATAGGACTCTCCCCACTAATCTCGTCCCCCAGATTCTCAACAGCGATAAGCCTTGATGGAGGGGCCATGCTAGTATACATGGGAGTCCGCTCTTTTACTGACGCGGAAGTTGAAGTTAATGCTAAAAAAACAGTCTCCTACGGCCTTATTGCTGGAGGGTCCTTTTTCACCGCCTTCAATCCGAGCTTCCCGTTATGGTGGGCTACCGCAGGAATCCGTCTTCTCATGGAAGGATACTTTACGATGGGGCTTTTCGGGGCGTTTCTGGTGGTTGCTGGACATTGGATTGCAGACTTTGGATGGTATGCTCTCGTGTCTTATACTACAGCATCACATGCAGAGATGTTGTTTGAAAGAGGGTGGTATAAGAAACTGAAGATTACTCTTTCAATTACTTTAATGGTGATAGGATTATACTTCATCTACTCGGTATGAAAAATCGAAGAAGCCATGCAATCATTCTCTCAAAATATCTGCCGAATTTAAGGAACACCGGCTCGGTCTCGGGGCGGAACGGCGCCACTTTTATTGAGTACAATCCCATCTTGTTGGCTCCGACAATGTCGGTGAGAATCCGGTCACCTACCATGGCAGTCTCCTGAGGTGTTGTGCCTAGAAGGTTCAGTGCCGCTTGAAACGCCCCCTCATTCGGCTTTTTAATCTTGGTGTCAACAACAGGGATTGGAAAATACCGCTTCAACTCATCCACCCGTTCATCCGAGGACGTGTTGCTTAACAAAGCCAACTTAAAGGATTTATCGAACTCCACAATTTTTTCTTGCAGTGACTCATCCACCCCCTTACCCTGAAATTCACAGAGCGTGCTGTCGACGTCGAATATGAGTGCGGAGACCCCAATTTTTTCTAATTCAGAAACACTCAAGTCAGCGACAGTGTCAACCCCCTTATCTGGGCGCATGTTTTTTGGGGTAGCATATCTGACAAAGAAAAAAGGGTTCAAGTACGCAATGAAAGTTATGTTCATTTCTTACTCCAGGAAAAGCTCTTTAAGACCAGTCTCCTCACCCTCTCGACGAACAGCAGAGACGTCGGATTTCAGCAAAACAATCTCGTTCGTAATTGAGACAATACCTGATAAAAGATGCCCTCCAAACGCCTTCTTCTCCCGGTTGCCGACAACACAGTGGACGTGAAAGACGTACTCCTCGTCTTGAAAGACGACGTTACCCTGCAATGCTATAAGCTCGTGGACTTCAGGAAAATGCTTCTCCCCGTAATTTCCCTTCTCAATGAAGTAGCCTAGCTTGAAATCCTTAAGCTGCCCGATACCCGAAAGAAATACTGCCGTTTTAACTTCATGTTTGATACAAGCCGCCTTCACTCCCCCGTAAAAGTCTTCATCAGGGAATAAGCGGATGAAAACAATGTTCCCATCCTCCTTGCTTTCCATGGATTAAAATTGGATTCAGAAATTAAAACCCAGAAAAACCAGTAATATACGAAATGCGCTGAAAAAAGACTTGGAAAATAACGGCAACAGAATTAGAGACTCAGTATTTATCGTCGGAAAACATGTTCACACCCCCTGAATCCATCGACCTTGCATTAGACGGCGTTGCGTTAAAAAACTTCCCAGTCGATGGAATCGTGTGCCCACGCGTTCTTTCTCGCTCACATGTTTATTGATTCTCCTTGCCTGAAATCAACTGAGACTAGTTCCTCTACCTCTTTCCCTCCTTTTTCGACTTTCCTCATCAACTGGACGCGTGTGGCGAATACGCTTTCGACGTCCATCTTCCCGTGCACGATTATCCCTTTTTCACCGTAGGCCACGACTTTTTTCGCGTTAAGATCGCCTTCGACTATTACGTCCCCTGATTGAGCCCATATTTCATCACCTGAAACAAGGTCGCCTTCAACTTTTATACTCCCATTTTTCGCTTCCACCCTACCGTTCGCACATATGCTTTTTGCCCTGATATCCCCCTCTGCATGGACATTCGCTAGGGAATTGACGAGTCTAACAGATCAAAATGTTAATGAAAGAATTATTGATAGGTTTATCCAAGCTCATAGCAAGCACTTTTCAAATGCGTTAGGATATAAAAAAGCTCTAAGTAAAGTTGAACTTAAATGGATGGATGGAGATTCCACTGACCCAAAAAGTAGTTCTCCTGATTACTTAATGCAACGGAAAGATGGTTATTTTGATATTTTGGACCTAAAAACATCTATGTTGAAATACAATTCCCTTACACGAGGTGGGAAATCTAGGTGTAGATTCAATGCATATGTAAGCGAGCTGATTGCACAACTAATAGGGTATGAAAGATACTTCAAACGCGATAAAAACAGTAAATGGGTATATGATACTCATGGCATTAAGATACAAAATCCCCGACTTATCGGTATTGTGGGAAACTATGATAATTTCATAAGAGAAGATGTCGACTTAGCACTTGAGCAGTATAAGGACAATATAACCATCCTTAGTTATGCAGATCTAACTAACCTGTTAAGAAATCAAATACCTACTTCAAATTAAACAGAAACATACATAATATTAGTCTAATATCCCTGTGCTCTCTGATATCTCTCCCACTCTAACCGCTCTTGTTTCTCAATTTCCTTCATCTCCTCTTGTTCTTTCTGATTTTGGTGTTTTCGCCGGAATCTGCCACTGCTGACTATTGATTCCCATTCTTCGGCTATTTTTCTTAGGAATGTTGAGAATTGGAGGCTTTCATGCTCTTGTGTACCTTAGCACAAGAACTTGTGAATTCGCTAGTTGTGGAGGCCTGCAACGCGGGGTTCCTTGCGAAGGAACCTCATCCCCCGCAGCTTCAAACAATTTTTAACGCACTAAATCCTTATAATTAGACACTCAAAACACCAAAATTTTCCCTTATGCGGGGGTGCCAGAGCTGGTCAAATGGGCAGGGCTTAGGACCCTGTGGCGCAGGCCTACGCGAGTTCGAACCTCGTCCCCCGCAACCTTTTCTTTCTTTCGTTGTTAACAATGTCAAAACTGGATTCTCTCTTTAGATACTTTAAATAGTTTTGTCTGAATAATATAACAATGATTGTTTTCGGTTTGGAGAAGTCTGCAGGTCTTGCTTGGGAGGTTGCTAAAGTTTTGGGGGCTGAGCAGGGTAAGATTGAGACGAAATGGTTTCCAGACGATGAATGCTATATGAGGGTTCAGTCGAGGGTTAAGAATCAGGAGGTCGCCGTCATAGCCTCTATTCGATCCAGCGACGACTTCGTCTCGCTTCTGCTCACACTTGACGCTCTTCGAGGAGCTGGGGCTCGCTTGATACACACTGTAACTCCGTATTTAGCCTACATGCGGCAGGACAAGATTTTCAAGGAGGGTGAGGCGTTGAGTGCGAGAATGATACTTAGGATGTTGGACGAACTCTCAGACGACATTACTACAGTAAACTGTCATTTTCTGGATGAAAGTGGACTTCACGTATTTCACGACGTGAATCTTAGAAACCTGGATGCAATCCCAATTATCGTTGAATATTTCGGATCAAAGGTGAAGAATCCTTTAGTCATCGCCCCTGACGCAGGCTCGCTCGCTTATGCGAAAAGGGCTGCTCAACTTTTAGATTGTGAATTCAACCATCTTCAGAAGAAGAGGCTTTCCGGTGAAGAGGTTGTAATCAAAGACAAGACTATTGATGCTAAAGGCAGGGACGTGATTATTTTGGATGATATTATCTCTACTGGAGGTACCATACTCAACGCCTGTAAAGTCATTAGGAGCTGGCGGCCTTCAAGCATTAATGTTGGCTGCGTTCACGGGCTATTCCTAAATGGTTTCGAGCAGTTCAGTGACGTAGTAGATAGGCTTGTTTGCACCAACTCCTTGGAGACTCCGCTTAGTAAGGTCAGCGTCGCGAAGTTGATCGCAAAGGATCTTTTAGCCCAGTAACCTGGAGATGAACATTAAGTTGTTCGCAATAGGATTAATCATTTTTGTTGTTCTTATTCTTTCGATATCCTTCAGAGAATCCGATGATTTGAGGGCTGGGATAGTCTGCTGGCGGGAAGGTTATTGTATTGACGTTGAAGTAATGGAATCTGAGAGAGCAAGACGAAAAGGACTTATGTACAGGGATTTTTTAAGGGATGATGCAGGCGCCCTATTAATCTTTGATTCACCCGGAATACACGGAGAATGGATGAGGAATATGAAATTTCCAACCGATTTCATATGGCTGGATGAGGAGAAAATTGTAATTCACATGCATGAAAATTTAACCCCTTGCGGAGGGGGCGCTTGCCAAGTTTATTATACACCCAAACCCGCATTATACGGTATTGAAGTGAATGCAGGTCACTCGAGGAAAAATAATTTAAGTGTGGGAGATGTAGTCGAAATCGTGATATGAAACTTTCAGAAAAATTAAAGATAATTGTGTTTGTTTCAGGCACCTCAATCATGATTTTGGAGGTTCTTGGATCCAGACTCATAGCCCCATATTTCGGAACATCCACATACGTTTGGTCGGCAATTATCGGAGTCGTTCTCACAAGTTTGAGTGTAGGTTACTATTGGGGT
>Ga0268279_1002087_pt1 | contig 10223 bp, 11 predicted proteins | sample saktaG_6_FD_190142 | JGI IMG/M metagenome (GOLD analysis project Ga0268279, IMG submission 190142) | Saline water microbial communities from Sakinaw Lake, British Columbia, Canada - sak_2010_1_5_80m | ecosystem: Environmental > Aquatic > Non-marine Saline and Alkaline > Saline ...
TGATCTCTTCACGTTCATTAATACTTAACTGATAACAATGGGACATATGCAACTCCTTTCTTTTGGCATATTATACCAAAGTTAAGTGTTGCATTTGTAACTTGAACCCAAGCTGTCCCTTGTATATTCGTACAACACCAGATATCCAAAATATTTTCTCTGTTCCACTTCGAAAATACTTCGGATCATCTGAAAACGTTATATAACAGTGCCAGCTATGTTTTATATACGACTATTGTTTATTAGAAGAAGCTGAAAAATACTTGAAAGGGATGATTAAATATGAAACTTACAATTGCCACTTGCCAATTTCCGATTAGTGTGGATATAAAGAAAAATTATGATTATATTGTAGAGCAAGTCAAAGAAGCTAAACGTAAGAATGCGCATGTTGTTCATTTTCCAGAAACATGTCTTTCGGGATATGCAGGGACAGACTTTGCATCATATGATGATTATGATTGGGACACGCTTTTGCACTATGCTAAGAAAGTATTGGATTTAGCAAAAGAACAAGATATTTGGATTGTATTGGGTTCAACTCACAAACTAAGCAATGGCAATAAACCGTATGATAGCTTATATATTATAAATAATAAAGGTAAAATTATTGATAGGTATGATAAAAGGTTTTGTTCAGGTAACGCTCAAAGCAATACCGGTGATTTAGCATATTATACCCCCGGTAATCATTTTGTTGTATTTGAAATAAATGGCATTAAATGTGGAACACTCGTTTGTCATGAATATAGGTATCCTGAATTGTATCGAGAATACAAAAAAAGAGAGGTACAGCTTATTTTTCATTCATACCATACAGGAAATATCAATAAGCAACGTTATAAAGAAATGCAAGATTATGTAGGTGGAGAACTATGGAATTTCAACAATGGCTCTACTCTTCCTGAAATAACTATGCCTGCTGCAATGCACATGGCAGCAGCAAACAATTATATGTGGATAAGCTGTCCGACTTCATGCGCAAAACAAAGCTGTTGGTCAAGTTTTTTTGTTCGCCCTGATGGTGTCATCACAGGTAAGCTGAAAAAGAATGTCACAGGAGTTTTAATCTCTGAAATAGATAGTGAGACTGAATACTATGATTCCACTATTGCTTGGCGAAAACGAGCAATGGAAGGCATTTTCCACAGTGGAATGATTGTTGAAGATGAGCGTTCTGATACAAGGACAAAGTTATGAGCATAAATAAGATGTGGTAATCGGTATTTAACTGTCCTTAATCCATATAATCGAAATTCTCGGAAATAAATTAACCTTTCGGATGTATATAATCTGGATACTACCGATAGCTAGTGGAGGTTTCCGCTGGTACCATCATATAACAATATATTTCCGTTCGCTACGCACATGCCTTCACCGGGTGCAAGCACTGCCAGGAGGTATTCCTTTCGGGTTCGGTTCAGTGACGTCGGAAATACGAAACGTTATATAAAATCGAGCCATAAAAGGAGGATGGAGCAAATGAGAAAAGAAACACCGATGATAAATTTCATTTTTCGGATGATGACATTAGTTATGAGGATACGAGGTTTTTTTCGCAACAAAAAGAAAGAAGTTTTATTAACTGGAATTAAAGAGGATGATGTAGTTCTAGATTATGGTTGTGGAATAGGATTTAATACTATACCAGCTGCAGAGATAGTAGGAGAGAAAGGCAAGGTATATGCTTTGGATATCCATCCCTTAGCCATTAAGACAGTAAAAAAAGAAATAAAGAAAAAAGAGCTAGTAAATGTAGAAACAATTCTCTCCGAGCTAGACACCGGAGTTCCAGATGAATCGGTAGATATTGTTTTATTGTATAATGTACTTCCAATGATTAGAAATCGTCCTGTTTTAATTAAAGAACTATATAGGATATTAAGAATGGGAGGAGTTCTTTCTGTTAAAAGTGGTTCAGGTGTAAATTTATATTCAAGAGAGAAAATCGAGACAAAAGATTTGGAAAAACTTATGATAGATAGTGGCCCATTGAAATTAAGGAAGAAGATTGGAAAATTTTATATTTTCGAAAAAATTGAAAAGAGGTGATATAAAATGGGAGAAAATGAAAAAGTAAGGCTTTCAATTTATATTCAGGCTGCAATTGCCATGATGTTGATACAACTTGTGCATAAAATCGTCCGGGAGATCCCCGGAGCACTGAATATGGGAGGTCCAGGAGCCATTGGCGTTCCCGTGTTTACCGGTCTACTTGTTCTCGGAATCGTATTGCTTTTATTCAAGGTGAAATGGGGCCTAATATTAGGACTCATTGACGGAGCGTTTATGATTTTTCAACCTATTTTAGTTCATGTAATTCTTGCAAAGCCTAACATCAATGGTATCTGGTGGTATCCAATATTTCCATGGACACAGGCGATTTTGATTATTTATTTCTGTATCTTAGCTTGGAAAAAGTTTGATTAAACATTATGGCTCGACTTCATATAACACGGGCTATACGGCTACGGTGCTATCGCACCTTCGCCCAAATTGGCTCCCGTTGGTCGCCAACTTCGGGTACTCGCGGAACGTTATATGAAATTCCGAATTCCACCTTTGGAAACAAAAGATATTTATGTAGTTTCCAATTTAATTTAAAATATAGAGGCAATAAAAATTATTGGAAATTAAATAGGAGATAAAAAAATGATTAATCAAACAACAATCGCAATCTTATTATCTATTCCAGCACTTGTTATAATGATTATAAGTATTAGTTATTGGTCAGAATTTATAAAAGAGAAAAAAAGAGGATCAGGAGAAAAAATAAAATATAAAAAAATATTTCTTTTTTTGGTAGGTACTGGTTTTTTCTTTATGTGGATATCGTGGATAACTGGTATTGTCTTTTTGTTTTTAAACAAATTCTACACTATTTATGATTCTTTGATGTTTTCGTTTCCCTATGAGACAACAATTCAAATGAAAGGTCTTGTTATTTTTTACATAGGGGCAAGCATGTACGCCTTAACTATTGCGTATACAGGAAAATATTTACGTCCTTCAATATCTGGTTTATCAAAAAACCATAAATTGATTACAAGTGGTCCGTTTAGAATTGTGAGACATCCTTTATATGTATCTTATGTTCTTACATTAGTAGGATTGAGTTTAACTTTTCTTATTTATTGGATATTAATTCCAGCTTTCTGCGTGATTATTGGAATTTATCCAACAGCAAAAGCTGAAGAAGAGATATTAATAAAACAATTTGAAGAAGAATATATTAAATATAAACAAAAAGTTGGGATGTTTTTTCCAAAATTATTTTAATATATATGGACGGGGTTCGGAACTCTGTGGATGTGGTTCGCAAATTCTTGCCCTTCGGGTCATATAACAGCGGATATGAGGCTACAGCCTTCGTCTTCCGCCCAAATCCTCGCTTCACTCGGACTTCTCATATCCGCGATCCGTTATACGCAATAATGCTGCTTTAATTAATGAGGAATGATATGGATATTTTTCAAATAATATTATTATTAAATCTTTGTACATCAGTTGGTTATTTCATAATAAGTATGATACTTTTAAAATTATTAGGTATTAACCCTATAGGGAAAAAAGTAAAAACAAAAAATAAATTTGGAATATTATCAATAATAATATCAACATTAGTATTATATTTCTTATGGATAATGTATATAATCAACTCAAATATATCATTATTATTTTTATCAGTAGATTTATTAACAAAATTGTTTTATATAAAATGGATAGCAGTATCAATAATGACTATTTCAACAGTAATTGAAATAATATCAAGTTTGACCTTAGGAAAATCAGGTAGAATACATTCCCCTACAGAAAAAACAAAACTTATTAAAACTGGTATTTATGGCATTATAAGAAATCCAATTGTGTTAGGCTTGTTTTTATATGGATTTGGTATATTATTACTAAACCCAAACCTATTAAGTTTATTAATGATGATATTTTTAGTATATGGATATAATTACAAAGTTGATACCGAAGCAAATAAATTAGAAATAATGTTTGGAGATGAATGGAATGATTATTGTAAAAAGGTGGGTAAATATCTTCCTAAATTATTTGCGAAATGAAAGTAGCATTACAGCGCACAACAGCGGGTACAAGGTTCCGCGCTTCGCGCTCTACCCAAATTGGCTTCCGTTAGTCGCCAACTTCGGGTACTCGTAGAACGTTGTCCGAAATGGCACAAAAAAGAGGATGAAATATGAATAAAAAAAATAGAGGTGAAAAAGGATTTAAAAAATTTCCAAAACAAGCAGCACTAATTTATGATAAAATCACTTCTGTAAAAGCACAAAGAAAATTGTATGAAGATATTGGAATATTTTTATCCAATAGTATAAAATCAGGTAAATTATTAGAAATTGGCTTTGGTGCAGGAAGAGTATTAGAGAGTGTTATAAAAAATAATAAAAATATAGAAATTTATGGTATTGATATTTCAAATGCAATGGTGGAATTAGCAAAATGTAATATTAAAGATACTAAAGTAAATTTAATTGAAGGAAATATTGAAAAAACAGAATATAAAGGTAATTTTTTTGATATTATAACATGTACTGGTAGTTTTTATTTATGGGATAAACCAGTTAAAAGTCTAAATGAAATATTTAGGATATTAAAAAAAGATGGAAATGTTTATTTATTCGAAACATACAAAGAATATGATAAAAAAGATTTTAAAAAATCATTAAAAGAAAATTTAAAAAATGAAAACATAATATTAAAATTAATTGGACCATTTTTTATTAAAAAACAGTTATCACTTACATATAAAATTAAAGAGATTGAAGATATTATAAAACTTAGTAATTTCAAAAATAATTTTAACATAGAAAAAATAAAATTAGGAAATTTAAGCATTTGGGCAAAAATTAGTTTAAAAAAATAAATTGTGCCACTTCGGACAACAGCGAATAGCCAGCTCCGCTATCGCTTCGCCCAAATTGCCTTCACTGTTGCTACTGCAACTTCGGCTATTCGCAAAACGTTAGGTGAAATAGGGCAATGAGGAGAAAAAATGAAATTATTCATCATTGGAGGAACAGGGCTAGTTGGCAGTTATCTACTACCACGCCTTGTTGAGAATGGAAATGAAGTTTATGCTCTAACCCGTTCTAAAAACAAAACCGAACGGATCCAGCTATAGGGGTTCCAAAAGTTAGAAAAACCAAATTGTCTAGGTTAATCCGGGTCTTAAAATCTCATGAAGCCAGCATGCTGATTGGTTTTTGGATTGTTTCAAGGACAAAATGAGGGCAACTTCGCACAACAGCGTGTTTGCGATTCGCTTTGCTCACACAAATGCCTTTAGCACTCCGCAAACACGCAAGCCGTTATATGAAACTATGCAAGCAAAAAAGGAGAGGAGCATATTTAGATGAATTACTTTCTTCAAGGCTTTGGAGTTTTTTTGGGGGTCATAGCAGGTGTCGCAATTACAATTTTGGCTGTGTGGATCAATGAGAAAGTAAAAGAATCGCAAAAGGTTAAAAATCTTAAATTCGAGTTTGAATTGAACATAAGGAAAATAGATAAGTGGTTAGAGGAAATAAATAAATACCGAAATGCAGTCAATGGCGACTCGCTTGGCAGTTATTTCGGGTATTTCGATTTGTCTCGTTTTGTAACTGTTACAGCGAATGATATGTTTTTGAAGGGTCTTCTTTACAAATATTTGGATTACAATGATATTGGTAAACTTTAAGTCATATCTTCAGAATTTACTTTGCCGTGGGAGAATATTTTAAGTAACCAGATTACACAAAATCGAAATCAAGCTTTACAGCAGCCAACGTCTTGGCCTACATATAAAAGCAAGGTAGTTTTTGATGTGAACTTTTGGGATAATAAATTTCATGAGCATAAAAAGACATTAGAAGACATTCTGAAGAAACTTGCATAGCTTCACATAACAGAGTGCTTGAGGCTATGCGCAAAGGCTTCACCCTTCTCAAGCACTCGAAACGTTATTTGCATTTCGTGCTTAAGGAGATTTAGATGTCAACAAAATGGGTTATTTTAGATTTAATGGGAGTTATTTTTGAAGTTGGCGATGATACAAATGATTTGCTTGTGCCATATATTCAAAAAAGAAACGATATGATTTCGGCAGAGAAAATCAATGAAATGTATTTGAAGGCAAGTCTGGGCGAGATCTCATCATTTGATTTTTGGAATGAGTTAGGTTTTGGTAATAAGTTTCTAGAAATTGAGAGAGATTATCTTGATACATACTTGAGAATAGATTCTGAATTTGTGGAGATTGCAAAAACATTAGCAAAAGATTATTCTCTAGCAATATTATCCAATGACGTGAAAGAATGGTCCAACTACTTATTCACTAAATTCGATTTAAGCAGGTTGTTTAAAATTATCATTATAAGCGGTGAAGTAGGTTATCGTAAACCTGACAAAAGGATTTATAATATTCTATTGGATAGAATTCAATCGCCTCCTTTAGACTGTGTTTTTGTCGATGACAGGTCAAAAAACTTTCGCCCAGGGTCTGAAATAGGTATCAAAACAATCAGGTTTGTCCGAGAAGAATCGAATGATGATTTTTCTGCTGATTTTGAAATTAGTAGTTTTGTAGAATTGCCACAAGCTATAGAAAGAGTATTTGAGTGAGCACGAAACAGCAGATAATATAATACTCACGGCTACGATGCTAACGCATCTTCGCCCATATTACCTTACGGTGACATCGTGAGTATCAGAAACGTTAGATGAAATATTTGATTGTTATTTGGGATTTGCGTCAAAACATTTGACATTCTGATTTGATAAATCAAATCCTTTCAGCTTTTTTCTATCACCAATCTTCTTTAAAATTTTATCTACTTTCCCTATAACCCTGTATAGAGTAAAATAAAGAGAAGAAGTTATTTTTACATTAATATTACCACTAACTTAATATAAACAGCTAAAAACTTTTATATAAAAAGAGGATTTTTACTTATTTTGTAGAATAAAGAATTGTAACTATTTCGTCAGATTATTTTTACTGTCAATTATATGTTACATCAATTTCAATGATAAAAAGTTACAGAGCAATGAATTAAAAAGTAAAAAGGAGCAAAGAGGTTATGAAAAGGATTTATAGAATTATGTTTAGTAGTTTAATTTGTCTTGCTTTAATAATGTCAAGTAGCGTTAGTATGATAGGGTTTGCTCAACAGCAAGATACTTCTGAAATAAGCATTGAGGGCATCTGGGAGGGCAAGTTAAAAGTTCCCGGAACAGAGCTTAGGATTGTCTTCAAAATTTCTAAGAATTCGGATGGAACTCTAACTGCAGCTTTAGATAGTCCTGACCAGGGAGTAACTGACATCCCAGTGGAAGAAGTTATCTTTAAAGATAATACTTTACGCTTGGAAGTAAAATCTGTAGGAGCTGTTTTCGAGGGTAAAATCAGTGAAGATTTTTTAGTTATTGAAGGAGAGTGGAAACAGTCCGGACAGACTTTACCCCTTACGCTTAAGCGGGTAGATAAAGCGGTAGAAATACTTAGACCTCAGGAACCCAAAAAACCTTATCCTTATATTGAAAAAAAAGTAGCCTATACCAACTTAAAGGCAGGGGTAAAACTTGTTGGTACGCTGACTTTACCCTCTGATAAAGGTGTATTTCCGGCGGTATTATTAATTACCGGTTCCGGAGCACATGACCGTGATGAAACCATATACAACCATCGCCCATTCCTGGTATTGGCAGATTATTTAACTCGTCAGGGCATTGCAGTTCTCAGGGTAGACGATCGGGGAATGGGAGAATCTACCGGGAACTTTTCTCAGGCTACCAGTGAAGATTTTGCATCTGATGTGTTAGCAGGTGTGGAATATCTTAAAACCTTTAAAGAAATAGACCCCAAGAAGATAGGTCTTATCGGGCATAGTGAAGGGGGGCTGATTGCTCCCATGGTGGCGATAAAATCGTCGGATGTAGCCTTTATTGTATTAATGGCGGGACCAGGATTAATCGGAGAAGAAATTTTATATTTGCAGGGTGCTTTGATTTCCAGGGCAATGGAGGCTAGCAAAGAAGATATTGCTAAGAATCGTCAGTTTAATGAAAAGATATTTTCTGTATTAAAAGAAGAAAGGGATGGTGAAATTGCTGAAAAACGGCTTCGACAGATGTTTATGGAAGATTGGGAAAAAATGAGCGATGAAGAAAAAGAACAAATAAGTGACCCGGAAGTGTTTCTTAAAGCTCAACTTCAGAGCTTACTATCTCCCTGGCTTAAATTTTTCCTGACTTATGATCCTAAACCAACTTTAAGCAAGGTAAGGTGTCCGGTATTAGCGATAAATGGAGAGAAAGACCTTCAGGTACCTCCAAAAGAGAATCTAAGTGCTATCGAAGAGGCTTTCAAAGCAGGTGGTAACCAAAATTATACTATTAAAGAATTACCCGGCCTTAATCATCTTTTCCAAACTTCTCAAACCGGAGTGCCTTCTGAATATGCAAAAATCGAAGAAACAATTTCATCGGTGGCTTTAAAAATAGTAGGTGATTGGATTTTAGAACAAACTAAAATAAAATAAGATAAATAAAAGGGCGAATTATTTTGTTTTATATTATTGCCAAATTTATTTTTTTAATCATTTTTAAATTATTCTTTAGGCTAAAAGTAACCGGTCAAGAAAATATACCCCAGAATGGCCCGTTTATTATTGTTGCCAATCATTCGAGTTTATTGGACCCGATTATTCTGGGAATATCTATTAAACCTAAAATTATTTTTGTAGCTGCTGCCTATCTTTTTGAAATAGGTTGGCTTGGTTATTTATTGCGGAAGGCTAATTCTATCCCGATTCATAGGGAAAACTATACAGATAATATTGAATCTATAAAACAAGCTTTGAAAATATTACAGAAAGGAGGAGTTTTGGGAATTTTTCCTGAAGGAGGAGTTGACCGTCAAAAAAATAATTTACCCATTAAAGCCGGAGCCGCTTTTTTAGCTACCAGTGTAGGTGTTCCTATTGTTCCCATAAGAATTAAGGGAGCAGATAAAGCTTTACCGAGGGGAGCAAAATTTATCAAAAGCTTAAGCAAAATTGAAGTGGAAATTAAGAAACCGATTTACTGTTCAAGGCAGACTCATAAGGATAAAGAAATTATTAAAAGGGTAGTAGAATCTTATATAAAAGAGATATATTAAAATAGGGTTGAAAAAATATGGTTCTAAGAGTATTAATAATGATTTTTTTTGTTATTGTTGCTGTTGGAGATGTTTTTGCCGTAAAGTATGACAAGACAAAATTAAGATATTTTACTAAAACATTATTGGTTCCTTTGCTTACTCTTTTTTATATAATAAGTGTGGCTAACCTGAATGGGGTGATTTTATCTGCTTTAATTTGTTGCTTTTTGGGAGATTTTTTCTTATTGTGGTCTCAGAGAAAGACTTTTTTTATAGCAGGGTTACTATCTTTTCTTATGGGACATATTTTTTACACTATAGCCTTTTTGCAAACTACTTATTTTTTATCCGGTATTCCTAAATGGTTTTATTTTTCTTTGCTCCCCTATATCTGGTATGGAATATTTATTCTAAAAAAACTCAATCCTTATCTTTACTCTATGAAGGTACCGGTGATTGTTTATCTAAATGTTATTCTTATAATGAGTTTCGCTAGTTTTAGCCGGATTTGGGCATTAAAAGGATTATCATTCTGGTTACCTTTTGTAGGTTCAATTTTCTTTATAGCTTCTGATTCATTGTTAGCCTTTCGTAATTTTAAAGTTAAGTTATCAAGAGGCTGGGTGTCTATAATGATAACTTATATTCTCGCTCAATTGCTAATTATTTTTGGTTTTTTATGTGTATAAATTTTATATATTTTTTTCAAAATAAAAAGGAATTTTTTCTTTTTTGTCGAATTCTTTTATTAAGGGAGGGAAAATTATGGCAAAACATATTGGAATAGTTGGATGTAGTGCAGAAGGTGCAGCTCTATGTTATCGAACAATCTGCAAGGAAGGAACAAATTTATTAGGAAGACACGCTCATCCGGAGGTTACCATGCACACTTTCCCCTTAAGTGAATATATGCGGTATATCGAAAAGGGGGATTGGGAAGGCGTGGCAGATTTAATGTTATCTTCGGTATCTAAGTTGGCAAAAGTGGGAGCAGATTTTGCTATATGTCCTGATAACACCATACACCAGGCATTCGATCTAGTGGTCAAGGAATCACGAATTCCCTGGCTTC
>Ga0268279_1002088_pt1 | contig 10219 bp, 8 predicted proteins | sample saktaG_6_FD_190142 | JGI IMG/M metagenome (GOLD analysis project Ga0268279, IMG submission 190142) | Saline water microbial communities from Sakinaw Lake, British Columbia, Canada - sak_2010_1_5_80m | ecosystem: Environmental > Aquatic > Non-marine Saline and Alkaline > Saline ...
GTACTGGGGGATACTCGATCTGAGCGGTAACGTGCGCGAACAGGTGGTGACGGTCGGAAACGCACGGGGCCGCCTGTTTGAAGGCTCCCACGGCGCGGGAACGGTGGATGTACCGGCCGATTGGCCGCCCATCTCCGGCAGCGACCTCGCCATCGGCACCGGCTATCGCGGCGGATTCTTCGGCGACCTTCCCTCCCCCTTGCGCACATCGGACCGCAGCCGCGCGGTCTTCAAACATCGGGAGGCATCCTTCAGCCGGGAATCCCGCTCGGAAGCGAACGGCTGGCGCGGCGCGCGCACGGCTCCCGACGCCGTCGCGGGAAGCGCGGCTGAGCCTCCCGTTGCCGTCGAGACCCCCCGCCGAATGCCGCGCCTGACCCAGGCCGTGCGTATCGACGGCGACTTGGACGAATGGGGTAAGGCACCCAAGGCTCCGCAGGAGGCATTCGATACACTACCGGGCAGGCCGTCGCTGGTCCGCCGGAGTCTCTTCCAGGTCTACCCGGAGGACCGCCGTCGGCCGCCGGGACGCCAACTGTTGTGGGAGGGACCTGAAGACCTGGGGGTCAGGGCGTGGTGGGGATCGGACGGCGATGCCCTCTGCCTGGCGGCGGAGGTGACGGACGACAAGCACTTCAACCGGCAGACCGGCGGCATGATCTGGAATGGCGACGCCCTGCAGGTGGGGGTGGCCATGACGAATGGCGTCGAGTGGAATGTCGGTCTAGCCCTGACCGCGAATGGCCTCGTCTTCCACCCGTTTGTCGGCAACGGCGACTCCCTGACGCAGTCCGCACAATACGCCGTGGTTCGCGACGACGCCGCCAAAACCACCCGCTACGAGCTCCGTTTGCCGCTGGCCGACATCGGCTTGAAACCCGGTGAACCGTTCGGGTTCAACATCGTTTTTCTGGACGATGACGACGGCAACGGACAGCGCTATTGGATGCAGTTGGCCAAGGGTCTGGCGGGAAGACGCGATCTCGCGTCATATCCGCGATTTGTTTTGGATGAGTAGCCCGCACCGCGGATATCGGCCGGTCTCCCAATCATGCGAATTCTGTAATCCTGTCGAAGGGAATACAGAACCATCGCATTTCAAACGCGGGGTAATAACCTCGTGGCCGAAATTGGAGAACAGCAGACGGACGGTCGGATGTCACCTCCGATTAATTGGAGCTTGCCTTATCGCCGGTTTTTCGCCAAGATTTGTGGCACTTGCTTACCCCCTTTGGGTGCCTTTAACCCATTGGAGGGCACGTAACGGCGAAAAAGTAAAAGCCATAAGTTTCTCTTATTCAGTTGTTTAACAGTTTGTTTTGTTTTCTAATTGGACGGTAAAGACGAGGATTCGTCTCCCTTCACCCGCTCCAACCCCGCATCGACCGTTCCGGAGGGATGGCTGAGTGGTTTAAAGCATCGGTCTTGAAAACCGACGTGCCGCAAGGTACCGGGGGTTCGAATCCCTCTCCCTCCGCCAACCTGTGGAACCCGTTATGTCCACCACCCTACCCGACCATCTCCTGATCATCGCGGGCCGGGGAACCTACCCCCTGTTGCTCGCCCGCGGCGCACGGGAAGCCGGTGTCGCCCGCATCACGGTCGCCGCTGTGCGCGGCATGACCTCCAGGGAACTCCGTTCGTTCGCCGATGCCTGCGTCGTGTTCGGCGTCGGCGAGGCCGGCCGGATGCTCGCGTGGGCCGAACAGACGGGCATCCGCTACGCCCTGATGGCGGGTCAGATCACCCCAGCCGCCCTCTTCTGCACCCGCTTCGACCCCTTTTCCCGGGCCATCCTTCGGTCGCTCAGGGTCAAAAATGCGCACACGATTTTCGGCGCGCTCGCCGAACAACTCACCTCCCGCAACATCACCGTCCTACCCGCATCGAGTTTCATGGACGCCCATCTGCCGCCCCCGGGCACGCTTACCCGGCGTGAACCCGACCCGCGCGAATGGCATGACATCCGCTTCGGTATCGACGTCGGCATGCGTGTTTCCGACCTCGATATCGGCCAGACGGTGGTGATCAAGGATGGCATGATTCTCGCCGTCGAGTCCTTTGAAGGCACCAACCGCGCCATCCGCCGCGCCGGCAGGCTGGGCGGCGCGGGTGCCGTCGTCGTCAAGGTCGCCAAGAACGGCCACGACATGCGTTTCGACATTCCCGTCATCGGCGCCGAAACCCTCTCCGTCCTGCGCAAGGCCCGCGTCTCCGCCCTCGCCATCCAAGCCGGACGCACCCTCCTCCTCGACCGCGACGCCGTCATCCGCGCGGCCGACCGCCTCAACATGGCCATCGTCTCCGTCCCGTCGGGATTGCCGGAGGCGTCTGCCTCATCCAGGTCCGCCTTATGAACAGTCCCCTGCGAATCCTGATCCTCGCCGGCGAGCCATCGGGCGATATGTACGCCGCCGCTCTGATGGCGGCGCTGCGGAAGCGGCTCGCCGTCCCCGTCACTTTCCGGGGCTGCGGCGGTGACGCCATGCGCGCGGCCGGCGCCGAATTGCTCTACCACACCGACCAGACCGCCGTGATGGGGTTTGTCGAGGTGCTCAAGCAGATTCGGTTTTTCCGCGGCATGATGCGGCGCATGCTGGCCGAGCTGGAGGCCTGGCGGCCCGATCTGGTCCTAACCGTGGACTACCCCGGGTTCAACACCCGTTTCGCCGCTGCCGCGCACGGCAAGGGCTACCCCACCGTCCACCTGATCTGCCCGCAGGTCTGGGCCTGGCACCAGTCGCGCATTCCCAGGCTCGCGCGCATTTTCGACCACCTGCTGGTCTTCCTCCCCTTCGAACCCGACTGCTTCGCCGGGACGTCCCTCCCCGTCACCTTCGTCGGCCATCCCCTGGTTGATCGCGCCGCAGAAACCTTTGCCGAACCCGAAGCCCCGCTCCCGTGGGATGGCGGGACGCACCGCCTCGCCCTTCTGCCCGGAAGCCGCCGGAACGAAATCGCGCGAATCTTTCCGGGGATGCTCGCTGCGGCGGCGCGGCTCCATGCCGGACTTCCCGGCGGATGCGCGTGCGTGGTTCCATGCCCCTCCCCCGCGCTCCGTGCCTACGCCGAACAGGTCGCTGCCGCCGCACCGGAGCGTCCTCCTGACCTGACCTTTGTCGACGGCCTCGCCCGCCAGGTCCTGCTGCAGGCGCATGCCGCCATCGTCGCCTCCGGAACCGCCACCCTCGAAGCGTGCCTCATGCGGTGTCCGACCGTCCTCGTCTACTGCATGCACCCCCTCACCGCATCCATTTTTCGGCTGTTGGTCAGAGGCGAGCGTTGCGCCGGGCTCGCCAACATTCTGGCCACGCGGTGCGGCCTGTCGCACGAGCCGGTGATGCCGGAACTCCTGCAGCGCGACTTCACCCCTGATCGGGTTGTGGCGGCCGTGCGCCCCTACCTCACCGATCCGGCCGCCCACGCCCGCGCCTGCGCCGCCTACGACGCAGTCAACCGCACCCTGGGTCCCGGCGACGCCCTGGGGAGTGCCGCGGCGGTGATTGAAACCCTCTTAAGCACACGACACTCCTGATATGCCACAATCGCCCCGTTGTCACGTTGATAATTGTCCCCGTCCGCTCCTGAGCATCAGCCCAAACCGGATCACACGTCATGTTTGAGATCACCCTTCCCACGCTGGCGCCGATATTCCTGATCATCGCCCTTGGCTGGTGGCTGCACACCCGCCGCATTCTGCCGGAAGGATTCTTTTCCGGCCTCAACACGCTGACCTTTTACATCGGTCTTCCGGCACTGTTGCTGGTCGGCATCGCCACAGCCCCCCTTGCGGCCGGCCCGGTATTGCGGATGTTCTACGTGCTTGTGGCGGCCACCGCGGGCGTGACACTGCTCGCCTATCCGCTCGCCCGGCTGTTCAAACTCGAGCCGCCGAGCGCCGCCTCCTTCGTGCAGGCGGCGATGCGCGGCAATATCGCCTATATCGGTCTGCCGTTGGTTTTCTATGCGATGGACGGGATGCCCGTGACACCGGATGCCCCCGGGGTGCGTGCCGCCGCCATGCTGGTGCTCGCGAACGCCGTTCCGCTCTATAACATCGCCAGCATCGTGATTCTGGAGCACGGGTCCGGCGCAGCGGGCACGAGACCGTCCGTCGGCTCCGTGACGTGCAAGGTGGTGTCCAACCCCTTGCTGATCGCCTGCCTGCTCGGGCTGATGCTCGCGTTGACGGGCATCGGATTGCCCACGCTGCTCGATCGCACCCTGCGTCCGCTGGGTCAAATGGCGCTGCCGCTGGCGCTGCTTTCAATGGGGGCCACCTTCACACGATCCGGGGAACGGCGTCCCCTGCCGGGGGTGCTGGCTGCCGCGATCCTCAAGGTGGGCGCCGCGCCGCTGCTCGGCCTGTTCCTCTGTCGCGGATTCGGCCTGTCGCCGCTCGAAACCCTCGTCATTCTGATTTTCCTGGCGTGCCCGACGGCGATCACCAGCTACGTCATGGCCGATAAGATGGGATGCGACAGCGTCATGGCCCGGGATGCCGTGGTGGTGAGCACCTTGCTCGCGTTGTTTCCGCTCGCCGCGATTCTCACCCTCTGCGCCCGGTGACGCATCTCCTGACACAGCAATTCTCAATATAAGGCTATTGGGTCATCGGGGTCGGGGTCGGTATCGGAATCGGGGTCGAATTTCCGTTGGTTTTATCGATACCGATCCCGATCCCGACCCCGACGCCGATGGCCCCATCTCCAAAATGAGAATTGCTGCTCCTGACAGGCGCCTTGACCGGTGGCGGGGAACTGCGATAAACTCACGACCTCTTCACGATGTCCATGCCACATAAAACCGTCATCCTCGCGAGTCCCCGCGGCTTTTGCGCGGGCGTTCGGCACGCGGTCGAAGTCGCCGATGCGGCCTTGCGTCTGCGGCCACACCCCCTTTACGCGCTTCACGAGATCGTCCACAACCGCCAGGTTGTCGAATCGTTCGAGCGCCGGGGCGTCCGCTTCGTCAGCACCCTTGACGCGGTCCCTGCGGGGAGCGTCGTGCTCTTCAGCGCCCACGGCGTCGCGCCGTCGGTGCGCGCCGCCGCCGTTGCCCGTCGCGTGGAGGTCATCGACGCCACCTGTCCGTTCGTTCTCAAGGTTCATGCCGAGGTCATTCGCTTCGCCCGCCAGGGCTGTTCCATCGCCCTGGTCGGGCATCGTAATCACGACGAGGTGATCGGCGTGGCGGGCGAGGCGCCCGACCGGGTGACGATCATCGAAAGCGTCGCCGATGCAGAGGCGTTCCTTCCGGCGGACCCCGCGCGTGTGGCCGTGGTGACCCAGACCACGCTGAGCTCGGAAGAGACCGATCGGATCCGTGCGGTGCTGCGGCGGCGCTTCCCTAGTCTATGCACGCCGGCGTCGGACGATATCTGCTATGCGACAACCAACCGGCAGCAGGCGGTCAAGGCGCTCGCGGAGCGGGTCCGCCTGATCCTGGTTCTGGGTTCGCAAAACAGCTCCAACACCCGGCGTCTGGCCGAAGTCGCCAGCGCCGCCGGCGTGGAGGCGATTCTGGTCAGCCGCCTCGAGGATATTCCCGCAGCCGTACTCGACAGCCAGGGAGACATCGGCATCACCGCCGGCGCCTCGACCCCCGAACCCTTCATCACCCTCGTCCTCAAACACCTCGTCGCGGGCGGTTTCGACCGCACCGAACATCTCGAAACCGTCTCCGAAACGACCCACTTCCATCTCCCCCCGGCCCTCCGATCAGGCGATGACCGACCGGCGTCGTGAACGTGACGCAACACCCCTGAAAAAGGGGGCGCATTTTTTTATCAATCGACCCGCAAAAAAAAATTCAATTTTTCTGTTGACCGCACGGGTGAATGATGATTTAATCGGACCAACATCTGGTAAATCTTTTTCCCGCTTTACCTTGTGGGACACGAAAATGGCCGAATTCCTGCGAATTTTCTGTAAAACAACCTGCGTTACCGCCGTGGCTTTGGCTTTGGTGGGCGCGTTTTTATTTTTCCTGCCAAAATATCAGGAGCTGAAGAGTCGTGAGACACGCTGCGCTGAGATGCAACGCCGCATCGATGCCAGGCAGCAAGAGATCAAGGATATCCGTGTGCGCCAGCAGCGTCTGCAAACAGACCCCGCGTTCGCGGAGCAGGTGGCCCGGCAGAACCGCCGCATCCGGCCCAACGAGATCGTCTTCGTCTGCGATTCCGATAAGTAGGTGCGGATGTTTTTGCCACATCCCGACCGGGTCAACCTCCGCCTGCGACGCATCCGGCACCTCATTGAATATGCATTCCTGCGTCTGACCGCCTGTGTGTGTCAGGTACTTCCCCACCGTGTCGCGTTGACGCTGGCATGGGGCGCGGCCGGAATCGTCTTCCATGTCGTCCGGTTCCGCCGGACGGAGGCGGTGCGGCGCATTCGCAGCGTGTTTGGCGACGCGATTCCCCCCCGGCAAGCCGAGCGGATCGCGTGGATCTCCTTGCGCAACCTCTGTTTCAACGCGGCAGAAATGATGCGGGTGAGCCGGATTGAGCCGGCGTGGCTGCGCGGCCATGTGTTCGGGTTGGACGATGTCCTTGGCCGCATGCGCGTGCTGATCGAGACGCACGGCGGCATCATCATCGCCGTCCCCCACATGGGCAATTGGGACTTGGCCGGGGTCGCCGGCAAGCAGGCCGGCATTGACGTCTTCTCGATCGCCGGAAAGCAGAAGAACCCCCATGTCAACGGGTGGATCAACCGCATCCGCAGTCACAGCATGGATGTGCTGGAACGGGGATCGTCGGCGTTGCGCGTCATCCTGCGGCGGCTGCACGCCCACGGGGCGTTTGCCATCCTCCCCGACGTGCGGATGCCGATGCCCGATCTGCAGGTCCCGTTTCTCGGCTCGGAGGCCAATCTGGGGCGCGGCATGGCTCAGTTTGCGCGCACCGCGAACGTTCCCATTTTTCCGGTGATCCTCAGCCGCGTCGGCTGGTTCCACCACAGCGTCGTCTCCCACGACCCCGTCTTTCCAGATCCGACGACCGACCGGGACGCCGACCTCCTGCGGATGACTCGGGCCGTCATGGCGCATGTCGAGACCGCCATCCGCATGCATCCTGAACAATGGTTCTGGTACAACAAGCGTTGGGTGCTCAAGCCGGTGACCGCCCATCCTCCGCGACCTGGTGACGATCGCTGATCTGAGAAACCCGAAACCTGAAACCTGAACCCTGAACCCTGACACCTGAAACCAAGTCTCGCAACTGAGGGACAGGGCGCATGGCAGTTCTGATGATGGTTACTCCTTAATCGTAATCGTAATCCCCCAACCCTCGCCGATCCGACTCGTAGACGGCTCCCTGCTCAGGCCGGGGCAAACGCATCTAATATGCAGGCACTTTTGCCTATTCTGGCTCTCGACGCCGTTGCGAGGGGTCTGCATTCGTGGCGAAGCCGGGAAAAACGGTGTCGCGCGGAATACCGCTTGCCACCGCACTCCAAGACGCTGCCGCCGGGACGGAGGGCTTCGGGACGCCGCGCCAGCCATTTTGGAGTGCGGTGGCAAGCGGTATTCCGCGCGACACCGCTCTCAGGAGGTTCGGAGAGGGAAAAGAGCTGCCGCCGGGACGGAGGGCTTCGGGACGCCGCGCCAGCCATTTTGGAGTGCGGTGGCAAGCGGTATTCCGCGCGACACCGCTCTCAGGAGGTTCGGAGAGGGAAAAACGCTGCCGCCGGGACGGAGGGCTTCGGGACGCCGCGCCAGCCATTTTGGAGTGCGGTGGCAAGCGGTATTCCGCGCGACACCGCTCTCAGGAGTAAGAAAACGGAGCCAAAACTGAAAAAATGTCTGAAAATAAGATGCGTTTGCCCTGCTGCTCATGCACACGATCAGGGGATGTATTCATTGGTGACAGTGTACGATCACATGCAGGGTCAAAGCAAGATTACGATTACGATTATGATTACGAATCAACGACCTCATCAGAACTGCCATGCGCCCTGAGGGACACCGGGAGCGATTTCGGGACCGATTTCGGGCTTGTGTCCCGCCTCACGGTCTGTTAATCTTCGCCCCGTTTCGCGTTTCCGTCGCCATGGCGAATGTAGCTCAGTTGGTAGAGCTCCAGATTGTGGTTCTGGCTGTCGCGGGTTCGAGCCCCGTCATTCGCCCCATTCTCCGTCAGCCCTTCGTCGCCTTCCCCCACGAGTCCTTAAGCGTCACGGTGCGGTTGAACACCGGCGCGCCGGGCTTGGACGCCCGTGTGTCGGCGCAGAAATAACCGAGGCGCTCGAACTGGAATCGCTCACCGGGAGCGGCCGCCAGCAGCGACGGTTCGGCCTGGGCCGTCACCGTACGGATCGAGTCGGGGGTGAGGAACGCGCGAAAATCCCGCGTTTCATCGGCGAGCGGATCGGCCACCGTGAAGAGCCGGTCGTAAAGCCGCACCTCGACCTGCCGGGCATGACGGGCCGAAACCCAGTGGATCGTCCCCTTCACCTTTCGGCCATCCGGCGCATTGCCGCCCCCGGACTCCGGATCATACGTGCCGCGAATCTCGACCACCCGTCCGGCGTCGTCCTTCACAACCGATGTGCAGGTGAAAAGGCAGGCGTAGCGGAGCCGCACCTCCCGGCCCGGCGAGAGGCGGAAAAACTTGTGTGGCGGATTTTCCATGAAATCGTCACGCTCGATCCACAACTCGCGGCTGAACGGGATTTTGCGGCTGGCCGATTCGGGATCCTCGGGATTGTTATTCGCGTCAAACCACGCCTCGGCATCATCGGCAAGGTTTTCGACAACCACTTTGACCGGATCCAGGATCACCAACCGGCGTTGAGCCCGGCGGTTCAGATCGTCGCGCACGCAGTACTCCAGCAGCGCCAGATCGGTTTCGCTTTCGTATTTGGAGACGCCGATCCGTTCGCAGAAATCGCGGACGGCCTCCGGCGTGTACCCCCGGCGACGCATGCCGGCCAAGGTCGGCAACCGCGGATCATCCCAACCGTCGACGTGTTTCTCCTGCACGAGCTGCAACAACTTCCGCTTGCTCATCACCGTGTAGGTCAGGTTGAGCCGGGCGAATTCGCGCTGACGCGGCCGCACCGTGGCGCCGTTGCGCACGGGCAGCATCCCCATTTCGTTCAGACGGTCAACCACCCAGTCGTAAAGCGGACGATGCACCTCGAACTCCAACGTGCACATCGAGTGGGTCACGCCCTCGAGCGTGTCCTCGATCGGATGCGCGAAATCGTACATCGGGTAGACGCACCACGTGTCGCCCGTGCGATAGTGCGACGCCCGCATGATCCGATAGAGCACCGGGTCGCGGAAGTGGATGTTGGGCGACGCCATGTCGATCTTGGCGCGCAGGCAGAGGGTGGCGTCCTCAAACGCGCCCCCACGCATCTGGCGGAACAGCGCCAGGCTCTCTTCGGGCTTGCGCTCACGGAAGGGGCTCGGTTTGCCGGGCTGTGTCGGAATCCCCCGGTACGCCTTCCACTGTTCCTGCGTCAGTTCGCACACATAGGCATGCCCCCGCAGGATCAGATCCTCGGCGATGGCGTACATCTGTTCGAAGTAATCACTGGCGTAGACGAACTGGCCCCACTCAAAACCGAGCCAGCGGATGTCGTTCAGAATCGCCTGCACATAGTCGTCGGATTCCGTCGTGGGGTTGGTGTCGTCCATCCGCAGGTTGCAGACTCCGCCAAACTCCCGGGCCATACCGAAATCAATGCACACGGCCTTGGCATGGCCGATATGCAGCCAGCCGTTGGGTTCGGGCGGAAATCGCGTCACCACCTGGCCACCGGGAAGACTGGCCGCGACCTCCTCCAGGATCCACTGCCTGAGAAAATGGCGGCCGGTGTCCGACCCGCTCCCCGCTTTGTCTGCGTCTGTCATCATGATCTGCTTTCCCCGTCAACGCCACACCTTCACCCGTATCGTGCGCCGGCCCCATTTTTTGGCCGCCGCATGAGACGAAAACCACATGTCGAGCCTGTTGCCCTTGATCGCGCCGCCCCGGTCTTCAACCTTGCCGTATCCGTAGCCGGCAACATAAATGATCGTGCCGAATGGAAGCACCGTCGTATCGGCCGCCACCGTGCCACGCCGGGTCCGGCTGCCGTTCGCCGTGATGCCGACCTCCTTCGGAGCCCCTTTGTTCGGGCCGTACGCGATCACGGGCGCCCCCAACCCGAACCAACTCCGTTTCCATCCGCAGCAACTCCCGCAGTTGCAGTAGCCCGTG
>Ga0268279_1002091_pt1 | contig 10208 bp, 7 predicted proteins | sample saktaG_6_FD_190142 | JGI IMG/M metagenome (GOLD analysis project Ga0268279, IMG submission 190142) | Saline water microbial communities from Sakinaw Lake, British Columbia, Canada - sak_2010_1_5_80m | ecosystem: Environmental > Aquatic > Non-marine Saline and Alkaline > Saline ...
AATGAGAAGATTGGCCAGGTTGGAGCAAGGACTTCTGGATATGAAAAGGGGAAAACTCGCCGGGGTCTTTTTGGGCGTGGGGCAAAAGATGTAGCGATCTTTGGCAATACGCACTTTGAAAGTATTAAAGATGAAGCATATAGCCATTTCGTGATTACACCATCGTGGAAAACTTGGTTCGAAGCAATAAATGAAAAGCCTACTAAAGAAATTCGGGAGCGATTAGGTATACCTCGTGGAAATGGAACTGCTGTAACTATTGAAGCCCAAAATTCTTACACTATCCCCCATCACGAAAAATTAGTGGATCTCCTAAGTCGTTATTATAGCCTTCGAGGTATTATGTCCAACTCAAAGCGGGAAGTAATACTTGTCGATGTTAATACAGGCAAATCGGACCATTTATTATACAACTACCCCGAAGGGAATATCGTTGTTGACCAAGATATTGATATTCCTGGTTACCAAGATGCACGAGTGCATATATTGATTAGGCAGCATAATACCCGTTTTGAAGAAAACACATTACCTCTCAGAGAAGGGATTCTTGTTAAAAGCGGTTCGGCCATACATGAGTGTACATATTTTCAGCTTGAGTCAGAACCTTACTGTTGGAGATTCAGTGGGGCAGTTACTTGCGAGTTTATTGACAAACTTGTCAGGGAATATGATGAGATTGAAGAGGGAAGTGACTCCCCACAACACCCAGAAAACAATGCACAGCTATTAATAGACCCTGATAGAAAAGGTTTGGTTGATGATCATCCATTTACTCAATCCTTGAAAAAGGAATGTCGTCGGGTACTTCGCTATCTAGTAGAACAAATAAAATCTAACGAGGTTGAACCCAAGAAAAAAGTCACAGACGAAAAATTGAACCGACAATTGGATGCCTTGTCTAAAGAAATCTCTAAATTATATGAGAAGAAGCTCAAGGATTTGGATGAAGATATTGATACTGTTACCGGTGATAATGGGAAAATCCCAAAATTATCCCCAGGAATGCATATTATTCCTCCTGGGGATGAGATAATATATGCTAATAGCCCCAAAACATTTACGGTTAAAATAGTTGGAGTTGATATTCTTGATGAAGCTCTATCCGTCGTCATCAGTAGCAGCAACGAGGATGTAAAAGTTAGGAATTCCCCGGTGTATCTTAGAAAGTTTTCTGAAGATAAATGCACCGCCTCTACCACATTTACCCTTGAGAGCGAAATAGTGTCGGCTGAGTCACTTATTGAAATTACATATAACGGATATCAGGAAGTAATCTTAGTAACTGTTAAAGAGCCTGAAGCTCCTGACTCGATTCCTGATGGGCTCTCATTTGATAAGCCGATTTACCATCTTTCTGTTAATAAAGAAAAGTCACTTTATCTCTGGCTGAAATTGGACCACGCAGGAAGCGCGGAATATTTAACACAAATCCAATCAGGGCGCCCAGATATTATAATAAAAGGTGGAGGCAAGTGTGTTCTTCGCCAAACTGATGTTTCAAATGTGTATTCTGGTAAATGCCGTGTGATGGGGCGCCGTGCAAAAGCCAAGACAGACATAACTGCCATCACCGAAGGATCAAATTCCGCTCGAACCGAAGTCATAATTGAAGATAAGGAGCCGAGTAGTCAGATACATTTTGATTTTCAACCGGATGAAGAGGATTTCGGGTCGATGAGATACAAATGGGACGAAAACCACCCACATATATTAAAAATTGCAGCGAAACATTCTTCCATTCGATACTATCTTGGCACTCCTATCGGAGACCATTATCCAGGAAGAAACACATCAGAATACCATTGCGTGATTGCTGAAGTAATTGCCGAAGCCCTAGCTTTTGACATTCTAGAGCGCCAGTTTAGATCTGAAGGACATCAGGGGACGCTGAATTTCACCACAGCCCATACATATTTCAACATGCACTTTTCTGATTTTCTAAATATGACTCACAAGTATTTAAATCCAGATTATAAGATACCAGTGGTTCAAGAAAAAATGTTATAACAGCATACATATATGCCCAACCCAATCTCTCCGTATTTCTTATTCTCTGATTACTTTCGCTTGAGTGGGCAGAAATTTTCTATGTTCCTGTGGAAGTGTAAGAAAGTATGAGAAGTGTCATGGCTTCCGCAAGAGGATACATTTGAGAATGGCTTTTCCGACGTCTTGTTAGTGGGGTAGGACATAGGGATGTTTGATTGTCTTGTACTATAGTAATTCTTCAGACAAAGAATCAATAAGTATCTTACCGCAGCAGTGTTACCTCTGGGTACTACCAGTAAGGCGGATAGTAAATGTTGGCTGCAAATTGAAAGAAGCATTCCCTCCCCCGTCTCCACCAAACCCAACACACGCCCTGTAGATTGCAGGGCGTTTTCTTTTTCATGGGGGTTAAAGATAATCACCTTTGCATCCGGCTTTCGCTTTAGGGATTCGAATAACCTGTAGAACGTTGGCTTGGGAAGTATGCCCACAATACTTCGAGAGTTAAGTAAATCAACGTAGACCGCATCCAGCATTATCGTTAGAAGCTTGTGCTTCTCTCCCAAGGTAGAGTCTCTCCATATATTGCCAAGGTTTTCAATCAGTTCACCGGCTTTCGTTATTGCATCCATTCCAGGTATCACAAGAGTATCCAGATTATCCTGGAGTAATTTGCATTGCAGATTGTATTCCCCTTCCTCAACAAGCCCGTCTACATAAGTCTTAGCCAATCGTCGCAGTTTTTCACTTACATACTTTCTTTCTTTTGATATCCGATCATGCTCGGAGATTGCGGATATCTTAGCCATAATTTTATCTTTCCACGAAGATCCCAGAGTAATTGCCTCAATTATATCGTCCATTTTTTCATCAATTACACTACATCTGATTGACTTCTCTCCGATAATACAATCAGTTGCTGAGCGTGATCCCTTTCTTTCCCTATATAGAGAGTATCCCCTTGCTGATGTTTCGCACCAAAGAGGATAACCGCAATAGATACATCGGATTATCCCTTTAAGCAAATAATGCCTGAACGCAGGTGATGACGATCGACTCCTGTTCTTGGCTTTTTTCAGTTCACGCTGAACTTGATTGAAGAGTTGTTCGTTTACTATCGGTTCATGCTGGCCATCAAATAGCTGGCCGTGATAACTGACTTTACCCATAAAAAAGGGGTTGTGCAAAAGCCAGCGGGCAGAATAGAGGGTGAATGGCCTTGGCCCGGTGACTATCTGGTCGATACTGTCTTTCAGCTTATGCTTGTTTCTGGTGCGGAAACCATGCTCATTTAACCAGGTTGCTAATTCAGAAAGACTCCGATCTCCGGTAGAGTAGAACTGAAATATCTTTTTAATAGCCTCGGCTTCATCTGGAACTATGTAGATATATCCTTTTGTCTCAACCGGATTGTCCTTATTATAACGTCTGTAACCGAAGGGTATATCACCATTGGGTAAGCCATTCATCACACGCTCTTTCATCCCCTTAGATGTATGCTTAGCCAGACTATCAGAGAAGTATTGGGCAAAAGCACCAAGCATAGCAATGAACAATCTACCCTCCGGAGTGCTATAGTCTATATTCTCGGTTATTGATGAGAAGGCAATGCCATGGTCTGCTAATTGCTTGAAACTCTCCAGTGTTACTCTAAGATTCCGGCTCCAGCGATCTAATGAGTGAACAACTACTACGTCAAAAATACCCTTCCCGCAGTCTCCAAGAAGTCGACGGAACTGGGGTCGTTTTTCAATAGTATCAGAACGAGCCGACTTACCCTCGTCGGTATAGATCCCTGTATTTTGCCAGCCTTTCTGCTGGCAAAAGTTTTCGAACTCCCTTATTTGGGCCGATATTGACCAATTTTCCAACTGCTCCTCAGTAGAGACCCTAGCATACAGTATTGCTCTCACTTCAATTAACCTCCCTTTTAATAGAGTCGTCGCCATTTTTGCCATGGTTGTTATCCCTTGTCAAACGCACAGCGATACTAGCAATAACATGACAAAATTCATCCTGTAAAGCTTGATCCAGTAAAGAGGGAGCTTCATCTTTTTTAAGTTTATAGTCTGCTTTACCTAACTTTGCCATATACCTGAATTTCTCTCTGTCAATTTTTCCGAAATCGAAATTCCGTTATAATACACTGTAGAGTGCGTATAAAAAGACTACAATGTCCTTGCATTTCCCTGCACTTGTTTGCATCATCGGAGGGTTAGTTTGTTATGGAAAACATTAACGAAAAGCCCCGTTTTACAATTGAAGAGGCTTCGGAGTTAGGCCTCGGCTCTGTACGTAAAATCCGCTACATGATTAAAGAAGGAGATATTGAATGCATCCCTACTTGGGCAGAGGGAGGTAAGCGACAAAAACGTTGGATTCCTCGGAGTGAACTGGTACGCATGAACGTCTTGCCACCGCCAGTTGAAGTAAACCTTAAGCTGGATGCTGCGCAAGTATTGAGGTTGAGAAAGCTGGATAAGCATCTTGCGGAAGTCTATGAAGTTAAAAAGGAATTAGCATTTGAACTGTGGCTCCCACCATTGAATTACCTCCCTGCCCTCGATCTATCTACTCACTACAGCGCATACAGTGAACATACTATCTATTGGGCTGACTCTGAAGAAGAGTTACCCATTGTCAAATTACCTCTAGAAGATGAGGATAATTTCGCATACTTTAAACAACATACCGAAACCTCAGAATTTTGGAGGTACTTACAGGAATGGAAGCAGCTTGGCGGTCATAATATTCGTAATCAGTCCTCCTTACTAAATAGCATAAAAGGAGATATTCAGGCTGAGACCGACTTATCAAATGTAACGAAGGACAAGGAAAGGGTTATCCTCGAAGGATTATCATGGGTTATCTTTCGAAATCTATTCCCTCAAGCTAGCCAAAATGAGGAAAAGGCTAAGTCACTTACTGAAAAGGCTGTTGCACTGGCGAGCGAAGGGCGTTGGTATGAAGCCATTAATAGAAATAAAAATATCATCAAGATGTTCCCTGCGGATCTTGGTAGCCTTAAGCGACTGGGTAAAGCACACATGGAATTACAGCGATATGTGTTGGCAAAAGAAGCATACAGCCGAGCTCTCGAAATAGATCCTTACGACCATATTGCTCAAAAGATACTAAAGGAATTACTACAAAAGTATCCGGACGACAACGGGATAGCGGGAGTAGATGGAGGCCGGTATCGCATTGTCGGTGAAGAATCAGGATTATGGACTCTTGCTATATTTTCGGATGATGAAGGTGAGATTATAGCTTCGTTATCCCTAGATGAAATTGCCTGGATAATAACTACTTTTCAAGATTTACTGCGTAAGTACAGGGGATCCCCTGAAGTTAAGTCGATTTTAGACTCAAGAAAGAATATTGACCAACTGGAGCGAAAACTCTTTCCAGAACTTAAAAGAATTACATTGAAAATGATTACCGAGTCAAAATGTGATGGGTGCCTAGTTTGACCGATATCCCCAAAAATCACAATAAAGATGGATTGTTCAATGCGTTAAACTGTAGTTACGCGCCGTGATATAATGGCCTTATGGTAGCTGACTCTGATTTTCTGCAAGACCTCATTAACCGACCTACGGAAAGTCTCTCTATTGAGCTTAAGGGTTGGATAGATCCCAACACGCCCGAAGGAAAGGACAAGATCGTCAGAGCTGCTATAGCAATGAGAAACCATGGTAGTGGATATGTATTGATTGGCTTCCATAACGATACTGGCGAGCCGTACACTGATAACATCCCGTCCAATGTGAGGAAGCTCTTTCACCAAGACAATATTCAGCGAATGGTCTCAAAATATTCATCCGAATCATTCGAAGTCAAAGTTCATTTCCCAATAATAGATGGAATTGAATTTCCGGTCATTGAGATTGGATCAGGAGTCAAAACACCTGTTGCGACAAAGAGGCCCTTGAAAAATAGTCAAGGGAAACTACTATTCCAAGAAAATAAAGTGTTTATTCGTTCCTTGGAAGCCAATAATACCCCCAGTACTACAGAAGCTACATGGAAGGATTGGCCTCATATAGTCGAAGTTTGTTTTGACAACAGGGAAGCGGATGTTGGTCGCTTCGTTCGCCGTCACCTCCGTACCTTACCGCCAGAACTTTTTCGTGCTATCTCCCCTTTGATTCCTCAGAGGGAGCCTAACGAGATAGATCAGGCGATGCCGCAGGGCCGGACTGAAGAAGAGCTGGGAACATTACCAATTCAGGAGAAAAAAACCGAGACAATGGCTCTGGAATACCTACAGGAAGGTGCCACGAGATTTGATACCGTGGTTAGAGAACGAAGCGTTAGTTTACCTGACTATGGAAGCTGGGAGGTGTCAGCAGTTATTATAGGTACCGTACCATCTCATTCAGCTAATCTTTCTTTCTTAAATTTGCTTTATTCAAGTAATCCTCGTTACACCGGATGGCCGGTCTGGCTTGATAGTCGCGGTTTCAACAAAGAAGCTAGACCATATGTTTTCCAAGGGATTTGGGAAGCCTTTATCTGTGATTTGAGTCATGAGTGGGGTGGAAAGGACATTGATTTTTGGAGGCTGGATCCCTCCGGAAAGTTCTATTTGCGTCGTACTCTACAAGATGACCTTTCAGAGAGTAAACGGGTCCCAGAGCCTATGAAGCAACTCGATTTTGGCTTGGTTATACTTCGTACGGCTGAAGCTATTGCTGTTGCGCTGGGGTTTGCTAAAGCTATGGGGTGTTCCATTGAAACGACAAATCTCTCATTCGTATTTAGATGGACAAAAATGAAAGGCCGCGAACTCAGCTCTTGGGCTAATATTGATCGTCACATACCCCGTGGTAACATTGCATATCAAGATGACATCACTTTCCAGATTATCATTCCCCTTGAAACACCTAGTTCAGCTATAGCAGAATATGTCTATCCGATTACAAAAGCTGTCTTCGAGGCGTTTAATGGTGTTGAAATTGGTATATCAGTCATTGAAGATTTAACAAAGGGGCTTATTGAGCGACGCCTTTAACAAAAGTACGCATTGCCCTATCCTAGCGTATAAGTACAATCAAACGCATAAACATCACACAAAATGACGAAAGGTGCAATCTCAGAAACGTATAGCCCGTGAGTAATACTTTTGCGGTATTGAGTGATCGTTGCTCAGGCAAGGGTCAGCAAGTTGGCTACTCAGTCCCCAAGCTTGGTGTGATGAAGATATTCGTGGCTTCGATGGAGCCGCCTTCGTTACGTTCCCCAGAGACGGTGATACTATCACCGGGTAAGATGTTGTCTAGGACACCTTCCTCCACCTTCTGGATAGTAGTGCTGTCACTAATCATTACCTGGATAGTGCCCTCTAGGGTGCTGAGCGTTAACACGTTACCTTCAATCTTCTCCACTTCCCCAACAGTTCCTCCCATTCCCCAAAGGCCTCCAGGGAACTGAAAGCCGGGGTCAGTTGTATCTGGCGAAGCGCCTTCCTCCCCGAAACGGGACGGGAGCTGGCTAAACTGATTCTGCCACTCTTGGTCAGCCTCCTCCCTTCCCTGACTCTTGCCAATGGCCATTCCCCCGGCGAAAACCCCACCAATAACACCTCCTAGTACAACTACCGCAGCTAGCAAGATTATAAAAGTCTTTCGTTTCAATAATTATACCTCCTCACTCACTTACTCATAGCGTAATGCCTCGATTGGGTTAAGGCGTGAAGCACGCCAAGCAGGATAAAACCCGAAGAACAGGCCAATACCAACCGATACTGAAACAGCTAGGATAACGATGTCAGCCGTAACCGCCGTCGTCATTAACCCCATGGCGTTGACCACTACCGCGACTACCCAACCTAGAATAACCCCAATGATGCCGCCAGCGAACGTCAGGAACACAGCTTCAATGAGGAATTGTCCCCATATATCCCGCTCTCTGGCTCCCAGTGCCTTGCGGATACCTATCTCTCTGGTTCTCTCAAGCACCGACACCAGCATTATGTTCATCACGCCGATACCGCCTACCAACAACGAAATAGCGGCGATAGCACCTAAAAGAAGGGTCATCGTGCCCACCGTCTCTGAGAGCGTGCTGGATAACTCTTCCATGGAGGTAATGCTGAAATCATCGTCTACACCGGGACCAAGCTCGTGGCGGGAGCGGAGCAGGCTGGTGGTTTGCTCAATAACGTAGTCTATCTGGCTTTCATCACTTACCGTCAGCACTATGGATGATACCACACTCTCTCCAGAGCTGGTTCGTGACTGGGCGACCATCTGCTGCAGAGCGGACATTGGAATCAGCGTGGAATCATCCGGTGAGCCTATACCGCTCCCCTTACTCTCCAGCACGCCGATGACGCGGACAACATTATTGCCCATCCGCACCTGCTGCCCTATCGGGTCAGCACCTTCAAACAAGGTTTCGGCTACATTAGAGCCGAGTACAGCTACCCTGGCGCTACGCTCATAATCATATGCAGTGAAGAATGAGCCGCTGACAACATTCAGGTTATACGCCTGCATATAATCTACTGTCACCCCGGTAATCCGGGCATTCATATTCTCGCCGCTGACTATTAACTGGAGATTCGTCGAGTTTGAAGGGGCGACTATATCCACGTAATCAACCAGTTCCGCTATCGCCTCTGAGTCCTCCCGTGTGAGGGTTTCAACACTGCCCATGGCCATCCTGATGCCACCGGAGGCAATGCTGAAACCGGGACTGATGGTAACGAGGTTTGCCCCGAGACCACTGATGTTGGAGACGATGGACGCCTCGGCACCCTTGCCTACCGACATCAAGGCAATAACCGCACCGACTCCGATAACGATACCCAACATGGTTAGAAAGCTGCGCAGCTTGTGGGTTACCACGCCGACCCAGGCGGTAGACAGAGGCTCAAACCACTTTTTCATACCTTTTCCTCCGCTACCACCTGACCGTCCTTGAGATGTATGATACGCTGACATCGGCGAGCGATATCGGCGTCATGAGTTATCATCACCAGCGTAATACCCTGCTCAGTATGCAAGACGGTGAGGATGGAGATTATCTCCTCACCGGAGCGACTATCAAGATTACCGGTCGGCTCATCAGCCAGGATTATAGGCGGGTTTTTCACCAGGGCCCGAGCAATGGCGACCCTTTGCTGCTCTCCGCCGGAAAGCTCGGTAGGGCGGTGATTCATCCGGTCAACAAGGCCAACTTTATCCAGTGCGGCTACCGCCCGGTTGCGGTCACTGCCACCACAGTATCTCATGCCCAGCTCGACATTAGCCAGTGCGGAAAGCCTAGGCAGCAGATTGAAAGTCTGAAAGACAAAGCCCACCTTCTGAGCCCTGACCAGGGACAGCTCGCCATTGTTGAGACGGCTTACCTCTCTACCCTCAAGGTAGTAGCTACCCGATGTCGGCTTATCAAGGCAGCCGATAAGATTTAGTACTGTCGTCTTCCCCGAGCCGGAGGGCCCCATAATCGCCACCAGCTCGCCTGGTTCGATATTCAGGTTAATTCCCCTGAGTACGGCTAGCTCCCTTTTGCCCATAGGGTAGACCTTGGTTATACTCTGTAACCTAATCACCGTCCGAATCCCCCCATCCCCGGGACAAAGAAAGTGTCCGGCTGGTTTTGTTGTATGGTCGACGTGGTAGTGGTGCCCTCTGGGACAACTACACTATCACCCTCATTGAGCCCCTCAACTATCTCGGTGTATTGCCAGTCGCTGATGCCAGTCGTTACCAGGCGGTCTTCGATGGTGCCGTCCGATAATACCACCTTAACATAGGTTTGCCTGCCTGAACTGGTAATTGCCGAGTTGGGTACCAGTAGCACATCGTTCCTCTGCTCCACTATTATGCTCACGGTGACGGTCATGCCTTCTCTGAGCTGAAGGTCTTCGGATATTATCGTCAGCAGCTGTCCACCTCTCTGTGGGAGAGATATATCGCCCGCCTGCATCTGCTCCATCATCTCATCAGCCTGTTCCTGAGTAATGCGGCCCTCCTCAACAGCGCTTTGCAGCATCTCGGGAAGCTCTCCAGAAGAGATATCCGGCATTGTTTCCGGTATTACCTCTTGCTGCTCCTGCATCATAGCCTGGAGGGGTTCTATTTCGACCCCAACACTGTAGTTCACCACCCCCTGCTGAATAGTGGCCGTCGGTGAGATAAAGGTGACATTAGCCGGGAAACTAATGCCGGACACGGAATCCACTTGAACAGTAGCCTCCGCTCCCCGTT
>Ga0268279_1002094_pt1 | contig 10197 bp, 11 predicted proteins | sample saktaG_6_FD_190142 | JGI IMG/M metagenome (GOLD analysis project Ga0268279, IMG submission 190142) | Saline water microbial communities from Sakinaw Lake, British Columbia, Canada - sak_2010_1_5_80m | ecosystem: Environmental > Aquatic > Non-marine Saline and Alkaline > Saline ...
CTAAACTCACCTCTTTTACGCTCAGCCAGCCAGGCAGGCTAGCTATAACCTAAATAATAAAATAAATAAAAAACGCTAAAAAAAAGGCACGACTGTCGTAAACAAACGTCCTTCTTGAAAGAAATGAGTCTACATACATACATACATACATGAACGACCATGGCGCGAATAGCACTCAAAATCGGCTATCTCGGCACGCAGTACCACGGGTTTCAGGTACAGCCGCAGTCGGCCGTGCCGACCATTGAGGGCGCGCTCTTCGAGGCATTGACCGCACTTCAGATCATTGAGGATCGCGCATCCGCGCAGTACGCCGCCGCCGGGAGGACGGATAAAGGCGTGCATGCGCTCGCTCAGGTCCTCTCCTTCGATACCGCGCAGCTCAACCTCAGCCCGCGAATGATCAATAGCATGCTGCCTGCAGACATCTGGGTTTTCGGGCTCGCGAAGCCCGCTTCATCGTTTAACGCACGCAAAGACGCGCTCAGCCGCACGTATCGCTATTATCTCTACGCTCCGCCGGACGCGGAACGGGAGCTCGCACGCATGCAGGACGCCGCAGCGCTCTTTCTTGGCACGCACGACTTCTCCAATTTCGCACAGACGCCCGGGCACCACGAGCAGGAAGCTGAATATTTCTCGTCCATCCGCGAGATAAAGCGGCTTGAGATCACACTCGATACAAACACCTCGTTTATTGTTATTGACATCGAGGCGAACAGCTTCCTCCGCAAGATGGTGCGCAAGATCGTTACAGCACTTACGCTGGTCGGTCGCGGGAGCAGAGCGCGTGAATGGTTGGACGCGCTTCTGGAACGCGAAATAACAGAAGCGATCGAGCCGGCACCGCCCTTCGGACTCATGCTCTCGAACGTCACCTATCCAGAGATCAGCTTCGTTGAGGACGAGTACGCAAAGCGGCATGTCCTCGCTCGACTCACCGAGGCGCTCCTCGTTCACGCCTCCACCGCCGCGGTAGTGCGCCGCATGGTGCGCGAATACACGCAGTAAGCATGTTGTAAGCACGTTGTAAGCACGCTGCGAGAAACGCTCCAGATGCCGGTAAAAAGTTTAAATACTTCGCTTTTGTACTTACTGCTATAAAATAAAGCAGAGTAAGAGCGTTAAATTACGATGGTGAGTAAAGAGCGCGTCGCGCAGCAGCAGAAAGAGCGGATGAAGAAGTTCGTTGAGAGCGCGCTCATGGCGCTCGGGTTCTTTATCCTCTTTGGTATCATCATTATTCCCGGACTGCGGGAAGGGCTCGGGAGCGCTCTGGGCGTCGTGCTCGATCCGCTCGCGGAGGCGGTAGGGGCAAATAATTTCCTCATCACTATCCTCATACTCTCGGTCATTACCGGCATCTATACCACCGTGGTTCAGAAGTACACCATGAACTGGGACCTGATGGCGAAGTCGAAGGAATATCAGAAGCAGATCAGGGAGCTGCAGAAAGAGCTCCTGGAGGCGAAACGAACGAACAACAAGAACCTGATGAAGAAGCTGGAGAAGAAGAAGGAGGAGATCATGCGCAAGCAGACGCAGTTCTCCGGCGAGATGTTCCGGCAGCAGATGAAGCCCATGGCTTACATCGGGATCATCACCATACCCATCTTCATGTGGATCTGGCGCTACGTCGAATTCGCAGCCATCGGCTCGGTGCTCTTCCCGCTAATGGGCGAGAAGGAGCTTGCCGCGCGGTTCGTCCTCGGACTCCCCTACTGGGTATTCTGGTACATGGTCTGCTCCATACCCATCGCGCAGGTCATCCGGAAAGCGATCGGCCTCCAGAGCGGGATGTGAACGAGCGGACGCGAATCAAAAAAAAACACTATCGAAAGCAGGTGCGTTACGATCCATGAAAGAGAAAGTTGAGGAGATAATGACCCGGGACGTGATCACGGTACATGAGGATGATTCGGTGCTCGAGGTCGCCCAGGTCTTCAAAACGGAAAAAGTCGCGGGCGCGCCGGTGCTCAACGAGCGCGAGGAGCTCGTGGGCGTCGTGAGTGAAGCGGACATCCTGAAGCTCCTGGATACCTACCGCTGGTACACACCCCTCCTGACCACGCTGGACATCTTACAGCTACACCAGAAAGAGCCACGGGACATCCAGCAGGATATCGAGAAGGCGGGCGCGACCCTGATACGGGAGATCATGTCGAAGGAGCCCGAGACCGTCTCCCCTGATACGTTGATCGATGACGCGGCACAGATCATGTACCTCACCGGCTTCAATCGCTTGCCCGTGCTCGACGAGACCGGCGCACTGGTTGGCATTGTCACGCGCGCCGACATACTCACATCGCTCTACGAGCCAACGGAGGGGGAATAACACAATGGCACTAAAAGGTCTCCTTTCAGGATTGCCTGGTGTGAAGTCGATGGTTGAGGAGGAATAACGCATGGCATCAAAAGCCACCAAAACGGTTAAAGAGCTCATGAAAACTGAGGTCATCGCATTCCGCCCCGAGGATACTATACGGCACGTCGCGAAGACGCTCCGCACGCATCACATCAGCGGCGCACCGGTGATCGATGACCACCGGAACGTGGTCGGCGTGATCAGTGAAGCGGACATCATGAAATTAACCGCATCCGTGCCCTTTCCCGATATTGACCCGCTCAACCCCTTCCCTGTCTTCTCGCTCACAGCCTACATGAGCAAGGTGAAGCGGATCCCTGAGGAGATCAATGCGCTCTTCGAGGGGCTCGTGAAGGACGTGATGACGTTAAAGCCCGTGACTATCACGCCCGAAGCATCCATCTCGGACGCCGCACGCATCATGCATAAGCACGATTTCAACCGCATACCGGTGGTCGATGACCAGGGAAAGCTCGTCGGGGTCATCGCGCGCGACGATCTCATCAGCGTCTTTGCACCATAAATCATCGCTTACTTATGCCAACGTTAATTAAGGCGTCGGTAGGTAGTACCACGCTCGCGGATCGCGCGCCGCGTAGTCCGTCGGTGGCCTAAGCTAGCTAGCTAGCTATCGATAGCGGATGGAGAACTCCTTGAACTCGCCCGTGTACTCCTCCCAGGTTACCTCGACCGAGGAGACTTTTGCGTCCGGCGTGCCGTAATGACAGAAGTCGATCATCTCTCCCACTTTCACCGTATCGCCCTCAAAGACCGCTTCCACACGGCCATCGTGGAGGTTGCGAACCCAGCCCTTGACACCGCGCAATGTCGCCTCCTCTCGGGTGGCGTAGCGAAAGTAAACACCCTGCACACGCCCGGAGACCACCACGTGCGCCCTTACCATTGTCTCCATCGTTCACCAACTTGCTCGCCTTACTTACTGCTCTCAATCAAGATCGTTATCCTTTAAATCCATTACCCCACGTACCTCATCCTTAATGAAGACGAGGACGATCAAGGTCATCCCCAACTCACCAGCAGACGAGGTCATCGAGGCCGAGCCGCTCATCGTGCGTGTAAAGGCGCCACCCACAAAAGGCAAGGCTAATAAGGCGGTCATTAACCTGCTCTCTCACCACTTCAACGCCAATGTGCGGATCGTTGCCGGTGCGACGAGCAGGAAGAAGGTTGTGGAGATCGACCAAAAGGACTGAACTCGCTCAAAGAGCTAGCTCGCTAGCTAGGCCACTGTTCTGTACGCGCCTCGTGCCTTCGCCGACTCGATCAACCGCCGGTAGCACCCGCTGCGCTCCAGCGTCGTCGTATCGCCGATACAAACCAGTTTCCGTTTCGCACGCGTAATAGAGACGTTAAGCCGTCGCAGATCGCTGAGAAAGCCGATCTCTCCCCGTTCGTTACTGCGCACAAAGGAGACAATAACTGCCTCCTTCTCCCTGCCCTGGAATCCATCAACAGTCTTGATCTCCAGCCCTTCGACCCTGAGCAGTGCTTTCATGAGCGAGACCTGATCGTCATAGGGCGAGATGATCGCGATCTCCTCGGGCTGGAGGCCCAGTTCTAACAGATGTTCCGCAATACCCCGCACCAATCGTGCCTCGCCTGGATTCTCCTTCGAGGTCGAGCCTGTTCGCGTTCGTTCCCGATACGGTTCACGACCCTGGGTGTCCAGAAACAGGAACGGTACAAGATCATCGGCCTCAAGCACCGCGTCCTTTGATGCCGGGATGAGCTCCCGTAACGTGCGCCCTCTCACCGCATCAAACGCGCGCAGTTTGCCCTGGTAAAATTCCTGATTCGGGAAGGCCTCGATCTCCTCGTTCATCCGGTACTGAACCTCGAGCATCGCCCGTATCCGGTCGCCATAGGCCTGCAACAGCCGCTCGAATAAGCTCCTGCTCAGGCTGCTCCATGCTGCTGCTTCGTTCAGGACCGTCGGTGGCAGCTGCTTGTGGTCGCCCGCCATGATGAACCGCTTCGCCTTCAGCACGGGGATCAAGGCCGAGGGCTCTGTGGATTGTGTCGCCTCGTCAATGACCGCGACATCGAACTTCACACCCCTGAGTATCTCCGAGCCCGCCGTGCTGTTCGTCGTGCACACCACGTCCGCATCCCTGATGACCCGGTTGATCGCGAGCTCTTCCAGGTCGCGCGCCATGGCGAACAATTTATCAATCTGCTGCTTCACCGTCAGCCACTTCTGCATCCCCTTCAGTTTCGCCACCGGTATGCCGCGCACCGATCGCCCCTGCTCTGCGAGCTCTACGATCGCCTCGTTGCTCAGGCCGCGGCGCCAGCGCATCTCGGGCACGACACCCCTGTCCATGCTAGCTTTCACCTCCATTGCACGCGCCCGCAGCTCCTGCGCCTTCTTATAATCAGGATCGTCCTGCACCAGATAATCCAAACTCCGATCCCGCAATGACGGGATAACGCGTGCAGGATGGCCAACGCGAACAACGTTCACACCAGCCGTATCCAGCCGCTCCACCAGGTTGTCAACCGCGACATTAGAGTCCGCGGCAGCCAGAATCCGATAGCCGCGTCTGACCAGTTGCAAAACCACCTCGATGCAGGTAATCGTCTTTCCCGTGCCCGGCGGTCCATGAATGAGGAAGAAATCACGTGCCGCCAGGCACTGCAGAACTGCTTCCTCTTGGCTCTCGTTCAACTGCTGGTTGCAAAACGCGATCGCCGTGATCGGCGCGAATTGCGGTGACGCGAGCCCCAGCAGCGTCTCCTTACGCGCTCGCGGCAGACGTTTAAAGCGCTGCACCGCCTCAATCATCCGCTGAAAGGTGATGTCATTGATAAAGAGATCGATTCTGAGGTCCTTGCGATACACAAAGCCCGGCGGCGGCTCGTCGAACGCAACGGTAATCGAGTGTGCGGTCTTCTCCGCGACGGTCCCCATCGGATTATCCTCATCCCACGGATTGCCGTCCGCCGTACTCACCAGCACGAGGTCGCCAACCTCGATCTCGCTCTCCGGTAACGGCTGCCCGGTAACCTGCTTTCTGAACCGCACCAGGTGCTTACCGCCCAGGCCCAAATCCTGCGATTTACCCCGCAGCTCCAGGAACGCCCGGCCTTTTGCCTCGCGCTCGCGTCCGCTCAATCGCCGCATCTCCTGCTCCTGCTGCCGCATCTGCTCCACCCGCTCCAACTCCACGAGTTCGGTGAAATGCCGGACATATTCAGACTCGTTCATCACTGCTCGCTGCCTCTACTGGTTAGTACTAACTAATGCACTGCGAGCAAATATGTTCGCCCCCCTCCGCACGACGGTTTAGCCTAACAGGTTCTCCGAAGGCAGCCGATCTCGATGTGCATGCATGCATGCATGCATGCAGGCAGGTAAGCAAGCGAAAGAAAGAAAAGAGTGAAATACTCATTCATGCAACGTACTAACCTGACTGTGCCAATGGCCCGAAGATCTGTATATGCTATGCTATGCTATGCTATGGTTGGATCAGCCATAGCAGGTCTGTTGCTCGCTCTGCTCTTCACCACCGGAGCTGAGTGGCGGCGCCGACGGGGCTGAAACGACCTTCACACTCGCTCGAAGAGGTCGCGCCGCGGCACAGCACGGCACAGCACAGCACAGGATTGCTGGTTCATCGTCCATCCATGGGAAGGAAAGTCTATACCGTCCGTCACGGGCATACCATGCCACGGCGGCAGTACCGGAAGTACGATACTCCAGCGTTGTGGCACCGACGCCACCGCGCTGTGTGTGGGACGAAAAACCCGGCACGGGCAAACCGCATTCAGAGCGCGCGCAATCCATTCTGGATCCCTATTACCTCCGTGTGGTTGCTGAGGGGCTTTGAATCTCAAGGGATAGGCGGTCGGGCTAGCTTACAGGGCACATCGCCCCCCGTCCACTAAAATTCAGCTCATGAATCACTTCGTGTCTGCTGCTACGAAACAATTCGCTCAGATTCCGTGATACCCTCGATTTCTCTTTGTCTTCACAAAACTTCGCGAACGTTCAAGAGTCAAGGCGCAAAAAGGTCTTTAATCAACGCCGCAATAAGTAGTAAAAGCGTGAGCCATAGCATTCGATCAGCTACAATTCATGCACTGTATTTATATACTGACTGTACAATGGTAAGAACAAGGTGAAAGAAATGACTGGAGAGAAGAAGGTATATAAGTGCAAATATTGCGGCGAGGAATTTGACAAGCCATTACTCTTGGCGCACCATGTAAGAGCGAAGCATAAGCGCGCGAAGAAGCGAGAGAAGAAAGGAGTCGAGGTCGAAAAGATGGCCGATCAGGTGAATAAGACCATTGAGGCGATCGGTATCCTGAAGGGGCTGCAGGTCTCGCCTTCACTGAGCGCGGAAGAGAAGAAAATACTGGGTGACGTCTCAAAGCGGATCGAGGACGTATTGACCTATATGCAGAAAGGCAAGTAGGTAGGTAAGTAGGTAGATCAACGCAGTGGACGCGAAAGCGAGACGGTATCGTTCTCGTTCTCGAGTGACGATCAGCAGACAGAGCAGACGAGACGGGGTAGGGCTGGCGGCTGGCTGAAGCATAGAAGAAGCAAGCAAGCAAGCAAGCAGACCGCTGAGGCCCTATCCTCACTTATTTTAACGCTGTTAGTGCGGAAGAGCCATAGCCGTGCCGCGTAACGAACCGAACAAACAGCGGAACTCTTATTTTCTGATCGCTTTATTGCAGGTGCGTAGTGAAATGAAGAGGTGGAAACATGGTTGAGCAAAACCAAAAAGTCCCGTTCACCGCAGAGAACGTTGCGACATGTATCTGCGCGCAGTGCCCGGTACAGACCGGAAGCGCATGCGTGAAGGAGACGCGGGCGAAGGCGAAGGAGGTGGCGCGGGGTAGCGGCGCGATGCTGAAGCCCGAAGATGTCCCTGGACTGTACTGCGCATCGGGTGTCGCCTCCTGTAAAGACACCGACATGAGGCAGATGTGCATCTGTGGCGATTGCCCGATCTGGAAAGAGTACCTGTTAGTGAGCGGCAAACCGCTGGGCTATTTCTGCCGTGACGGCAAAGCACGCTAAGCTAAGTAAGCTAAATAACCATAACTGAGCTGCCTCGTATGCATGGTCGAAGATAGCGCGGAAAACCGGGAGAAATGCATCTGCGCGAGCTGCCCGAGTTATCCTCACGCGTGCCAGGGCGAGGTACTGTATTGCGCGCGCGGCGCGAGCAGCTGTGATATTCCGGTCAAGGGCTGTAGCTGCCCGCTCTGCCCCGTGTATGCCGAGAACGAGCTGCAGCGCATGTACTACTGCGATAAAGAAGCGGTCGGTGATAGTGGCACAGTCATGCGCAAGCGGCGATCGGACGAAGACGCTGCGTTTTATCAGACTGTGGTGGACATCAAGGAGATGGCCGCGACGGGCACGAGCGTGGTGCGGTCGATGGGCTCCCAGAAACAGCTGCCATGCTCGTTACACAACCTCCAGTTCATCCCCGCACAGGTGCACAGGATCCCCTTAAATCGCGAAGAGCCGGTAACTACCGCGGTGGTTATCGGGCCGCAGGCGAAGCGGCCGCTGAAGGTCGCAGCGCCGATTATGATCTCAGGCATGAGCTACGGAGCGACCTCGAAGAAGGTTAAGCTCATCATCTCACGGACCGCGGCGCTCTTGAAGATCGCATTCAACTCGGGCGAGGGCGGCATCCTAGAGGAGGAGCTGAACGTTGCTCCTGAGTACCTCATTGGGCAGTATGCAACAGGCAGGTTCGGTGTGACCGAGGCGCGCTTGAAGCGCGTGGCCGCCGTAGAGATCAGGTTCGGGCAGGGCGCATATCCCGGTAAGGGCAGCTATCTGCCGGCGAGCAAGATGACCCCGGATGTGGCTGAGGTGCGTGAGCTAACGGATGATGAAGCTGCGTACTCGCCTGCGCACCACCACGACATGACCACGCCCGCGGAGATCAAGGCGAAGGTCTCGTGGCTGCGTGAAAAGACGAACGGCGTGCCCATCGGTGCGAAGATCGGCTGCGGGAACGTGGAGAAAGATCTGCAGGTGTTAGTAGACGCCGGGGTTGATTTCGTGGCGCTTGATGGCTTCGGCGGCGGCACCGGCGCTACCGACTATTACGTGCGCGAGAATGTCGGGATTCCCCTTGTCGCGGCGTTACCGCGTGCGGCGCGATACCTTACCGATCGAGGCATGAACGGTAGAATAACGCTCATCGCCGGCGGCGGGCTGCGCACGTCCGCTGATTTCGCCCGGTGCCTTGCCTTGGGTGCGGATGCCGTTTACACGGGCACCGCAGCCTTGATCGCGATCAACTGCGAGCAGTACCGGCTCTGCCATACCGGATTATGCCCGACCGGCGTAACGACGCATAACCCCAGTCTTTTGAAGCAGCTTGAGGTCGAAGAAGGCGTAAAGCGGCTCGCGAACTTCATACAGGTAGCGACGGCCGAAATAGCTGAGCTCACACGGATCGTCGGCAAGGACGACGTGAACGAGCTCGATCGCGAGGATCTTGTTGCACTGACGCGGGAGTTGGCTGAGATTACGGGCACGAGGTGGGTGGGAGGGTGGATGGGAAATTAATATAAATGAAGCAGTCGATGAATGAAACCCACCGTGCCTTCCTTTTTATAGTATAGGATAGGATAGGGGAATAAGCAAAGCACGATGGACCCGGACGACGCACGAGCGCACGCGCAGGCGCTGCTGGAGGTCATTGAGGCCGCGTATGCCGTGAAGATTAGCAATCTCGACGAGATCGTCGTTACGATTACCCGTCATACCTGCGAGGAGTCGAAGATACTGAAGATCTGCACCGCGTTGAATACCTGGCTCGCGCTGAATGCGGGTCCCGAAGGGCTGGTTGAGGTCCCGCACGAGGTGGTGATCGCGCTGGCACAGCAGATCGACCAGCGGGAGGAATACACCCGCCCGCTCTAATACCTACTAGCCGGCAGCATGCATCTTCGGCAACGTTTTTCTTATCGTAGCGAAGAAGAGGTTAGTGAACCATGCCGACGATAGCGGAAAAGATACTGGGTGAGAAGGCTGGCAGAGGGAAGGCGGCAAGCGCCGGTGAGATCGTAGAGTGTGAAGTGGATTACATCATGGTGAACGACATCACGGGCGTGCCGGCCTTCGAAGTCTTCGAGGCTTTCGGTCGCGAGCACAGAATCAGGCGCGAGAAAGTGGTTGTGGTCCAGGATCACTACGTGCCCAATAAGGATGTCGCCTCGGCTGAGCAGGCGAAGGCGCTGCGGACCTATGCGCGTCACTACGGGATCGCGCACTACTACGAGATCGGACGCGGCGGTATCTGCCACCAGGTGATGATCGAGGGAGGTTTTGCCGCGCCGGGCCGGCTAATCATCGGCGCTGACTCACACACCTGCTCCTACGGCGCACTCGGCGCCTTTTCTACCGGGGTGGGCTCCACCGAGGCGGCAGCAGCGATGGCGACCGGTAAATTGTGGTTCAAGGTCCCGGAGACCCAGAAGTTCGTGGTTAACGGCGCGCTGCAGCCCTTCGTGATGGGAAAGGACATTGTTCTGCACATCATTGGTGATATTGGCGTCTCCGGCTCGCTGTACCGGGCGCAGGAGTTTTACGGCACCGCGGTCGAGCAGTTGAGCCTCTCTGATCGAATCACGATCTCGAACATGGCGATCGAAGCCGGGGCGAAGACGGGGATTATACCACCGGACGAAAAGGTCTTCGCGTTCCTGAAGGGGCGCGTTCGCGGCGAGTACTCGCCCGTATATGCCGACGGGCACAACGCGGAGTACGAGAAGATCTATGAATACGACGCTGCAGAGATCCCACCCACCGTAGCCAGGCCCTTCTT
>Ga0268279_1002095_pt1 | contig 10193 bp, 7 predicted proteins | sample saktaG_6_FD_190142 | JGI IMG/M metagenome (GOLD analysis project Ga0268279, IMG submission 190142) | Saline water microbial communities from Sakinaw Lake, British Columbia, Canada - sak_2010_1_5_80m | ecosystem: Environmental > Aquatic > Non-marine Saline and Alkaline > Saline ...
GAGTGCGAAACATTCATCGACTGTCGAGCTTTCGCGAAGTAACTCAAAGAGATAAATCTCTTTTCGACCCTACACTTTTACTTCGTAAAAGCTTGGGTATGTGAAGCATTCATCGACTGTCGAGCTTTCATTTATGAAAGAGAGATTAAGATGAGTGCGAAACATTCATCGACTGTCGAGCTTTCGCGAAGTAACTCAAAGAGATAAATCTCTTTTCGACCCTACACTTTTACTTCGTAAAAGCTTGGGTATGCGAAGCATTCATCGACTGTCGAGCTTTCATTTATGAAAGAGAGATTAAGATGAGTGCGAAACATTCATCGACTGTCGAGCTTTCGCGAAGTAACTCAAAGAGATAAATCTCTTTTCGACCCTACACTTTTACTTCGTAAAAGCTTGGGTATGCGAAGCATTCATCGACTACTACCGATATTTTTATTCAGAAGTTTATAATAAATTTTTTCATAACCCTTAGTCATTGTTTTTTCAGTGAAATTTTTTTCAACCCATTCTCGGCAGTGTTCTCTTTTTATTTGGTCTATTTTCTTAGTTGCTTCTATTGCTCCTTTTATATTATTAACAACAAAACCAGTTTTTCCATCTTTTACTACTTCGGAGACAGATCCTTTGTCATATGCGATAACCGGTGTTCCACAGGCCTGGGCTTCGGCCATATTTAAGCCAAATGGTTCTTCCCACTCAATGGGATAAATTAAGGCCCTTGCTTCTCCAAAAAATTTTGATTTTTCTTCTCGACTATATTCTCCAATGTATTTAATTTTATTATTTAAACGAGGTTTGATTTTCTCTTTAAAATAGTCCTTTTGACCATCGTCTAATCTGCCGGCTAAGTGAAGTTTTATTCCTGTTTTTTCAGCTATTTCAATAGCATTTTCAATCCCTTTATGTTTGTTTATTCGTGCCGACCAAATAAAGTGGTCTTTTGGAGTGGGATTAAAATCAAATTCTTTAATACGAATGCCATTATAAACAACTCCAGCAAAATTTAATTTTACCCGCGAAAGTTTTTTTTGGCTTTTAGAAATAGCAACATAATTATTCTTTTTGAATTTTTCAAAAATAAAAAGACGAGAATCCTTTTTAGCTGACGAATATAATGGGTTATGAATAGTGTGAAGACAAACGGTTTTGACTAAAGATGGGAAGTAAACTTCCCACAAATCAATATGACTATGAATAATATCAAACTCTTTGGCTCGTCTGAATACTTGGTTTAGAATTAAAAGTTCATAAGTATGGTCTTGCCATGAAATTCCATCTTTTTTCAGAGATGTTGGGTAAACAGGAATGAATTTACATCCCTTGGGAGGATTTGAATCCCCACTGGCAAAAAGAGTGACATCGTGTCCCTTTTTAACCAATTCTTCGACAAGGTTATAAACAACCCACTCTATGCCACCGTATTTTTTCGGGGGGATGGGGAACCAAAGCGGAGCTATTTGCGCAATTTTTAATTTTTTCATATTTACTGGTTATTAATTATTTATATTTTAGCACTTTATTATATATTTTTTCGTAACTATTTGCCATTTTTTCCGATGTAAAGTTTTCTTCAACCCATTCTCGGCAATCTCTTCGGCTGATTTGATCGATTTCTTTCAAGGACTTTACAGCCTCGTCAATATTTTTAACAACAAAACCAGTTTCTCCGTCGTTTATAATTTCAGGGATAGAACCTTTGTTAAAGGCGATAACCGGAGTTCCGCAAGCCATACTTTCGATTAGAAACAAACCAAACGGCTCTCTCCAATTTATGGGAGCCAAAAGCGCTTTGGCATTTTGTAAAAGTTGAACTTTTTTCTTATGTTCGATTTCTCCGATAAACTTAATCATTCGGTTGTCTATTAAGGGTTTAATTTTTTTTGAAAAATATTCTTTATCAACGATATCAATTTTAGCGGCCATAATCAGTTTTAGTTTCGTCTTCTTAGCAATTTTTATCGCTTCCAAAGGTCCTTTTTCTGGGGACATTCTACCTAAAAAAGCCAAATAATTTCCAGTTTTCTCCTTAAAAGGAAATGATTTTACATCAATACCGTTATAAACATTTCCGGCAAAGTTTAATTTTGGCAAGGGTTCTCTTTGGTTTTTACTAATTGAAATATAGTGAGAGTTCGGGAATTTTTGGTAAATGAATCTTTGGTAATCAATATCAAGGGGACCATGAAGAGTAGTTACCACTTTTGTTTTTAAAATTTTTATAAAAGGGAGAAAACGCCAGCCAATATGATTATGAATGATGTCAAAATTCTCTTTTAGAAGAATTTCTATTACTTTTGCCAATCCAATAAGCTTATATGCCTCTCGGGCTTTAAAATTCTGCCCAACCTTTGTTAAACGTAGGGACTTGGGGAATATTGGCAAAAGCTTGGCTGATGTTTTTGAATTGCCAGTAGCAAACAAAGTAACATTATGTCCCTTTTTAGTTAGTTCTTCGGCAAGATGAAAAATAATTCTTTCTGTCCCACCATATTTTTTGGGCGGGACAGATTCTTCAAATGGCGCTATTTGAGCTATTTTCATTTTTTATTATTGAATCCTTATAAATTGTATCAATTTTTTCGACCATTGATTTCCAAGAATAATTTTTAACTTTTTCATAAGCATTTTGAATTAGTTTTTGACGCAATTCTTGAGAACTATAAATTAACAAAATCTTTTCTTTTAATTTTAGAGAATTACGAGGTTCAAACAAAAATCCATCTTTAGTATCTTCTATGATATTCATTAGCCCCCCGACCCTAGAAGCCACAATGGGTGTCTTAGAAGCCATTCCTTCCAAAGCCACTAGTCCAAACGGTTCATAATAGGAAGGAATAATCACAATATTAGAGGCTGAATAAAAAAAATGTAATCTCCGATTAGAGATATTACCTGTAAATTTTGTGATGTCTTCTACTTTTTCTTGTTTTGCTTTTTTAAAAAGCCGTTTATATTCTTTATAGTCGTCTAAATTTTTTTGTTTCCCGAAAATCTTTCCCCCGATAATCAAAATTTTAAGGTTAGGGATTTCATTTTTTAATAAATTACCAGCACTCAATAATGTTCCTATCCCTTTTCTCCACTCTAACCGTCCTACATAAAGAAGAATAAAACTTTTTTGGTCTAAATTTAATATCTCTCGAGATTTACTTTTCTCCGCGCGGTTCCATCTTTTTAAATCAACTCCACCTGGAACAACCTTACATTTTTCTTCGGGGCAACCATAAAGTTGTTGAAGTTCTTTTTTTTCAGTTTCAGCCAAACTAATAATTACCGAAGAATTTTTTACAATCTCATTTTCAATATTTAATCTTTCTGTGAAATAGGAAGTGTTGTTTTTATTTATCAAGTATCTTTCTTTTGTCTGTATTTTAATTAATCCTAAGGAATGAAAATTTGTAATTAAAGGTTTATGAAAATGAAGAGAGGCCTTTAATGCCATCCATCCTCCGTCCCAATAATGACCATGAAATAAACTGTAAGAGTTTTGAGAATTAATAAAAGAAAGAAAATTATTGTAAATTTCCGGTAGAGTGGCAATTAATTCTTCTTTGGATATATAGCCAATTTTTCCGCCCTTAAGTCGAATTACTCGCGACTTTTTATTAATTTGAACAATTTGTTTTTTATGTTGATTGTCTAATCTAGTGAAAACATCAACTTCCCAACCAATTTTGTTTAATCCTTCGACCAATAATCTAACATAAAGATTTTGTCCACCTGCTTGCTGGCTTCCTAAACGAGCCAGAGGGTCGGAATGGATACTGAACATTGCTATTTTTTTAATAATATGTGGTTCTTCTTCCATATTTTTAATAATGAATTATAAAAAAGTCAAATTATTGAAATTTAGCATAATTAATTATACTATTAAACAAGACAAAATAAAATGGCGGAAACAGACATTCAAAGAATTAAAGACAAATTGGATATTGTTGAAGTTGTCGGAGGGTATTTAAAACTTCAAAAGACGGGAATAAATTATAGAGCCGTTTGTCCTTTTCATTCCGAAAAAAAACCCTCCTTTTTTGTTTCTCCAACTCGCCAAAGCTGGAAATGTTTTGGATGTTTTTTGCCTGGCAGTTTAATTAAAACTGAAAAGGGATACCATAAAATTGAAAATATTCAAGTGGGGCAGAAAGTTTTAACTCACAAGGGGAGATATATGCCTGTTTTTAGAACATTACGGAGATCGTACAAAGGAGAAATTATTAATATAAAGATTAGAAAGTCAAACGAAACTGTTTCTTTGACAACAGATCATAATGTTTATGTAATAAAGGCAAAGCATTGTAAGTATGAGGGGAGAAAGACAAGAATTTGTAATTGGCTTTGCAAGAAGAGATGCCCTGCAAAATTTTATCAAGATTACAAAATAGAGAAATTACCAGCAGATCAGCTTTCTAAGGATGATTACCTACTCTATCCAATTAATCAAGAAATTAAAGATATAAAGTTTATTGATTTAAACAAATATAATGATCGAAGAATAAATAAATTTGGTTCAAAGATTAAAGAAACCCCAACTAAAATAAAAGTTGAAGAAAAATTTTTAAAATTAATTGGTTATTATGTTGCCGAAGGAAGTAACCATAGGGCGTATATCAGGTTTAGTTTAGGTAACCACGAAAGGGAATTTGCAAAAGAGATAAAAGGATTAATAAAAGAAATTTTCGGGATTGAAGCAGGTATTCATTATAGAAAAGTAGGGGAGAATGGCATAGAAATCTCGGCTTGTAATTCTAATTTATCAAATATTTTTGAAAATCTATGTGGTTTACACTCAGAAAATAAACACATTCCTTTTGAATTTCAATATCTTCCATTAAAGAAACAAGAAATAATATTAAAAGCAATTTTAAAGGGCGATGGATGTGAATGTAGGCATTCTAATTGTAAAACTGAGAGGAAATATAAAAAAATTACAACCACTTCTTTGGTTTTAGCAGAGCAGTTAAGAGATATTTTATTAAGATCAAAAATTGCTCCGAGATTTTATATTGAGAGAGAAAAAATTGATAAAAATAAAACTCATCATAAAAAATCATATCGAATAGAATGGCAAGAAAATCCTGTTTCTCACTATTCATATTTTTACGAAAAAGAAGGTGTATCATATTGGATTTCTCCAATAAGAGAAACTAAAAAAAGATATTACAAAGGAGACACTTTTGATTTGACTGTTTTAAAAGACCATTCTTATTTAGCTACAAATTTTATTGTTGGAAACTGTGGAAAAGGGGGTGACATTTTTACTTTTGTTCAGGAAATTGAGGGGATTGAGTTTCCCGAGGCCTTACGAATTTTAGCCCAAAAGGCCGGAGTGGAATTAAAATCCTTTAGACCCGAGTCCATCGGTCAGAAGACGGAAAGAGAACGGCTTTATGAAATTTGTGAAACAAGTTGCTCTTTTTTCCAAAAACAATTAGAAAAAAGTTCGGTGGGGCAAAAAACAAAAGAGTATCTTTTAAAGAGGGGGCTTAGTGACGAATCCATTAAAAAATGGAGATTGGGTTATTCTCCCAACCCATCCGTCGGTGGTTGGAGGATTCTCTCTGACTTCTTGGTCGGTAGAGGCTATAAAAGAGAGGAGGTTGTGAAATCGGGATTGGCGATAGACCCGGGAGAAGGGAAACCCCCCTATGACCGCTTTAGAAACAGAATAATTTATCCGATTCTTGACCTAAACTCTCGCGTTATTGGTTTTAGCGGAAGGGTTTTAGATAGCGATTTAAAAGAAAAAGGGTCCGACTCTAATTCTGGGGTTCCTAAATATCTGAATATATCTAATACTCTTCTTTATAACAAAAGTGAAGTTCTCTATGGTCTTAATTTTGCCAAAATAGAAATAAGAAAGAAGGACTTCGTTGTTTTAACCGAAGGGTATATGGACACAATTATGGCTCACCAGTCCGGCGAGTCGGAAAACACCGTTGCTGTTAGCGGAACCGCTTTAACTCCTTTTCAGTTAAAGATTTTAAGAAGATACACTCCTAATCTTTTGGTTTCTTTTGATATGGATATTGCTGGGGACTTGGCGACAAAAAGGGGGATTGAATTGGCCCAAAAAGAGGACTTTGATATCAGGGTTATCAAGATGCCTCAAGGAAGTGACCCGGCTGATGTTATTCTTGAAAGCCCCAAAAAATGGCAGGAGTTGGTTGAAAAAGCCGAAGACATATTCAGTTTTTATTTTGAGAGCGCTCTTTCCAAATACGATAGGGAAACCCCGAAAGGGAAAAAAAACATATCAAAAGCCCTTTTGCCGGAAATAAAACAAATATCTAATAAAATAATCCAAACCCACTGGATTCAAAAGTTAGCCAAATCCGTTAAGGTGGGGGAGGAAGCAATCTGGGAGGAATTAAAAAAAATAAGCGGGAAGAAGTCGGGAGAAGAGGTGTCCCCAGACGAAACTTCGTCTCCCTCCGTATTTATTCAAAAGGACAGGAAGGAACTCTTGGAGGAAAAAATCCTCTCTCTTATTTTTAAAAACCCTTTACAATTAAAAGAAATGAATGAGTCCACTCTTCCCCATTTTTCTCCTTCGTTTCAAAAAATAATTTCAGTCCTTTTCAAGATGCCCTCAATTGACGAAGAAACATTTAAGAAGACCATTCAAAAATTAGAGGAAGAGGGGGAAGAAATTAAAAAAATCTTGAACAATGCCGGATTGATGGCTGAAATTGAGGATTTCGGTTTTGATACCGAGCAGGAAGAGGAATTGAAAGACGAGGTCGGACTTTGTCTGAAAGAGTTGAAAAAAATTGAATTAAAGGATAAGATGAAGAAGATTTCAGAACAAATTCAACAAGCCGAAGAAGAGGGGAATCAAAAAAATCTCGCTGAATTAATTGAGGAGTTTAAACAAGTAGCTAAAGAAATTGGTTAAAAATTAATTAAAATTTTTCTATGGTTTTAAAAAATAAAAAAACAAGCCCTCTTAAAAAGAAGACCTCTAAAAAAAATGAGGGAAAGGACTTTAAAAAAAATTTTAAAAAAGCCAATTTTAAAAAAACCAATCTTAAAAAAACCACTACAAAGAAACTTCTCAAAGGGGAAAAAGGCAAATTGTTTGAGAAAAAAAATTTGAAAGACAAAAAAAAGAAAACGATTAAAGAAATTGCCCAAATTAAAAAAGAGGGTCTAAAGAAAAAGGTTGTTAAAAAAATACCTTTCAGAAAAGAGAATATTTTTTCCGAGAGCAAGATAGACGAAATTATTGAGAGAGGAAAAACTCGGGGGTTTGTTACCGGCCGGGAAATCTTACATTATTTCCCTTCTCTTGAAAAGGATTTAAAAGGACTGGAAGGTCTTTGCGATGCATTGGAAGAGTCCAGCATCGATATTATATTTCAGGGAGGTTTTTTATCAGAGGGAGAAGAAGAGAAGAAACCTAAAAAAGTTTTACTTTCTCGAGTTGACTCCGTCCAGGCCTATTTGAAAGAGATTGGAAAAATCCCGATGATTAAAGCGAGTGAAGAGAAGGAATTGGCTAAGAGAATTGAAAAAGGGGACGAAATGGCTCGTAAAAAATTGGCACAAGCAAATTTGAGATTGGTCGTTTCTATTGCCAAAAGGTATATTTACCGTTCTCCCAATTTGACTATGCTTGACTTAGTTCAAGAAGGCAACTTAGGGCTATTGAAAGCGGTTGAGAAGTTTGATTGGAGGCGGGGGTATAAGTTTTCAACCTATGCCACTTGGTGGATAAGACAGGCAATCACCAGGGCTTTAGCTGACCAGTCGCGGACTATTCGGGTTCCCGTTCATATGGTGGAAAAAATCAGCAAGTATGAAACGGTTAAAAAAAAGCTTTTGCAAAACTTAGGAAGAGACCCTTTACCGGAAGAAATTGCCTCTGAAATGGAAATTGAAGTTGAAAAAGTTTATCACATAGTAAAAATTAAACAAAAAACGGTTTCTTTGGAAATGCCGATAGGAGAAGATGATAAAGAAAGTGTTTTAGCCGAGTTCATTAAGGACGAAAAAACGCCTCCTCCCTCTATGAAAGCCGCCCATAATCTTTTAAAGAAAAGGTTAAAAGATGTTTTTGACCAGCTCACTGCGAGAGAACAGAGTATTTTAAAAATGCGTTTCGGGATAAATGACGGGATAATTCATACATTAGAAGAAGTGGGAGGAAGTTTCGGGGTGACCCGGGAGAGAATTCGCCAAATTCAGGCCAAGGCATTAGAAAAAATCCGAAAACTTAAAGAAGTCAAAAAACTTGAGGACTACTGATATATAACTTGACATTCAAGGTTCGATATGAAAAAATTAAGTAATGGGATATGGTGGTAAACTAAAACTAAAATTGAAAGCTATAGAATTAAGAGAGAAAGGATTATCAATAAAGGAAATTCAGAGAAGATTAGAAGTCTCAAGATCATCAGTGAGTTTATGGGTTCGTGATATTAAACTAACGAAGAAACAGCTTGAAAGGTTATATTTAAATAAAAAAACAGGTCAATTGAAAGGTAGTTATATTGCGGCAACGAATAAAATAAAAGCAAGAGAGAGTATAACCAAAAGATTAATACAAGAAGGTGAGAAAGAAGCAGGAGAACTTTCCCAAAGAGATAGGTTTATATCTGGGATAGCTTTATATTTTGCAGAAGGTGAAAAGAGTAGTGAACATATTAGCTTTAGTAATTCTGACCCTCGGGCGATAAAATTCATGGTGGATTGGTTTCGAGAATTTTGTAATATCCCTGAAGAAAAGTTTCGTTGTAGCTTGTATATTCATGATAATCAAGATGAAAAGAAAGCAAAAAGATTTTGGTCTAAACTAATAAAAATTTCTCTATCGCAATTTAAAAAAAGTTATATTGTTAAAAATAATCCTCATAGATTTAGAAAAACAAAAACGCTTTACGGAGTTTTAAGGGTTGGGGCGAGTGATGTTAATCTACATCGAAAGATAATGGGTTGGGTTTCTGGAATATTTAAAAATTCTTATAATTAAAACAAGTTTTTCGTTGCTCTGCTCCGGAGTAGCTCAATTGGTAGAGCAGGAAGCTGTTAACTTCAAGGTTTGCTGGTTCGAGTCCAGCCTCCGGAGCAGAGCAACGAAAACAATAAAAACAGGGCATCTTGCCCTGTTTTTTTGTTTGCTAATTGGGTGAGGCCCGTTTGTCTCATTTAATAACTCTTTTAAAAGGTTCGTTTTGGGACGATCGTCTCAAAACGAACCAAATAATATTCTTTACTTTTTGTTTCTTTGATTTATTTTTGTTAGCGTAGAAAAATCTGATAATTGGGTGTATGCTGAAAATAGGAGTAGGTTATTAATTTTGTATTTTAGAAATCCTAAAACACCCAAACTATCCGATTAAGAATTATATTTGTGATAGGATTAAGACATGGAAAACAAAAATTCGATTATTAAAATATCAATCAAAATCGTCAAATCGTTTAGTATTGGCGTTGATGATTTAATAAAATAATAGCCTAGAGAAGATATATAGCAGAAAAACGAGTTAGGCGAAATACATTTTATATTAATTCGATTTTTGTATATGACAATCAGACCATGGAAAGAAAATATTTGGTTTGCGCCTTGTTATGTAATAGATGAATTAACAAGAGCAATACTAACGCGAGATAAGATAAAAATTAAAAAAAGTAAGGAGGCATGGATTTGTGCCGTCGCTATGATTTGCCATTCTATAATTAAACCTGCGGAGTGGTGGATTCAAATACCTAAAAATGATCCACCAGATGTTCTTGCGATGAGCCTCGTTCCGACCAAAGATGGTTTAGGACAGAATATGTCCGAGCTTTATGTGGAAGTTTTTGAAATTAGTCAACACGATAAAGAAAGTATTGAAAAATCTATACAGAGAAAATTAGGGAAAAAGGATTATTCGGGGATGACATTAATCGCTTTTATTAGACGAAAGGGAATTTTTGAACCTGAAAAAGTTGCGACTTACATAAAACAATTAAAACCAAAAGCATTTTGCATATTTTTACTTATATCAGAGGAGAACAATACGAATTTTAGTTTAATACAAATTTTTCCTGGATATGTGAAACTCAAGTATGATTTTGGTCTATTTTGCAAAACGACAAGCCAGCGAGATTTTATTGAATTAACGAGAGGTATGAAAATTAAAAAAAATGACATAACAACAAATGACAAATTAACTTTAATTCCATAAAACTCATTTGAATTTAACCTAAAT
>Ga0268279_1002096_pt1 | contig 10190 bp, 10 predicted proteins | sample saktaG_6_FD_190142 | JGI IMG/M metagenome (GOLD analysis project Ga0268279, IMG submission 190142) | Saline water microbial communities from Sakinaw Lake, British Columbia, Canada - sak_2010_1_5_80m | ecosystem: Environmental > Aquatic > Non-marine Saline and Alkaline > Saline ...
TGGGGTTTTCCACCACACCCTAATCCACGAGTCAACTCTTTACCAATCAAAACTTTCTCATCTGCTTTTGTAACACTTAAGTGTAAAGCATCTGTATTTGCCGCGTAGATTGAAGCACCATTAATACCTTTATTAAAGAGCCATGTTACTGCATTACAACCCATACCACCAACTCCAACAACCTTAATATTTGCCTTTCCAGCCCTAAGTTCGTCAAAGTTAATACTGTGAGTCTCTGTATTTGCTATTGCCTCTTTTGCAAAATCTAACACCATCTTTTTAACCTCCTTATCATTTTATGTTAACTTTTCTACGAAAAGTTTATATAGTTGCTAAATTTCCAACTATTGTTAACAAAAAAGAGGAGAAATCACCTCTATATACTCATTAATTATCAAACCCTCAATTTGAATAATTAATATATGATAATATTAGTAGAGAATTCTTTAAATAAATTTTGGTGCTATAAAATGAATATTAATTTGATTAAAGCAAAGGAATTATCTGGGCAAATTCAGTAAATCCCGGACTAACAACACTTACTATAACAGTCCATAAAATAGCAACAAGTAATACAACTAAAATTCCAGTAAATATGGCCCATACAACTAAAATCCCAATTGCTGTTCCCAAACCTGTATTAAAGAATTTCTTAATCAAGAATGTCTCAAATACAACCATTAATATGAATAAGATTACAGTTAAAACATTTCCAAAAGAAAAGAGACTTATTATAAAACCCAAAGCAGAAATTATTAACACTACCTTTAAAGAGGGGATGAAAACTTTGCTCTGCTTAAATATTTTAGCAACAAGCATAAGAATAGGAACTCCGATTAAAAGACCAACTATAAACCCTATCAAAGAAATCACAAAAACACCCATCACCATAGTATCATTAAAACTAAAGAAAACTTTATAAATTTATCTTTTTGCCTCTAATTTTCTTATCTTTTTCCAGGTTTTCTTTAATTTCTCATTTGCTCTTTTAACAAGAATTCTTAAAAATTCATCATTGACTAAAATTTCATTGTCATTTATAATTGGAAACTCTAATCTTTCTGTACTATTTAATTCAACAACATATCTTTTACCTATTGCAATAATCCCTGATTTTTTCCAACCAGCTAACTTTGCTTTAGAATACAATTCATTCGCATCTTCTAAACTCTTACAAGCAACATGAAGCGCACACGGGTCTAATTTAAACTTAATTAAATCCTTATTTTTTTTAGCAACCTCTTTTAAATCCTTTTTCAACTGTTCAAAGCTTATTAGATTATGGTATCTTTTAAGAAACAAATTTCTTGCCTTTTTATCTTGGTCAGCAATGATAATGATTCTTCCAGAACAAGAAGAAGTAGTATAATATTTATCAGATTTATTTATTTTCCTACACAAACTCATAATCTTCTCATCCCACCTTCCAATATGGGATTTATCTGCTTTAGATAAAACATCTTTTTTTCTTTGAGCAAAAACTCTTTCATTTGTTTGTTTTTGCGAATTCTGTTTTCCATGGAAAAAAATATCTTGGGGCATAATAGATTCAATAAGAAAATCTTTATATATTTTAAGGAACTCTTTAAGTCATGAAACAATTAAGAATCTCTATAATTGGGCCAGGAGATATCAAATATCATTATCAAGAAATTCTCAAAATAAAGGAAAAATCTCTAAGAAAACAAATTAATAACATTGCAAAAGTATTAGCAAAATCTAATAATTCTATTGTTATTGTCCCAGATAAAGGAATTTGCTTAGAAATAGCAAAAGATTATAAAAAACAAGGTGGGAAAAAAGCTTTAGCAGTAATTCCCAAAAACGATAATAAATATGGGATAAAACATCTAAAAGAGAATCTTAAAGAAGGATTATTTAATTCAGAGATTAATTCAAAAACATGGCAGGAGCAATTATTTAATTTAGGGCTATATGGAGATATTTGTCTTTATTTGGGATCAAGTATCGGTTCAAATGCTGAACTTTTAGCGTCTGCGTATAGGTATAATAAATTAAATAAATTTAAAAAAGACAAAAAAAGATTTGATAAAGAGATTAGGGCAGGATCAAGAATTCCCTTAACTTTTATGATTTACACTCCTTTTTTGAGATCAAAAAAACTTCCTAAAGAAACAGAAGCTTATCTTAAGGAATTTGGAATTAGACTTGACTATATTAAATCTCCTAAAGAATTAGAAGAAAAACTTCAAAAATTATGATTTCTCAATAATCTGTGCATTTATTCCTTCTTCTTTACAAAGTTCAACAAACTCTTTTGCATCTGCTTTACTTCCAATTATACTTGCATAATGCATTGGAACAGCTAAAGTTGGCTTTATTATCTTAGCAGCTTCAACAGCCTCTTCAACACTCATTGTAAATCTGCCTCCAATAGGCAAAAGCGCCACAAATTCTTTGCCTGACTTATTATGCCCTGTTAATTTCTGCATTTCGGGTATAATATCTGTATCACCTGCATGATATATTACAACCCCACTTATCTTTATCAGATATCCTACCCATCCTTCATCTTTAGGATGAAAATGCTTATCAGTATTATAAGCAGGTAAAGTGGATATTTTTATATTTCCAAAATTAACTTCTTGCCCTGCCTCAACAACATGCATTTCAATAGGTACATCAAACCTAGTAATTTTGCTTTGACAATCTGCAGGAGCAATAATCTTTGTTCCTTTTTGAATAACTTTCTCAATGTCTGCAACACTGCAATGGTCATAATGGCTATGTGTCAATAAAATAATGTCTGCTTTTTCAGATGTTTCTTTAATATTATAAGGGTCGATATAAATTGTCTTGCCCCCAGAAAAGGGTACACCTTTAGGTGCAGAATTTTTAATAAGAAACCCAGAATGCCCAAGCCACCTAAGCTCTACATCTTTAATGTTCATTTTACAATCTCTTTTACTAACTCATTCACATAATTAAAATTAGCATCATTTAATAATATAATGTCAAAATTTTCTTTATATTTTTCAAGATTCTCTTCTATTTTCTCATTTAAAAACCCAATCTTAATCAAATTATCATATTCAAAACCGATTATCATCCCAACATCTCCTAAACTATCTCCCAACAACAAAACATTTTTTCTATTTTTTATCAACTCAAATACTTCATAATCTTTAATTTCTGTTTCATCTTTATTCATAACATGTATAATTGGTTCTTTTACTCCAACTGCATTTCCATTTGAATCCCATTCATATGAATTAGAAACAATATGAATATTATCATATAATTTTCCTTGTTTTTCAAGATACATTGAAATAGAATCTCCTCCCAATCCTGCTGATGACAGAATAACTAAAGGAATCTTATTTTCATGTAAAAAATCAAGGAGCTCTGAAGTGCCTTCTCTAAATTGTATGTTTCCATTTTCAATTACTTTTTTTAAGTGTTCTTTATTTAATCCAGATTTGATTAATAAATCAAAATGTTGAGTCCACCACTCTTGCATTGCTTTTTTCTTTTCTTCAATAGGAATAGTAGGATTAATTTCAATAGGATGATATTTATTAGCTAATGCCTTTGCTTTTTCAGAATATTCAGGACTTAAATAATCCTCATCTCTAAGGACAGAAATAATTGACAGAACTTTCTTCTCATTTACAAATGCTTTTGTTAAAGTCCTGTCAAAATCAGCCAGAACATGAATTCTCTCTTTTCCTTGTCCTAAAATTGTCCTCTTTATATTCTCTAATCTTTCAGGATTTGAAATAACAATGTCTTTCATAAAAACTCAAAGAACCTTCAATTTTTAAAGGTTTATTTGGTTGAGTTATAACCTTTATAAAATTCAATCTTCCTAATCTTTCCTTTTTCTTCATCTATATCTATTAAAACATTTGCATCTCCTCCAAACCCAGCATTAATTACAGTTGTTTTATTAATCTTAGTCTTTCCAAAATGTTCATGGATATGTCCTCCAATGCAAAGAAGAGGTTGATATTTATCACAAAACTTTCTAGCTACATATGAGCCAAGATGTTTTTTATAAGCATATGATTTTTTGTCTTTTATAATATCTAATTTAGTATTATATGGAACATTATGTGAGATAAAAATTACTGGAAACTTTTTATTTCTCTTTTTATACGCAGAAAAAATTTTATTTGAAATTTTATCTAAAGACCTCTTTAAGATTCCAAATTGCTTTTTAGAGACCTCTAATTTCTTACCTTTTTTCTTTAATAATTCAGCCCCAGAACTCAAACCATATCCTAAAAGATTAACTTTTAAAAAAACGTGGTTTCTATGCATGCAATCTTTAATATTTCTCAATCCTTTAATTAACTTAGGATTTATTTTATCTCCAAGATACCAATCATAAAATGCTTTTCTATAATGAAAATCGCTTTTATCTATATTTTCTATTTTTGAAGGGCCATAACTCTCATCCCAATTTCCAGCCACCATAAAGATTGGTTTTCCAAAACTATTCAAATATTTCAAAACTTTGTGCCCTTTTTCCAAAGATTCCTTTTCATATTGTTGAAGTTTCCTCTTTCCAATTTCTTTTATAAAAAAATCATCCAAACCAATTCCCACCCCTTCTGGGTTCTTTAATAATTCAAAATATTTCTTATACATAGGACCAATTTTAGAATCATCACAAACATCTCCAACTTGAACTATGCAATCAAAATCCTTAAAATGAATCTTTGGCATTCTTCCATGTAAATCTCCAATCACTAATATCTTCATAACAAAATTAAATAGAATTAGTTTTTAACTCTTTCTCAAAATATAAACATAAATCCCAATAACAATTAAAGAAAGTAATGCCTTAAAATAAAAAGGAGCTAAAATTCCTAAGGTTACAACTAAAACCCCTCCTACTAGGGGCCCTAGAGCTTTTACAAAACCTGTAAATCCAGATAAATAACCTGAAACATTTTCTCTTTGATCTTTTGGAGTTAATTTCCAATAAACTGCTGATTTAGAAGGCACCCAAATAGCTGCACCTATACCTTCTAATATAAATGCTCCAAGGATAGTCCAAATATTTGTGGAAAATATAATGATTAATGCGCTTATAAAAAGTATAAACATTCCAAGGATAGATGTTTTAGTTAAATCTTTTTTATCAAAAAACTTACGTGTTAAGAAAGTTGTAATTACAATCGATCCATATACTGCAATAAATAAATAGCCAATCCAAACAAAAGATTCTGAAAACTTATCTGTAATTAAGAAAGTTATAACTAATGTAAAACTAGATGCAAGAGCTAACCAATAAAGAATTTCTGAGAATAAGAAAAGTTTAAGTTTCATTGATAACTCTGAAAGTTTAACTTTCTTTTTTGCTTTAAATCTTGTTTTATCTTTAATTTTAAGATAGAAAAAAAGAGGGATTAAAGAAAGAAATGAAAAGATTAAAAAAGAATAAAAAAAACCAAAAAGAGGGATTGTGAGAAGAGCTATAATAGTTCCCAAAGTAAAAGCAAGACCTTCAATTATTAAAAAAGAGGATCCTATTTTTCTATGTCTATTTTTATATATGTTATGTTGTAATGTAACATCTTCAGAAACTCTCTGAATATTCATTTCTAATTCAGAAGAAATTTTAGAACCTAGAACACCTCCAGATGTAGGAAATAAGAAAACAAGAAAATTAGATATAAAACTAAAAAAACTAGAAAAAGCTAAACCTGTTTTAAGTTTTAATTTTTTTAAAATCTTAGAATAAAGAACACTAACAATTAAACTTCCAAAAGCTAAACCTATTGTAAATAAAACACCAATTTCTAGAATAGAAAGTCCTTTTTCTTTTAGAAAATATGGAAGGAAAAAAGATAAAATAACTAATGATGCTCCAAGAAACAAATGTCCTAAAAGGAGAAACTTAATATTCTTCTTTTTTGATTCTTCTTTTTTCATACCCCTCCAAACAAAATCAAATTTAAAAACCTAACCAATAAAATAAAAAAAAGAAATAAAAAATTAAAAACTATTCTCCCTCTTCTTCGTCATTAGAAGCTTTATCTTCTCCTGCACTATCTTCTACTTTTTCTTCAGCTTCTTCTTCAACCTTTTCTTCGTTTTCTTCTTCCATTGTATTATCCTCCATTTTAGATAAAAAGCCCTTAAACAAATTTCTTTTTAAAGATGAATTTACACTAAAGAATTAAGAAAAAATAGGGCAAAGATTTATAAAAGCAACCCTAGGGGTTAAACCTATTTGGAGTTCTTGGAAAAGGTATTGCATCTTTAATTGTGTCAAATCCACAAATCCAAGCAACAAATCTTTCAACACCTAAACCAAACCCAGCATGAGGAACACTTCCATATCTTCTAGAATCTAAATACCAATCAGAAGCTCCTAAATCCATTTTAGCTTTTTTCAATCTTTCTTGAATTTTCTCTAAATTAGGTTCTCTTTGTGAACCATCAACTAATTCTCCTATTTTTGGTGCTAAAAGATTAAAATTAGTTCCTGTTCCTGGTTTTTTTAAATCTTCTCCATGATAAAACTTCAAAAGTGTTAAAGGATAATTAGTAACAAAAACAAATTTATCTCCATAATACTTAGCCAAGCCTCTTTCTTCATGAGCTCCAAACTCATCACCAGATTTTATCTTATGCCCTTTTTCTTTTAATTTCTTAATTGCTTCTTCATAAGTTATTCTTTTAAACGGGGCTTTAACTTGTTTAAGCATAGAAATATCTGCTCCTAAAACCTCAAGTTCTGTTTTATTTTCTTTTAAAACTTTATCAATAGCATAAATAATACATTCTTCTGCAATATCCATATCATCTTTTAAATCCATCCAAGCACCTTCAAGTTCAAAATGCCAAAACTCTGTTACATGCCAAGGTGTTTTAGATTTCTCTGCTCTAAAACTAGGAGCAATTGCATATGCTTTTTCTACAGCATTAATAATATTTTCAGCATAAAATTGCCAAGATTGAGTAAGATATGCTTTTCTATCAAAATATTTTACCTCAAATGTTTCAGACCCCCCTTCACTTGTTGCTCCACTTAAAGAAGGTGCTTCTACTTCTGTAAATCCCTTTTTATGCATATATTCATGCAAAGCGAAAATAACAGCACTTCGAATCTTTAAACCAGCTGTCATCTTTCTGCTTCTCAACCATAAATGTCTTCTATCCCCCAGCAACTCTTCATTCAAATCTTTTTGAATTGGAAACTCGTTTGATACCCCCACAATATTTAATTTATCAACAGATATTTCATAACCTGTTGGTGCACGTTTATCTGCTTTAATTGTTCCTTCAATCTCCACAGATGCTTCTACTTGCAATTTATCAATCTCACCCCATTTTTTTTCAAATTTCTTTTTATCTAAAACACATTGAACAAGATTTGTAGAATCTCTCAAAACCAAAAACCTCAATTTATTTGAACCTCTCTCTCTATAAATCCAACCCCTAACAGCCACCTTCCCTTTGCCCTTATTTATCGCTTCTTGAATAGATATAAATTTCATGGTGTCAACCTCTGTCTATCTCTTGGAAATAAGGTTCCTTCCCTAATATTATCAAGACCAAGCAATGCATATGTTAATCTTTCTAAACCAATACTCCATCCACTATGATATGGAGCACCATATCTAAAAGCATCAACATACCATTTAAAATCTTCAGGTTTTAATTTCTTAGATTTTAATTGATTAATTAAAATATCTGGAAGATGAACCCTCTGCCCACCTGAAGAAATCTCCACCCCTCCATAAACTGCATCAAATCCTCCTGAAACTCCATTCTTAGCATCTTTAGGCCAGATATAAAAGGGTTTCATCTCAATAGGCCATTCATATGTAAATACAATTGTATCTGGAAATAAAGCGCAAAGTTTCTTTTCAGCTTCAGGTTCAAAATCGTCCCCATATTTAATTTTAAATCCTTTTTTAGCTAATATATCTACAGCTTCTTTATAAGTCATATATTTAGCTTTAGGAACTTTTAATTTAATTTTAAGAATATCTAATTCCTCTGAACATTCTTCAAAAACTTTTTTCACAACATATTTAACAACACTTTCTAAATGTTTCATAATCTCCATATCATTTTGAAAAGCACATTCAATATCCATTTGTCTTATTTCATTAATATGCTTAGTAGTATCATGTTTCTCAGCCCTCCAAATTGTGTTTGTAGAAAATACTTTTTCAAGAGAAATAGCCATTAATTGCTTATACAATTGCGGGCTTTGTGCAAGATATGCTTTTTTATCAAAATATTTTACTTCAAAAAGATCTGTTCCCCCTTCTGTTGAAGTTGCTATGATTCCAGGAGGTTGAATCTCCATAAAACCTTTATCATAAAAATATTCTCTAAAAGAATTTATTATTGTTGACTGAATTTTAAATATTGCTTTAACTTTTGGCTTTCTAACATCTAAACTTCTATAATCTAATCTTTTTGATAAATCAGAACTAACTGCTTTTTCATTAATATGTATTGGTAATTTTTCAGCCTTATTTAATATCTTCAAATTAAAAATCTCAACTTCAATATCATGTCTTGCTGATTCAGCTTTTACATTTGCTTTTTTTACTTTACCTTTTATTTCTATAACTGACTCTAAAGTTAAACCAGATATTTGCCCAACCAATCCTTTTTCTTTTACAATACATTGAACAAATCCAGAAACATCCCTCAATAAAATAAAGGCCATCTGAGATAAAATTCTAGATTCATAAACCCATCCTTTCAAAAGAACAGACTCACCTGTCTTTATATCCTTAATATACGAACGCTTCATAATCTAATTAGAAAAAAAGAATTTATTAATGTTATTATTCCAAATGTTTCTGTATCATCTCCATTGCTTCTCTCCCACCTATTTTTCCTTGGAATTCCTTCATAACTAATCCCATATAAGCCTTATCAGATAATCCTGGTTTATTTTTTATTATCTTTATAATCTTCTCTTCAACATTGGAAGTGTCTAATTCAAAGATTTTAAATTCCTCACCTTTTACAAAACCCTCTAAAACAGATTTAATATGCCCTTCAGAAATCTCTCCTTTCTTAACTTTAGTTAAAATTTCTTCAAAATGAACATCCAAAATATTTTCAACCTCTTTTAAACTTTTTTTATTTCTTACTGCAATTTCCCTAGGATACATTAAAAGAACTTTTGCTATTAAGGATGGGTTATTAACAACATTCAAAAGAGCTTTAAACTCTTCAAACTTGTTTTGCTTAAACAGCAATTTAATCATATCTTGATTTAATCCCATTTTTTCTAAATCTTTTCCAATTTCTTTTCTTAATTTAGGTAAATCTTTCTTAGATTCATTAATTAAATTTCTAGATATTTTCAACAAAGGCAAATCAGTTTCAGGATACATTCTTGCTGCACCTGGCATTGGCCTTAAAAATTTAGTAGTTCCATCAGGCAAAGCATTTCTAACACTTTCTTCAATTCTTTTTCCTTTTTTAGCAGAATCTAATTGTCTTTTTATTTCTAAATCAATTGTCTTAATCATCATTGCAGGATTTTGAAAACCTTTTATTTCTGTTCTTGCTCCTTTATTAATAGAAACATTAACGTCTTGCCTAATTGTTCCAATCCCTCTTTTAACTTTACAACTTCTCAAAATCTCTCCAAGATGTAAGGCAACTTCTTTAGCTTGCTCAGGGCTTTTTATATCTGGTGCTGTTGCAATTTCTATTAAAGGAATTCCCAACCTATCTAATCTATAAATTGATTCTTCTTGTTTTTTCCCAACAATCCTAGCAGAATCTTCTTCTAAGCAAATACTATCAATTCTAACTTTTCCAGATTCTGTTTCAACATATCCATCTCTAGCAATTAAAACAGTTCTTTGAAAACCAGAAGTATTTGAACCATCAATAACAGTTTTTCTCATAATTTGCGTTAATGAAAATATCTTAGAATTAAGTAAAACTGAGATTTGCAAAGCAATCTTCAAAGCTTCTTTATTTATCTCGTGCGGAGGTTCTTCATCTAATTCAACTAAGCAAACAGTATCATAACCTTGATAAATAAATTCTTTATCTTTTTGTACTTCATGTTTTGCTGCAATATCAATTTCTCCACTTTCTCCTGCAACAGCATGAAGTTTTCTCTTAACAACAAAATCAGGTTCTTCACTTCTTAATAAACTAGGACAATTACAAAATAATTTAGAAGTATCTAATTGCTGATGAATTTCTAATCCACATCTCATTCC
>Ga0268279_1002097_pt1 | contig 10183 bp, 4 predicted proteins | sample saktaG_6_FD_190142 | JGI IMG/M metagenome (GOLD analysis project Ga0268279, IMG submission 190142) | Saline water microbial communities from Sakinaw Lake, British Columbia, Canada - sak_2010_1_5_80m | ecosystem: Environmental > Aquatic > Non-marine Saline and Alkaline > Saline ...
TAAAGAACATAAAATTGAATGGTTTAACGAGACCAGTGAAAAATGGTTTAAGAAAGGAATGAATTGCCTCGGAATGAAATGCTACCAAATGTTTGGCAGAGATGATTTTTGCGCTGAATGTCCGAGCCGAAAGATTTTTAAAACCGGAAAGATATATCGGCATTTAATTGTAACGGATAAACAGAGATACTATTCAGTAATTTCAGCACCTGTTAGAGATGATGAGGGCAATGTGAAACAAGTTCTTGAGGTACTGGATGATGTGACGCAAACTATCAATCTTCGAAAGAAACTGGATAACACTAAAGAGCGTTTGGAAAAATTAAAATACCTCGCAGTCCTAGGTGAATTGACTTCCAGTATTGCGCATGAAATTCGGAATCCCCTGAACGCAATTTCGACTTCGATTTCTGCCCTTCAATATGACATAAATATTGATGCTGATGACAAGAGATTGATTGATATAGTCAAGGAGGAAACCCAACGACTGGATCACATCATATCGGTTTATTTGAATTATACGCGTATTCCGGAAATGCGGTTCAGCACTTACGATATCCGTAAATCGATTGATGAAGTTGTATTACTTCTGAATTTAGATAAAAATGTTAGCGAGAGGATTAAAATTTATACCGACTTTGATAGCGATGTTCCCAGATTGAAATTCGATAAGGATTCGATCAAGCAGGTCATCTGGAATATCTTAATCAACTCGGTTCAGAGTATTTCCAGCGAAGGTGTAATTCGTATCGCTGTGGAAAAGGATGTGAACTGTGCCCGTATAAGTATTCAAGATAGTGGCAAAGGCATTCCGAGAAGCCATTTGAAAAAAATATTTAAGCAGTTTTATACTTCAAAATCGAAGGGAAGCGGTCTTGGCCTGAGTATTGTAAAGCGAATTATCGATCAACATCAATGGAATATTAGAGTTGAAAGCAAATCCAACAAAGGTACTATTTTTACGATTGAAGCACCTTTGATGAAATAGGGCAAGCATGTCGAGAATTCTTGTAGTCGACGATCACGATAACAGCCGGTTTACGCTCTGTACTATTTTAAAAAGAGCAGGGTATAGTGTTGTCGAGGCCGACAACGGAAGCAAAGCCATAAAAATATTAGAGAAAGAGTATTTCGATCTGATCATTACCGATTTGAAAATGGAGAAAGTGGATGGTTTTGATGTAATCGATTTTGTGAAAAATATCAGTCCTACGACGGAAGTAATCGTCATTACTGCTTATGCGACCATCGAGACAGCTGTCAAAGCTATCAAATTAGGGGCCTATGATTACATTTCGAAACCGATGCGGCGCGAAGAGATTATTCATACCGTTCAGAAAGCCCTGGAGAAATCCCGCCTGGTTGAAGAAATAAATATTTTAAAAAAACAGGTGCGGGAGGAAAGTCTTCGGAATAGCATCATTGGGAAAAGTACACCCATGATGCAGGTCCTAAAATTGGTGAAAGAGGTCTCGAGCCTGGATGTGCCGGTGCTTATTTTAGGAGAAAGCGGAACCGGAAAAGAATTGATTGCCCGCGCGATACATAAACACAGCAATCGCAGCGAAAAATCTTTTATAGCTATCAATTGCGGTGCCCTCCCGGAAAATTTGCTGGAAAGCGAGCTATTCGGTCATGTGAAAGGTTCATTTACCGGTGCTTTTGAAAACAAACAAGGACTCTTCAAAGAGGCCGATGGCGGTACATTATTTCTGGATGAAATTGGTGAAATGTCCTTAGCGGCGCAAGCGAAACTATTACGGACACTGGAATCGAATGAAATCAGGCCGGTCGGTGGAAATCAGACAATCAAGGTCAATACCAGGATTGTATGTGCCACGAATTGTGATTTGAAAAGAAAAGCTGAGGAGAAGAAGTTTCGCAGCGATTTACTATTCCGGATTAATATATTTCCCATTACCTTGCCGCCGTTGCGAGAAAGAGTAACGGATATTAGGTTGTTAGCCAATTATTTCCTGGTAAAATATGCGAAAAAATTCTCGAAAAATATCGGATATATAACCGAGTCGGTATACACCCAGTTTGAGAATTACGATTGGCCGGGTAATGTGCGCGAGTTGGAAAATATTCTGGAACGGGCAGCTATTCTTACTAAATCCGACACAATCGATATCAAAGATATTTCCGCGGATATAACCGGAGTTGAGAATTCGAATATCGAACATGTTGAATTCCATAATCCTACGAGTTTGTTAAATCTTGAGAGAAACGCTATCCGCCAAAAATTGCAGGAAAATGATTGGAATAAAACGGAAACAGCGAAAGCACTGGGAATTAGTACTACCACGCTCTGGCGGAAAATCAATAAATACAAACTTACTCCCGACGAATAACCTGATTTCATCGGTTCTCATTTCATTTTGAAATGCCAACACCTGGCAGTGTTTCAATCTGAAATGTATTGAGATTGGACTATGTTGCAAATCCCCATCCGATTTGTCATCTGAAAAAATTATTATCTTCGAATATGCATCCCTAGCATTATGCATGACGTAGATGGCATATTCTTTGACTACTCTCAGAATTGATACTCGAAGAAATAATGATGAAACAGACAGAAAAAAATATTTTGATTGTTGAGGATGAGCCCGGCTCTGCCGAGTCGCTGGCGATTGGACTCAAACGATCCGGGTACTTTCCGCAAATCGCAAATAGCGGTAAAGAAGGCTTACGGAAATTACATGAACGCGCGTTTAATTTTATCCTCTGCGATATAAATATGCCCGAGATGGATGGGTGGGAGTTTGCCGTAAAAGCCAAACCACTTACATCGGCAGATTTCATATTTATAACGGCCGATTCTCGAACAAACAAGAAAGCGGAGTTTATTAGTTCTCCTTTATTGATTAAACCAATTGAATTGTACAGAATAATAGAATTACTAAATGAAAAAGGAGGGTATATAACGAAGGCTACGAGATGAATAAGATCCGGACGTTCCATGAAGAGTGTAACTTTAAAAGGAGGAAATGATGAAAACGACTTTGTTATTTTGCAGGCTGATGGCATTATTCCTTTTGTTTTCTATGCCGTTGCTGCTACAAGCACAATTACCCAGTGAATTTACCTTCACTGATCCGATCGGTGATACCGAACCAGCATGTGTAGATTATGTCGGGGGCTATTTCGTTCAGCAAGGAGATAGTGTGCTGGTCGGTTTTACTATGAATGGTCCGTTCTCTGACAGGGTGTACGGGGAGAGTCTGAACTCATTTACTCTCGATACGGACAGCGATCCTAACACGGGACAGTATCGTGGTAATGAAGACAATGTTGATTTTCATGACTACGGAGGCGGTCACTGGTTTGGAAGAATGTATTTAGAGTGGGATGGCACCGTAAATTCATTTATGACGAGAGCAGTTGTACCCGTTAAAGTAACCGAAGACGGCAAAACCATGTACTGGAAATTTTCTCTGGTCGGTACCGGTTGGGAGGAATTGGAGTACTTTCTCGATGGATGGTACAAAGATGGTAATTATTGGCATCAGGTACCCCACTTTGGGGGGGATATGATGGAAGAGCCGGGCCTCTTTACTATCGATGTATCCCTGGTTGCACAGCTGACAGAAAAAGTCGGCACCAATTGCGTCATCGAAGTTCCGGAACTTTACTCCTCAACTGCAGATGCGAAAAATATTACCGGCGTAGTCGATGAGATGGTGGATCTGGTTAGATCCCAAATCGGTACTATTGCAGAGAGTGACAGGAAATTCCGGGTGGATTATGAGAATTATAACAGCTATGCAGCGCCTATCGTTTATGGATCTGGTGGCGTCAATCAATTTGGCTGCCGTATTCCCGGACAGTATTGGGTGGATGAGCCCAATTGGTACGCAATGTTAGAAGGTGTTGTAGATCAAACTCTTTGCGCATTCAGCACTGGATTGAGAGAAGTAATGCTAACGCAGAAGAGTTATCAGCGACCGATTCCCGTCAACGGGGAAGGTTGGTATTGCACCCTTGAAGATAGTATAAATGGCTTTAAATGGGATGCCCACCATAAATGGACGATGAAAGCATTGCTGGCGAATGCCTATGAAAATTGCTATGTATACTATATTGCGGAGAGCATGACGGATGGGGCTGCTAAAACCGCGATTATGAACAAGAAGGCGGATATACTCGCGGCCTGGAATAACTTTTCCGGTACAGCCCGAGATTTAACTCCTGAGTTAATGACCGGCTTACTTCTCTCCCTGTCCGATGATCTGAGTTGGACGGCTACCGTGTTCGAAGAGATTATCCCGAATGCCTTCGACACCGCAGATTCCACAAATGCTTTCACCCAGATTGTGAATAATTACACACGTAATTCTGATTTTTCAATCAGCAGTTCGGATGATTTTCTGACCCAGGCTCATCATAGATGGTATGGTGTAATTGCAGCGGTTCAAGCGGCAGCGATTGAGCTGGCTATGGGCGAAGATCTTTACAGTGTACTGGAAGGAATACCGGATTTTCCGATCGATCAGGCTGTATATGCAGATGTCAAGAGTCTCTTAGGTCCAGGCGAAGATCCCTATAGCATTGATGATACTGTCCCATATGTATGGAATGACATCAGCACAATTGGCACGGAAATACCACGCGCTGATTTTACAGCACCTTGGGCTACGGTTGATGTCGATGACGGCGGTACCAGTCCGATTGCGATGGGAATGAGTTTTGACTTTTATGATGCCACATTCGATAGTATCCGTATCGGTATTAACGGTATATGTTCGTTTACCGATCCTATTGAGTGGATTACTTCAGGAAGCTACGGAACGACGATTCCCGGTATGGGTTGGGATAATATTTTATGCCCACTTGCGTGTGATATTATGGGAGACAAAGCATATAATTCTGCTCCATATAATACAGCGACAGGTGTAATTTATTACTACCATAATTCTACTGCCGGTACCTTTACCGTTCAGTATCATAATATGACCAATCATCATTACGTAACTGGTGAAGAGGGCAGTCAGGTATGTCCGGATACGACTCTAACATTTCAGATCGTTCTGGACCCCAGCGATGCCTCCATTACCTTCTATTACAAGGATTTGGGTATTGCACCGGAACCATGCGCGAAGCGGGCAACTATCGGAATTCAACCCGGGAAAGACAGCGGTCTGGGGTGTCAGTATTATGGCAACAACCTACCGGCGGATGGTTATCCCCAAAATGAAACAGCGATCAAGTTTTATAAGGGGGGAGTGGCCATTAAGGATGTCAATGTGAATCGACCTGGCGAATTTTCACTGATGCAGAACTACCCGAATCCGTTTAACCCGGTTACCAGTATAGCGTTTACCATCCCGATGCGTACCAAGGTGAGTTTGGTGGTGTACGATATGCTTGGACGTAAAGTCGCCGATCTGGTTGAGAACCAAGTTGTCGACAGCGGATATCACAGCTACTCCTGGGATGCTTCCAATCTGTCTTCAGGTATTTATTTCTATCGTTTAGAAGTTGATGGGCAGAGCAGTCTGACCAAGAAATGCGTTTTTATGAAGTAAAAAGCGCTTGCAAGGTCGGGTGGCTGGGCAGCCACCCGACCTTGGTTTTGTGGTTTTATTCTCAATTATATAATGAAAAATGTGGATTTCAAGCTGCGATGATTGGATCATATAAAAAGAACATTCTGATCTTGCTAATGGTGCTATTGGCTGCAGCGTTTCCAATAGTCTCACAGACCATTGAGGATCCAATCGGCGATGTTTCGACAGGCCATCCCGACTATGTGGATTTTGAAAAAGTAAAATTTTGGCAATCCAGTGGTCAACCGGATGCAATGTATATTGATTTTTATACGAAGGGCGCCATCCCGAAAGGGAATCAGGCCGGAATTGGTGCAACTACAATCTTTGAAGTTTACATGGATGTTGATGATAACAGTAATACCGGCGTCAAGTTGGAGGATATCGGATACGATTATAAACTGTTTGCCAATCTCTACGATTGGAACGGGAAAAACTGGATCGACGGAACGGTTTACTGGGATTATGATGCCTCTGGCTCAGCGCATTCCCTGAGTGGATTTTATACTTTTGCCGAGGGTAATCCAAGATCTACGGCGCCTTATCGATTCAGATGGGAATTTTCGCTAATCGGTTTGAAGTGTTCCCGGATCAAATGGATAGCAAGAACAAAATATGGCGTCTATTGGTCGGATCAAATTCCCGATGAGGGACATGCTATCCTGGAGGTTGACACGACTGGTGTGGCGGATATTGATACCGTTCGGGGGGAACATATTGAATTCATTTGTCCATCGACCTATAAAGAAGTCCTGGAGAGATGTGATGTCATCAAAGCCATTGACCTGGGAACTCAGATTCAGAGTCAGCTGTGTGGCACCGAATTTCACGGTATCCAGGTTATCCAATATAATCCGTGGATGCATGGTGTCGCTTCTTGTGGCAATCCCGTAGATATGGGCTCATGGATGTGGAACGATAATCCGCCATGGTTTGTTGTTTTTCATGAATTAGGTCATAACTATACTCTGGCGGCGGATCGATTTAATAATCTATACCCTGCGCTTGGTTATGACACACTAATGGGGGGAGATAATTGGGATTATGGAACGAACTATGTAGAAGCCTGGGCGAGCATGGTGGGCCTCTTTGCAGTCCATGAACTATTCAGCAAGAGTGGGCAGTATCAATTAACAACCGAGGGTGCAGCAAGTCTGGAGCAGGGATTTAACGATCAAAAAAATTCATTTATGGGACAACTTCAAGGTTATGAGGAAGATCCCAATTTCCATATTCTGACTCCCGATTTATTGGACGGTATGTTTATGTCTCTGGGGGAGGAGTACGGATATGAGATATTCCCTCGATTTTTCAGGATACTGCAGCCTCCGGATCAATCCTGGGACGTTCTCACCGTTGTTAAAAATAATGTGAGAAGTAACTACGATCTGTCGAAAACGGTGGCAATGACTGTCACTTGTTGCGCCTTCAGCGTGGCAGCGGGAGCGGATCTCCGCACTCAGTTCAGGGATCAATGGGATTTCCCGATTGACAACGAGAAATATGAAGAGATCAAGCCGGAAATTGAGGCCATGATGATGACCGGCGTCGACGAAAATCCGGGATTAGCGGATAAGATGCAGTTTAGGCTTTATCCCAACCATCCCAACCCCTTTAACTCGAGCACGATTATCAGTTACCAAATTGGACAACAATCAGAAGTAAGAATAAAAATTTATGACCTGTTGGGAAATCTGGTCAGGATTATAGATGAAGGTCATAGAAATGCCGGAGATCATCATTTTATCTGGGACGCTTCAAATATTTCCAGTGGAATCTATATCTATTCTGTAGAAACCAACCAGGGGGTGAAGGCTAAAAAATGTGTATTCCTAAGATAACGAAATTCCATCATATAGATATATCCACAGGTTTGGCACAAGAAATATTTTATAACTTGGAGGTTCATCCAAATGAAAAGCAAATATTTTAGCTATTTTCTAATCATCCTACTGATGATAACATCATCTACCCTAGTTTTTGCCGGTACAAAGGGCAAGATTGTCGGGCTTATTGTAGAGAAGGAGACCGGCCAACCACTGCCGGGCGCCAACATCGTTTTAGAGGGCACCTTGCTTGGCACAATGACCGACGTAGACGGACACTACTTTATCTTGAATATCCCGAGCGGAACCTACTCCTTGAAAGTCAGCTATATAGGGTACAGCCCGGTAACCGTCAAGAACGTAGAAGTCATTCAGGATTTGCTTACCGAAATAAATGTTGAAATGCAATCCAAGGTACTTGATATCGGTGTGGCGGTAGAGGTATATGCTGAACGTCCTCTGATCCATAAAGAGGTTTCTTCTTCCACCAGGACATTGTCTTCCGAAGAATTCGAAAATCTGATTGTGGAATCCGTTGGTTCAGTCATAAATACATCGGCGGGCGTTGTAGGCGGTAACTATATTCGGGGCAGCCGCTGGACAGAAGTCAGTTATATGGTGGATGGCCTATCGTTGACCAATCCGATTAGCGGCGGCATGATCACCGATATCAATAAGAATGCGGTGGAAGAGATTGTTTTACAGACGGGGGGATTTTCCGCAGAGTACGGAAATGCCATGGGCGGTATCGTCAATGTCGTCACCAAAGAGGGCGGTCCCGAGTACAGCGGGAGTCTGCGCTACAAAACCGATAAAGTGAATTCGGGCAGTCAATTCTATCAGAACGCCAATATCTGGGATTTTACTTTTGGCGGTCCGATGGTAAAGAAGGGAAGAATATTTTTCACCGGCTATCTGAATACCCGCGATATGAATTCCCAGCGAGAAGTGATCGCGCCGGACGGTACCAATCTCGGTCGCCATCCCCACGAAGGTTTTCAGGAATACCGCACCAATTTCAAATATTCTCTGCCTGTCACATCCTCCCTGAAACTGAAAATGACCTGGTCAATGAACAGATCGCAAGGTCTCAACTATAATATGTTTTGGCGTTTTGGTGCCGATGAAAATCAATTGGATCGCTTGGGGGCCTGGTTGAATAAATCGAAATATGGCGCAATTATTCTGGAGCATGCCATCAGCTCCAGAGCCTACCATACGCTTAAAGTAGGGATGATGGATTGGCATTCGATCAGCGGACAGCGCGACCGTGCAGAATGGTCGGGGAATAAGGTAGGCGCCAATTGTGACTGGTGGAAAGATTTCACCTTCCGCAAACCCTTTATCGATCACAATTACCAGATACCCGGGGATGCCACCGGTACTCAATACAGTAAGTGGCGTTTGCGTGACAGTCAGGGCATAGATGATGTTTATCAGAGACGAACAACCGATTTGGTATCGCCAAGTAATCCTTATGGAATCACGGGCGGTATTCAAAATACAATGGATGCTGATTATTTTGAAAATTTCATCTGGGCCGGCGATGGCGACTGGTTTTCAGAGAATCGAGACCGCAATTTCATCGTGAAATACGATCTGACCAGCCAGATCCATAAAAATCATGAGATCAAGGCTGGATTTGAGTTTAACAAGCACAACGTCAATCGCTTCGCGATCGGAGCAATGTCCGCTCTGAATGGTATCGGCGTCACTTACCCGCTTATCGATTTTTATGAAGAGTCGCCGAGCGATACGGCCTTGACAATTGAATCTGTCAATGATTTGGGTGATGGGTACCGGCCCCTGGAGTTCGCATCTTACGTCAACTACCAGCTTCAATTGGAGGGCATGTATTTGAATCTTGGATTGCGTTTTGACTATTTTAATGCAGTCACAGAATATCGTATTGATCCGATTCAAAGCACTCCGTCAAATCCGTTTAAGCAAGACCGGACGAATCCCGATCCAAAATACCAATTAAGCCCGCGCTTAGGAATATCATTTCCGGTCACGGACAGGACGATGTTTAGATTTAACTATGGGCACTTTTTCCAGACTCCTCCGCTGGAACGGATGTTTGCGTACCTATGGTTTGATCGGAATCAGGCTGATTTAAACATGGGCAATCCTGATATTGAACCCCAAAAAACGATCGCCTATGAAGTAGGCCTCTCAACAATTTTAACCGAAAATGTCGCTTTGGATCTTACTCTTTATCAGAAAAATATGTTTAACCTGGAAGGTTACAGGATCAGAAGATCTCCTACTTTAGACTGGTTTTTCCAGGCCTTCAATGAGGAATATGCTGAAGCCAAAGGCTTTGAACTCACTTTACGAAAGCGATACAGCCATTACTTTGGGGGCTCGATCAGTTATTCGTTCTGCACGGCTGAAGGTACTTCGTCCGATGTAACCCAAATTACGCGATACCCATTGCTGAGTCTCACCTATGCCAGACTATTGGGATATGAACCGCTTTATCCTCAGGATACTATGCCGATGGATTTTGATCAAAACCACACGGTTTATATTAATCTGGACTTCAGAATCCCGTATGGCGAGGGACCTAGTATATTCAATAAAAAGCTGCTCTCCGGTTTTGGAGCAAATATCATGTCGACCTTTCATTCGGGCAGACCCTATACCCCGGTCACGGCATATACGATGAATGTCACCAGTGACCGTTTCAACTCAGCGCGTTATCCGTGGACATACACTGCCGACGGCAAATTTTACAAGGATTTTCGAATCCTGGGTCAGGAATTGACCTTGTTTGTAGAAGTATACAATCTGTTCAATTTACAA
>Ga0268279_1002098_pt1 | contig 10183 bp, 8 predicted proteins | sample saktaG_6_FD_190142 | JGI IMG/M metagenome (GOLD analysis project Ga0268279, IMG submission 190142) | Saline water microbial communities from Sakinaw Lake, British Columbia, Canada - sak_2010_1_5_80m | ecosystem: Environmental > Aquatic > Non-marine Saline and Alkaline > Saline ...
ATCTGAATTCAATGAAAAGAAAACGAAAGAATCTCTTATTGCCCATGATGCGGATCAACTCTCATTGATCCTTCAACTTAAAGAATACGGGGATCTTGGCAACAAGTACAGCAAAGAATGGATTGAGTTCGCCACGAAAAGACTTTATACTGATGCCGCAAAAAAATTAGCGGAAACAATAATGAATACAGATTCATCTGAATGGTGGTTCAAAGATAAAAGTGACTGGTGGATAAATGGAAACAATAAATAGTGCCCATTTCTCGACGGACTCTAAATAGAACAGGGGGTGCGGATAAACATGAAAAAAGATTTTTTGAAGAATACCATAATTATATCAACGATTTTACTAATGGTCATTGGGATGGCTTCCTGCGCCACTGCTCCTGTTAACAATACTTCAAACAAAGAAAAGTCCCGCGTGCATCTTGATATGGGAACGGCTTACCTCAAATCGGGGCAATACTCATCCGCTCTCAGGGAATTTATAAGTGCAGAAAAGTTAAATCCAAGAGATCCTGAAATACATTATTGTCTCGGCATATCTTACTATGGAATAAGACTTGATGATAGAGCCATTACTGAATTTAAAAAAGCCATTGATCTGAAATCGAATTATCCGGAGGCACATAATTATCTTGGTTCGATCTATCTTAACGCAGGCTCATACGATAAGGCGATAAAAGAATTTCAGATGACCATTTCTGATGAAATGTACGAAACGCCGGCAATCGCCCTGAATAACATGGGATGGACCTATTACAAAAAAGGGGATTATAAAACAGCAATAGCGAAATACAATGAAGCGTTAATAAGAAATCCGAACACAAATATACCCTTTTTAATTCAAAAGAATATAGGAATCGCATACCTCGCAGATAATCAAACCAACAAGGCCATACATCACTTAAAAGAATCTCTTCAGATAGCTCCTTACATAGCCGAGACGCATTACTGGTTAGGTGTGAGTTATTTAAAAAAGAAAGAATACAAAAAAGCCATGAAGGAATTACAGGTGGCCGTCGAAATAAATCCTGAATCCGAATTCGGGCAAAAGGCAAAAAAGCGTCTTGATGCGCTGCATTGAAAAACCATATTTTTCAAAGCTCTTATATTGTAACCCTTCGGTAATTGCCAATCCTGACTTTTCTTCTCTTGACAGCATTTGAAAATTACCCTAAGAGTCTGTCATGAAATAAGTAAAGATAAGAGAAACAAACAATGGCAACAAAAAAACAAAGGAAAACCAGAGAGGTTAAAGCCAAGAAAAAGAAGAAAAATACGAGGGTCTTCTTTCTGTCTCTAATCCTGACGATTGCAGTAGGATTTCTTGTATTCTTCTTTTTATCCCTTTTCGATTATGTCTATCCACCAACAACGGGAAAGGACATGACGGCCCAAAAAAGGGAAAAACAAGAGGTTCAACTTTACTTTTCTGATTCCAATGAACGATTTCTCACTCCTGAAGTGAGGTATATCCCAAAGAAAAAAAGCATAAATGGTAAAGCGGAGGAACTGGTGAAGGCCCTCCTGGAAGGTCCCAAGACGGGCCTCGTCAAAACGTTTCCCGGGGAAACAAAACTCCAAAGTGTAAAAGTCACAAAGGATGGAACCGCTTATGTCAGCTTTGGCAAAAACCTTATAGAGCTTCATCCCGGCGGGAGTACCAGTGAGATTACTACAATATATTCCTTAACAAACACACTCAGCCTCAATATCCCAAATATCAAGAGGGTCAAGCTCCTCATAGACGGAAAAGAATTAAAAACGATAAAAGGTCATATCGACACAAGGCACCCCTTCACACTTAACAGAGAATTACTCGCCCAGAGTTCAACGTAAAACTGGAGCGGCGTATAAATAACTCCCAACTGAAAAAAACAGAGACAGTTTACTTAAATGGCTTCAATTAAAAAACTCTCAAAAATCAGAAATATGGGCATCATTGCACACATTGATGCAGGGAAAACTACGGTCACAGAAAGAATACTATACTACACGGGGAAATCCCATAAGATGGGAGAAGTCCACGATGGTCAGGCCATCATGGACTGGATGCCCCAGGAACAGGAACGGGGAATTACTATAACTTCAGCAGTGACTACCTGTGACTGGGACAATCATGAAATACATATAATCGATACGCCCGGGCATGTGGATTTTACAATGGAAGTAGAACGATGCCTCAGGGTATTAGATGGTGCGGTGGTAGTATTTTGTGCCGTTGGTGGTGTGGAACCTCAATCGGAAACTGTTTGGCACCAAGCGGATAAACATGGTGTTCCAAAAATAGCATTCATAAACAAAATGGATAGAGTTGGCGCTGATTTTTTCAGAACCATTGAAATGATGAAAGAAAGATTCAATTCTATCCCGTTGGCCATCCAGATACCTTTCTCCCGGGAGGAAACCTTTTATGGTGCGGTTGATCTGATCAAACAAAAACTTATTACCTGGAATGATAAACTTGGCTTGTTATACGACCTTTCAGATATACCTCCGGACATATTGCCTCAGGCTGAAAACTGTCGAGAGAAGCTCATTGAAACGATTGCCGAAATAGATGATAATATAGCTGAAAAATATCTGGAAGGGATTGACATCTCTGAAAAAGAGATCATTGAATCAATCAGAAAAGCAACTCTCTCCTTGAAAGTTGTCCCTGTAATGTGCGGCACAGCCCTCCGAAACAAGGGGATTCAACCTGTTCTCGACGCTGTTGTTGATTTTCTTCCATCACCGGATGATGTTCCCCCCGTCGCAGGTTTAAATCCCCAAACGAGAGAGAAGGAAACGCGTATAAGCAGTGATAAAGAATCCCTCGCTGCCCTCGCCTTCAAGGTCGCCATGGACGAAGGAAGAAAAATCACCTATCTGAGAATCTATTCCGGAAAGGTAAAAATCGGAGAGGATGTTTATAATGTAAGCAAGGGGGAAAAAGAAAAGATTGCCCGACTCCTCAAAATGCATGCCAATAAGAGGGAGAGGTTAAATGAGGCCGGCGCCGGAAGTATCATAGCCGTCGTGGGATTGAAGAATACCTTCACGGGGGACACAATTTGTGATGAATCACATCCGATTCTTCTTGAAGCTATAGAATTTTATGAACCCGTAATCAGTCAGGCCATTGAAGCGAAGACACCTGATGATCAGGAAAAATTGTCGTCAGCCCTCGCAAAATTCATGGATGAAGATCCGACACTCAAGGTGAAATACGACGATGAAACGGCTCAAACAGTCATCTCGGGTATGGGAGAACTTCATCTTGAGATAATCATAGACAGGCTCATAAGAGAATATAATACCAAGGTAAACATCGGTAAGCCGAAGGTTGTTTACAGGGAAACAATAGAAAAAAGTGTTGATGTTGAGGGAAAATTTGAAAGGGAGCTCGGAGAGAAAAAACACTTCGGCCATGTCAAGTTGCACCTGAAACCTAACAGGAGGGGTACAGGGTTAAAACTGATAAACGCGACAGACGCAAATCTCATTCCCGATGAGTTCATTCCGGTTATAAAAGAAGGTATTCGTGATGCTGCGCTGACCGGTGTTATAGCGGGCTACCCCGCCACCGATATTACAGTAAGCATTACGGGCGGATCGTTTAAAGAAGGTGCGGCAACAGAATTGGGCTACAGGATCGCCTCTTCAACGGCATTCAGAGATGGATGTTCCCTGGCAGACCCCGTTCTTCTTGAACCAATCATGATTGTCAATATCATAACCCCCAGCGAATTTATGGGGGATGTTATAGGAGATATTAACTCAAGAAGGGGAGAGGTTAAAAGCATAAACCACAACGGCCCAATCAGTGAGATTACGGCGAGACTCCCCCTCAAGCAGATGTTTGGATATTCCACAGATCTCCGATCTGCAACACAGGGAAGGGCCAATTTTTCCATGCAGTTTCTAAGATATGACAAGAGTCAATAAAATAAAATTGTTAATCCAACACGATCATTTTGGAAACTCATATGTCGTCGTTATACTCAGCACTAAGAAGATTCATAAGAGTTCTGCAAAAAGAACGCTTTTTTATAATTGCATCATTAACAATCACTGTTATATTGTTATGTGCAATAGGGGCATTTCTTTTCGAACATAATAAAACCGGCTCTTCAATTCATTCTGTATGGGACGGAATCTGGTGGGCTGTTGTTACCATATGCACCGTAGGATATGGTGACAAATTTCCCATATCCAGCGCCGGAAAGATCGTGGCATTAGGCCTGATGATTTCCGGAATCGGTCTACTTTCTTTAGTTACAGCCACAATAGCCTCCGTTTTTGTAGAGCAAAAAATTAAGGAGGGAAAAGGATTGGAAACCATTAAAGAAAAGAACCACATAGTAATATGCGGTTGGAACCAGTACACTGAAGAGGTTCTTTTATGGCTGAACATCTACGGCGATGAAAAAGATCCGACTATAGTACTGGTTAATGAGCTCCCCGTTGACGATATAGATGCCCTTAAACTCAAATATGACAAATATAACCTGCAGGTTATAAGGGGAAATTATGTTCATGAAAATGTCCTTTTAAGGGCCAGTATTCGAAGGGCAAAATTCGCTCTGATAATGGCTGATCTTTCCGGATTACACGCCAAAGAAAGGGCAGACGAACGGACAATCTTGGCAGTTTTGACTATAAAATCATTAGCTCCCAAGTTAAAAATTGTTGCCGAACTCCTTGACGGCGAGAACAAACCCCACCTGAAAAGGGCAAATGTGGATGAAATTATTGTAAGGGGAGAACATATGGGATCACTCCTGGCCAGTGCGGTTTCCTATCCAGGCCTCCCCAGGGTGTTCTCCAATATACTTTCCCGTGATGACAAAAACAAACTCAGGAAAGCAGAAATTCCCGGTCAGTATATAGGCAAGACTTTTAAAGAGTTATCAGAGTATTACAGGGAAAAGAAAAATGCCATACTGATCGGTCTTCTAAAGGAAAAAAAGCCGATGAAACTGGAAGATATGTTATCAGATGACACTTCCGTTATTGAAACATTCATCAGAGAAAAAATTATAGAATCAAAAAAAGAGCTGCTATATGACAAGGAACAGATGAAGGTAAACATAAATCCCGATGATGAAGATATCATCACCGAAAATGATTATGCGGTCATTCTCAGCAGGGTAGAACTTCAAGCATAAAGATTACGAGGACAGGTCATGGAAAAGGATATATCCCTCCTAAAAGAAACATCATTATTTGAAAATCTCATTGAAGAGAAGATAAAAAAGGTGCTTAGTATTTGCAGGAAAGTAAGCTTTTCAGAAAATACAGTCATTATGAGAGAGGGGGAAGTAGGGGATACTATGTATGTGATCCTCGAGGGCGCTGTCGAGGTGGTCAAGACACTTGTATTGGAAGGAATGGATTTAGACGAAGACGAAAAAATCAGGAATAAAGTCTTCACAAAATTGACAGCAGAAATTCATCCTGTGTTTGGTGAAATCAGCCTTCTTGAAGAATCCAAACGTACGGCAACCATTAAGGCCCTGACAAACTGTACATTTTACGAAATAAAAAAGGACGATTTTCTAAGACTTGCTGAAGAAGACTGCGGACTCGGCTATCAAATCGTTCTTAATATAGCCAGAGTAGTATGTTCAAGGCTGAGAAAAGCAGACGAAGATGTGATTAAACTGTCAACCGTGCTGAGTATTGTCTTGAAAGAGTCATAATGTTATCGTGGGTCGTGTTTCGATTCCCGGTCTCCTATACCCGAACCGCGATACGCGATAACCGAACTGCGATTTTGTAAGGATGGTCCATTGTACTACGATTTTTGCTACTCCATAGAAAGACTGCTCGAAGGATTCTTTCGAATCAGCACTTTCCTGACATCTCCATCCCGTGTCGATGACATCCTTCAGAAAATCCTGGACGAAGTTGTAGATACGATGGGATTTCAGAGGGGTATCATCTGTCTTTTTGATGAAACAAATGAAAATTTAATAACAAAGGTTGTTAAAAACTACAATCATGAGGAGGCTGCGAGGGCCTTTTCTATAAATCTTAATATAAACAAACACGATTGTCTTGAAACGAGAGTTGCAAAAAGCGGTAGATATATCGCCCTTGAAGACTCCGAAACAGATCCGAGAATTACAGAAGCAGATCGCAAGATAACAGAATTTTACAAGAGGGGTTCCACCTTTTATGCGCCCCTCAAATTAGAAGATGAAGTCATCGGTATTATTTGCCTCTGGTCAAAGGAAAGAACGAAGTTTTCCGACGAAGAAACAAACACTGTTCTTACTTTTGCAAATCAGGTAAGTATTGTCATACATAATACAAGGTTATTTGAAGATAATCAGAAAAAAATAGAAAGATTATTTATCCTGCAGGAAGCTGTCTCCCAACTGAATGCCAACTATGTTTTAGACAATATCCATAAGATCGTTATAAATAATGCCTTAAAAATTGGCGAAGCGGATAAGGCATTGATATACTTCTGGGACATAAAAAAAGACACGAGTCTTATCAGTGACGGCGAAAAAGTCATCATTGATGAAGAAAAACGTTATTTGTCAAAGATAGAGCAAAGTATTATTAAAAAGGCTCTGGGTACCGAGCAACGCGTAATTCAGAACTCCTCGATAGATTCCGACACTATCCCTCTCTTTGATGGTTATACTTCGGAAATCGCCATTCCTCAGAAAATAACAGACAAGTTTAAAGCTGTCCTTTATCTTGCAAAGAAAAGGGGTGATTTTCGTCCGGATGAGATCAACGTTCTGGATATTCTGGTTAATAATGCGGCAGCATCCTATGATAATGCCATTATGCATTCTCTCCTTTCCCTTGAAGCAAAATCTCTTAAGACAAAGGTTGAATTGCTTGAGGAAAGAGAGAATAAGCTTCTGGGTTTTCATAACATAATCGGCAATTCCAAAAATATGCATGGTATCTTTCATATGTTAAAGGAAGTGGCGAAACACGACACAAATGTACTGATTCAGGGAGAAAGCGGCACCGGAAAGGAGTTAATTGCCCGGGCTATTCACAGGCAGAGTAATAGAAAGTCCAAACATTTCGTCGATGTTAACTGTGCGGCTATACCTGACACTTTACTGGAAAGTGAGCTTTTTGGCCACGAGGCAGGAGCTTTCACAGACGCAAGAAAGCGTAAAACAGGACTTCTCGAGTACGGAAATAGCGGAACCATACTACTGGATGAAATAGGAGACATGAACCATCAACTCCAGGCAAAATTTTTAAGAGTGCTGGAAGACGGTTATATCCGAAGACTTGGTGGTACAGAAAACATCCCCATTAATGTTCGATTTATATTTTCTACAAACAAAGATCTCAGCCGTATGGTAGCCGACGGTTCTTTTCGAGAAGACCTGTTTTACAGGATAAGTGTCGTACCTATTACCATACCACCGCTAAGAGAGAGAAAAGACGATATCATACTTCTTTCTCAGCATTATATCGAAGAATTCAATAATAAATTCAACAAAAATGCCAGGGGATTCACGAAAGAAGCGGAGGAAGTTCTCGTTAAATATTCCTGGCCGGGAAACGTACGTGAACTTAAAAATATTATAGAACGGGTTATGATCCTTCAGGATGTCGGTATATTCATCACACGGGACGATCTTCCCATCGAAATCAAGACTGCAGCGTCCCGGGAAATGACAACCCCTGTTGACGAATACCCCTCTTACAGTTCATCCTACCCTGTTGACTATAAGCTTTTGATCGATCAATTAACAATGAAAATTAAAGAACAAATACTTACAAGAACATTGGAATTGAGCAATGGAAACAAGACAGTTGCGGCACAACGTTTAGGCCTTTCCCGTTATACGTTGCTCCGCGAGCTTAAAAAGTTAGACAAAACAGAAGATTCCACAAAAGAGATTCCTGCCACCCAACCGCGAGTGCGATAATCGAACGTATTGTTCTGTTTTCGCACATTCCCCTGCAGCCTACCTTCGCTACATTTCCCATATTTTGAACAATGGCGTGCGGTCATCGCACATATTTTCTTTTAATTTTATTGACCGGACCCTGTTTTTGTTGCTTTACGGTTCTTCTTATCTTTTAATTCCCAAATAAGATATCTGTAACATATTGATAACATGGAATAAATAATCATACCCTGTTTTATTGGGCAGTTTCCTGCATATGGCATCATATTTGCAGCTACAATCAATACAATAGCTGAGGCGGTAAATATATTATTGAAATAGTATCTTGATGGAAGGTCTGAATAAAAATGAAGTTAACACACCTTCACCGATATCTTCAGCAGTAAACAAGGAAAAAGAATTAAATTTTTTCATATCAGAAAATAATGATGTGAAAAAGAAATTAAAAGAAAAGGAAACAATAAATAATAAGAAAAATGATGTTTTTTTTCTTTCCGATTTTCCATGGGAGGATTGCGAAGAGTAAAACATCACTAAAGGTTGCCTAGCGGTGGGTGGTTTTAGGTTCCCTCCTTTCCACTCACCGGCCCCCTTTACATAATCCGTTCAGTATTGAAATCCCACACTGTACGGTTTACATATCGCTCAGTGACAGGCCATACGGCCTGTCACTTTTTTTTTTGGGGGGGGAAATAAATTCAAGATGCGTAATCATTTATGTCTGAAATTACACATTAAAACGAAAGTACACCAGATCACCATCTGAAACAGTGTAATCTTTTCCCTCAATACGTACGAGACCCTTCTCTTTCGCGGCCGAAAGACTGCCCGCCTCAATAAAATCTTCATAACTTACAATTTCTGCCCGTATAAAACCTCTTTCCATATCACCATGTATCTTTCCCGCTGCCTCAGGGGCCTTTGTTCCCTTTTTGATTGTCCATGCCCTGAGCTCCGGTCCTACTGTTGTATAAAAAGTGATAAGTCCGAGCAAGTCATAGCCGGCTTTTATCAACTTCTGAAGTCCCGACTCTTCAAGACCCAGATCTTCCAGAAATTCCTTTCTTTCATCCTCTTCAAGCTCTGCTATCTCAGCCTCCATATCACCGCAGATAGTTATGACCTTTGATCCATCTTTCTTCGCTATTTCCTCGATTCTCTCGACGTACCGACCTTCTCCTTTAAGAACTGCCTCACTCACATTGGCAACATATAATACTTTTTTAGCAGTCAGGAGGTGGAGATCTCCGAGAATTTCATTCTCTTCGTCGCCAGGCTCAAAGGCGTTTCGCGCAACAATCCCCCTCCCCAGAGAGTCCTGTACCCTTTGGCATACCACTAATTCTTTACGAAAAGCTTTATCTCCCGACTTTACCAGCCTGTCAATCTTTACGATTCTCTTTTCAACTGTTTCTAAATCTACCAGCATCAATTCGGCATTTACAATCTCGACATCCCGAACCGGATCGACCGGACCATAAATATGGGCAACATCGGGATTATCAAAACAGCGCACAATCTGAACAACAGCATCGACATCCCTGATATGCCCGAGGAATTTATTTCCCAATCCCTCTCCCTTACTCGCACCTTTTACAAGTCCTGCAATATCGACAAACTCCATGGTGGTAAAAGTTTTTTCGGGAGGATTAATAATCTTTGCAATATTTTGAAGTCTCTCATCCGGAACCTGGACTACTCCCACGTTAGGATCTATCGTGCAGAAGGGATAATTTGCAACCTCGGCTCCGGCTGCACTCAGGGCATTAAATATGGTTGATTTGCCAACATTGGGAAGGCCTATGATACCGCATCGAAAACCCATAAGACGCTCCTTTTACGATATTGTGACTGGTTTAGAAGATTACGAAAAGCTGAAAGTAAATACTTTTCATAAACCTGTCAAGATAAAAACGGGATATGGGAGTAATGGAGTGTGGCGAAGGGGTAAACGATTACAAAAAAAAGGGGGGTGGATGAAATTCACCCCCCTTTTTTTGAAGAATTTTATTTCTTTTCTTTAACCGCCATAAATCATCCTGTAGGCAGCCACGATCGCCGGAGCCGTAACAAGTGATACAACGGACATCAACTTGATCAGGATGTTCATTGACGGACCCGACGTATCTTTAAAGGGATCGCCTACGGTATCACCTATGACGCTTGCTTTGTGAGCATCAGAACCCTTACCGCCGAAATGGCCCTGCTCGATATATTTCTTGGCATTATCCCATGCACCACCTGCATTGGCCATTAAGAGACCAAGGATCACACCGGTCAGCGTTGCGCCTGCA
>Ga0268279_1002100_pt1 | contig 10181 bp, 13 predicted proteins | sample saktaG_6_FD_190142 | JGI IMG/M metagenome (GOLD analysis project Ga0268279, IMG submission 190142) | Saline water microbial communities from Sakinaw Lake, British Columbia, Canada - sak_2010_1_5_80m | ecosystem: Environmental > Aquatic > Non-marine Saline and Alkaline > Saline ...
AAAATAAGCATCAATTGCTTAATATTACGGAGAAGATAAAAGAGATAGTTAAAGAAAGTAAAGTTAAATCTGGTTTAATTTTGGTTTTCACACTCCATATCAGTGCAGCCATTTTATTAAATGAAGATGAACAGGGATTAAAAAAAGATTGGTTCAAAGTTTTTGAAAAAATAACATTAGGGATAGATTTTAGTCATAATCAAAATGATGACAATGGCGATGCTCATATTATTTCTAGTTTAATAGGAAATCAAAAAACTTTCATAATTGAACAAGGGGAATTAGTTTTGGGTACTTGGCAACAAATATTTTTATTAGAATTAGATGGACCCAGAATTAGAAAAGTAGTTATCAAAATTATTTAGTATTATAAAAATCCTCTTATTCTTGCGGAATAAGAGGATTTTAAATTTGATTGATTCTTTTTAAAAGTTCTTCAACCATGATGTCTCTCTTCTCATGGTTAGTCAATTCTTTATTTTTAACTGTTTTTTCTAAATCTTTATAGAAAATAGGGTTACCAATTCGGAGTTCAATTTTTACCTTTCTTAGTAAGTAGTAATAGAATCTTCCATTAGGGTTTCCGTAAGGAAAGCCACTAGTTTTGATATTTAAAGGAAATATGGGGATTTCTTTGTTTGTTAATTCCTGAACCTTTTTAATAATCTCTATAATTCCTCCGTAAGTTTTTTTATTTTTAGGAATAGTTGTACCTTCCGGGAAAATCGCCAGATTATTTCCTTGCTTAACGCTTAAAATAATTTTTTTTATAGTGCTTACTTTAGGATTATCCCGATTAATGTAAATCATAAATCTACTGGAAAAGGGGACAAATTGGAAAATTATTTTTAGTTCCTTTTTAGCCAAACATTTTAACCTACTTTCCGGTGCAAAACCAAAGGCAACTGGTAAGAATGCTGGATCAAAATAACTTTTATGGCAAGCGACAACTACAAAGGGAAGTTGATGTTGCTTTCGCCAGAGAAGAGGTTTTTCTTGGCCAGAGATACGGACTTGAAAGAGAAGACGGAAGATAAGGAGAAGGGAACAAGTAACAATTTTGTAAAACTGGGCATAAAGAGCGGAATTAATATTTTGAAATCTGATTTTTAAAGAACACATTCTTTTCACCTCCTAAAAAGAATTAATTGTTGATTGATAAATATACAATTAAATAAGCTAAATGTCAATTAGATTTTTAATTTGCGTAATGTTGGTTTATAATAAAAGAAGTTAAGATCAAAGACATGATTGAAGATTATCATTTTGGGTCAATCAAAATAAATGGGGAAAAATTTGATAAAGATATTTTTATTGATGGAGATGAAAAAATAAGTCTTTGGTGGCGGGAAGAATCCCATGTTTTTCAAAAAAAAGATCTGGAATCATTTCTAGAGAAAATACCCGAAATAGTAATTTTGGGAACCGGAGAACAAGGACTAGCTAAAGTGTCTGAAGATGCCAAAGATTTTCTGAAGAGTTTAAAAATTGAAATGATTTCAAAACCAACTGACCAAGCAGTAGAAATATATAACCAAGTTAAGAAAGAAAACAGGAAAGTTGTCGCTTTTCTACATTTAACTTGTTAATAATAAAGTCTTTAATTAAATAATTTTTTAGAATATGGCTTTAATTTTTTGGATAGGTGCTTTCCTAATTAGTTTAGCTGTTTTAATTAAAGCAGCTGACATTTTTACGGACTCAGCCAGTAAATTAGGAGGCATTTTGGGATTATCCCAATTTGTTATTGGGGTAACCATTGTTAGTATTGGTACATCTTTGCCAGAACTGGCCTCTTCTATCTCCGCAGTTTTTAAAGGAGTTACCGATATGGTAGCTGGTAATGTTATTGGTTCTAATATTGCTAATATTTTATTGGTAGTAGGATTGGCAGCTGTCCTGTCCAAAAAAGGAAGATTGGAAGTTACTAGAAATCTTATCAACCTTGATTTACCTTTATTAGCTGGAGCCGGGATAATATTAATGCTGATGTTTTTATGGGATGGCCAGGTTACCTTTGGAGAGGGAATTATAGCTTTACTTGGTTATGCTGTTTATCTCCATTACACATTAAAGCATAAAGAAAAAAGAACAAAAGAAAAAAGAACCAAAGAAAAATTAGACCTGAAGATAATTTTAGGACTTGTTTTGGGAGCTATTTTTATTTATTTTGGAGCAAATTATGCCATTGAATCAGTTATCAAAATATCGGAAATTTTAAATATTGGTACTGCCGTGATTGCTTTAAGTGCCGTGGCCATTGGGACATCTTTACCCGAGATTTTTGTTTCTGTTACTGCGGCCCGAAAAGGAAAAGATGAAATAGCCCTGGGGAATATTTTTGGTTCCAATATATTTAATGGCTTTGTAGTCCTGGGACTTCCGGCCTTGTTTAAAACTTTAGATGTTACTTCCGCAGTTCTGTCAATTGCTATTCCTTTCTTTATTGCGGCCACACTTTTGTATGTGATTTCTGGCATCACTCGAAAAATCTACAAATGGGAGGGAGCCATGTATCTACTCATCTATGTTCTGTTCATTGCTAAATTATTTAACTTATTTTAGATAAATTAGAATAATCTTTTATTGACATTTTAAAGTTTATTTGTTAAATTCTTATTTAGAGTTTACATACTCTATTAATTTTTATTTTTACTCAATTATTTTGAGTAAAACAAAGAAACGTGCCAACCATACATCAACTTATAAAAAGACCGAGAAAGACGCCTAAAAAGAAGGTTAAAATGAGAGCCTTGAGTTTTGATTTTAACACTCTTAAAAATCGTCCGCTGGCTCATTTTTCTCCTTTTAAAAGAGGTATTTGTACTAAGGTTTATACTGTAACTCCTAAAAAACCAAATTCCGCTTTAAGAAAAGTAGCTCGAGTTAAATTAAGTAATGGCATGGAGGTTAGTGCTTATATCCCCGGAGAAGGGCATAATCTTCAAGAGCATTCCATGGTTTTAATTAGAGGAGGTAGGGTTAAAGATTTGGCGGGAGTGAGATATCATGTTGTCAGAGGGGTTTTAGATTCTGGTGGGGTAGAGAATAGAAAACAGGGAAGATCAAAGTATGGGACTAAAAAAGAAAAAACTTCTAAAAAATAATTATGGCTAAATTTAAACAAAAAGTAATCCAACCTGATTCCATATACGAGAGCGTAGAGGTTTCTAAATTTATAAATCAATTAATGAAGAAAGGTAAAAAAACAATTGCTAAAAAAATTGTTTATAAGGCCTTTGAAAATATTAAAAAAGAAACCAAGAGAGAACCTTTAGAGGTTTTTGAAAAAGCCTTAGAGAATGCTGCTCCTTTATTAGAAGTTAAATCAAGAAGAGTAGGGGGAGCTACTTATCAAGTTCCGAAAGAGGTTAAAGGAAATAGAAGAATGAGCTTAGGAATACGATGGATAATTAATGCTGCTAAATCAAAAAAAGGAAAATCAATGGAGGAAAGACTAACTAATGAATTAATTCAGGCCTTTAATAATGAAGGTGAAGCAGTTAAAAAGAGAACTAATGTTCATAAAATGGCTGAAGCCAATAGAGCTTTTGCGCATCTTAATCGTTAAGATATGCCCCGAGAATATCCCATAGAAAAAACCAGAGATATAGGAATAATCGCTCATATTGACGCCGGAAAAACAACAGTATCCGAGCGGGTTTTATTTTACACAGGAATTAGCCACAAGATTGGAGAAGTTCATGACGGTCAAGCAGTTATGGATTGGATGGTTCAAGAGAGAGAAAGAGGAATTACCATTACCTCGGCCGCAACTACTTGCAAGTGGAAAGATTTTTGGATAAATATTATTGATACCCCAGGTCATATTGATTTCACCGTAGAAGTCCAACGTTCCTTAAGGGTATTAGATGGAGCTGTTGTTATTTTTGACGGGGTGGCTGGAGTTGAACCGCAATCCGAAACTGTTTGGCGCCAAGCAGATAAATTTAATATTCCGCGGATTTGTTTTATAAATAAATTAGACAGAACAGGAGCAGATTTTCAAAAAAGTTTTAAATCAATTTTAGACAAACTTTCTCCTAATGCTGTTGTTGTTCAAATTCCCATTGGAAAGGAAAGTGATTTAGAAGGAGTTATTGATCTTATCAGAATGAAAGCTATATATTTTGAGGGTGATTTTGGTGAAAATGTAGTAGAAAAAGAAATACCAGAAAATTTAAAAGAGGAAGCTGAAAAAACCAGAAAAATATTAATAGAAAAAATTGCTAGTGAAGATGAATCTTTGTTAGAAAAGTTTTTAGAGAATAAAGATATTTTCGAAGAAGAATTAAAAAATGTTTTGAGAAAAGCGGTCTTAGGATATAAACTTATTCCTGTTTTTTGTGGTTCAGCTTTAAAAAATAAAGGAGTTCAATTATTACTTGATGCGATTTGTGATTATCTACCCAGTCCGATAGATCTTCCTCCGGTTGATGGGATTGATCCCAAAACAGAAGAACATATTAAAAGAAAAGTAGATGATTCCGAATCATTCTCAGCTTTAGTTTTCAAAATAGCCGCTGACCCTTATGTGGGAACTTTAAATTATTTTAGGATTTACTCTGGCTCTTTGAAAAAAGGTTCTTATACCTGGAATTCTGTTTCCCAAGAAAAAGAAAGAATTGGCCGAATTCTAAGAATGCATTCCAATGAAAGAAAAGATATAGAAGATGCTTTTACCGGGGACATAGTTGCGGCTGTTGGCTTTAAAAATACTTCCACAGGACATACGCTTTGTGATGAAGAAAATCCAATTATATTAGAAAAAATTACCTTTCCCGAACCAGTTATTTCTATTCGGATTGAACCAAAATCAAAAGAAGACCAAGAAAAATTAATTTTATCATTAAAAAAATTATCCGAAGAAGATCCTACTTTTAGGCAGAAGGAAGATTTGGAAACAGGGGAGACAATTATTTCCGGAATGGGGGAGTTACATTTAGATGTTTTAGTGGATAGAATGAAGAGAGAGTTTAATGTGGAGGCAAATGTTGGTAAACCTCAGGTGGCCTATAAAGAAACAATTTGCGAAGAAGCAAATGCGGAAGGCAAGTATATTCGCCAATCCGGCGGTCGAGGACAGTATGGACATGTTTGGTTAAAAGTAAAACCCAAAGAAAGGGGCCAAGGCTTTGAATTTATTAATAAAATAAAAGGAGGAACAATTCCCCAAGAATTTATTCCGGCCATTGGGAAGGGAGTGAAAGAAGCAGTAGATAAAGGGGTCGTAGCTGGTTATCCAATGGTAGACATAGAAGTTACTTTGTATGACGGTTCTTTTCACGAAGTTGATTCTTCGGAAATAGCTTTTAAGATTGCGGCTTCTCAAGCACTACAAACAGCTGCTCAAAAAGCTAAACCTATTATCCTGGAACCGATTATGAAACTAGAAGTTGTTATTCCGGAAGATTTTTTTGGAGATACCATTGGAGACTTGAATAGAAGAAGGGGGGTTATAGAAGAGACCAGCGATAGAATTAATTTAAAAGTTATTGACGCTAAAGTTCCTTTATCTGAAATGTTTGGTTATTCCACATCATTAAGGTCTTTGACTCAAGGGAGAGGAACGTTTACAATGGAATTTAATTCCTATAATAAAGTTCCCGAAAGTATAACTCTGGAAATAATAGAAGGAAAAAGAAAATAATATGGATATTAACGATATTAAACAATTTATTCCTGAGGATGGAGAAAAAATTATCTTGATGGAAAATGGGAAACCAGTTGTTGTTTTAATGTCTTTTAATACTTATAAGAAAGAATTTAAATCTGTTCAACCAGAGGAAATACATAATAATGAAGAAGTTAACCCCGAAAGAAAAAAAGAATTAACCATAGAGGACTTACCGTTCTAATATTTACTTGACTTTATTCTATAAATAAATATAATAAATATATTAACTAAATTAATTAATAAATAAAAAAAATTATGGCTAAAGAAAAATTTGAGAGAACAAAACCACATTTAAACATTGGTACTATCGGTCACGTTGACCATGGTAAAACTACTTTGACAGCTGCTATCCTTAAAGCCACAAAATTAAGAGGGTTTAAGGGATCAGATAAATCTATTGAAGATATTGATTCTGCTCCCGAGGAAAAGGCTCGAGGCGTCACGATTAATATTTGCCATACTGAATTTGAGACCGAAAAACGTCATTATGCTCTTATTGATTGTCCAGGTCATGCCGACTACATTAAGAATATGATCACCGGAGCTGCTCAAATGGATGGAGCAATTTTAGTTGTTGCTGCTACTGATGGTCCAATGCCTCAGACCAAAGAACATCTTTTATTGGCCAGACAAGTAGGCTTGCCATCATTAATTGTGTTTTTAAACAAAACGGATCAAGTTAAAGATCCCGAAATGTTAGAATTAGTAGAATCTGAAATCAGAGAACTTTTGAAAAAATATGAATTTCCTGGTGATGAGATTCCTATCGTTAGAGGTTCGGCATTAAAAGCATTGGCCGAAGATTCTTTAGAAGGAGAAAATATGAAACAAATTGTTGAATTGATAAATAAAGTAGATGAATATATTCCGGAACCGGAAAGAATGCTGGATAAACCATTTTTAATGGCGGTAGAAGATGTATTTTCAATTGAAGGGAGAGGAACTGTTTGTACCGGAAGAGTGGAAAGGGGGATAGTTAATGCGGGAGAGGAAGTAGAGATTTTAGGGATCAGAGATACTCAAAAAACAACAGCGGTTAGTGTGGAAATGTTTAACAAAACATTAGACCAAGGAAAAGCAGGTGATAATGTGGGTGTTCTTTTAAGAGGTCTTAAAAAAGAAGACGTAGAAAGAGGGCAAGTAATAGCCAAACCAAAAAGTATTACCCCCCATTCTGAGTTTGAAGCGGAAGCCTATATCTTAACCAAAGAAGAAGGAGGACGTCATACTCCGTTTTTCTCAGGATACAAACCTCAATTTTATATTAGAACAGCAGATGTGACTGGAGAAGCAGCTCTTCCCGAAGGGACGGAAATGGTTATGCCTGGAGATACAGTAAATCTTAAGATTAAGTTAATGTGTCCAGTAGCTCTGGAAGAAAAACAGAAATTTGCTATTAGAGAAGGAGGGAGAACAGTAGGAGCAGGGGTAGTGTCTAAAATTGTGAAATAAAGAGAATCTCGCTAGATTAACAAAAAGTAGTCGTTTAGTACAAAATAAAAAAGATGCCTGTAAAACAGAAAGAAGAAATAAAATCTAAACTTCGGATTAGACTTAAGTCTTATGACAATAAAGTTATAGATAATAGTGCGCGCCAGATTATCGAAATCGGTTTGCGGGCGGGAATTAATATTGTAGGACCTACTCCCTTACCAACTGAAATTCATAAATATACAGTAAATAGATCAAGTTTTGTTCATAAGGATGCCCGAGAGCAATTTGAAATGAGGATTCATAAAAGATTGATTGAGGTTTTAAATCCTAATCAAAAATTTATTGATAATTTAAGAGATTTAACACTTCCCGCGGGAGTAGAGATTGAAATAAAGACCATGTAATTGATGTTAATTTGCCTTAAAAGCTGGGCAATGCCCAGTTTTTTATTAGTATTATTATATATTGTTTATGCCGTTTATATTAGGAAAGAAAATAAAAATGAGTCAGATATTTGATGAAGATGGTAAAGTTATTCCCATTACCCTAATTCAAGCAGGTCCTTGTTTTATTACGCAAATAAAACAGAAAGAAAAAGATGGTTATAGTGCTTGGCAAATTGGATTTGAAAAAAAGAAAAAACCCAAAAAAACAGACAAGAATAAAGAATTTCATTATTTAAAAGAAGTTAGGAATGGAAAAGACGAAGAGCTAGAAGTAAAAGTAGGAGATAAAATTGATGTTTCAATTTTTAAAGAAGGGGATAAAGTTGAAATTTCTGGAATTTCTAAAGGAAAAGGCTTTCAAGGAGGAGTGAAAAGATGGGGTTTTCACGGTAAAAGTGCTAGTCATGGTGTGAAGCATGAACACAGAACATTAGGTTCAGTAGGAAGCACAGATGCCGCCCGGGTTTTTAAGGGTAAAAAAATGCCCGGAAGGATGGGATATGAAAGGGTTACCAAAAAGAATATAAAAGTTATTAAAATAGATATAGAAAATAATTTAATAGCTGTAAAAGGAGCTGTGCCCGGAAGACAGGGGACATTATTAGAGATTACGATTACATGAAATATACTGTTTATAATCAAAAAGGGGAGAAAAATACCGAAGAGATAGTTCTGCCTAAAGAGATTTTTGAAGTTAAGGCAAATCCTGATTTAGTTCATCAGGTTTTTGTTAGTCAAATGTCTAATAAAAGACAATCAACGGCTCATACCAAAGATAGAGGGGAAGTTAGAGGAGGAGGAAGAAAACCATGGCAGCAAAAAGGAACAGGAAGAGCGAGAGCAGGCTCAACAAGGTCTCCTATCTGGACAGGCGGAGGTGTTACTTTTGGTCCGCGAAACGAAAGGAACTTTAAAAAAATAGTTCCTAAAAAAATGAAGAGAAAGGCGTTCTTGATGATTTTAAGTTCTAAAGCAGAAGAAAAGTCCCTTATTATTTTAGATAATTTAAAAATAGAGAAACCAAAAACAAAAGAAATTTTAAGTATTCTGAATAAACTTCCGTGTAAAGCAAAAAATTGTTTAGTTGCTTTATCCGAACCAGATAAAAACTTATTTTTGGCCAGTAGAAATATTCCTAAAGTAAAAGTGGTGGAAGCCAGAAATTTAAATTGCATTGATTTACTTTCTTTTAAATATTTGGTAATACAGAAGGAGGCAATAAAGAAAATGAAGGAAACATTTAAAAAGTAATTATGGCCATATTTGATTTTTTTAAAAAAAAGGAAACTCCTCCAGTTGAGAATAAGAAAGAATTTAAACAGAAAAAGGTAGAAAAAACTGAGGAACCGAGAATAAAAAAGATAAGCAAAGAACCAATTTCTGAAAAAATAGAAAAACCTTCTTTTCCCGAGAACAAGGGAAAGATTAAGAAGAAGGTATCTTCAAAACCGGGACTACATAGATATTCTAAGCATTATGAACAAGGATATCGGATATTAAAAAGTGTTCATATTACGGAAAAAGCTACGGAGTTAGCAGAAAAGAACCAGTATATTTTTAAAGTTTTTGAAAATGCCAATAAACAAGAAATTAAGAAAGTTGTAGAAAGCGTATATCATGTTGATGTTATATCAGTTAATATAATAAATATTCACCGAAAAAGAAAAAGATTAGGCAAAAGTATTGGTTGGAAACAAGGATATAAAAAAGCAATTGTAAAAATAAAAAAAGGGCAGGAAATTGAAATATTGCCAAGATAATATGAAAACATATAAACCTACAACTCCATCAAGAAGAAACATGACCGGGACAGATTTTTCAGTATTAACCAAAAAGAAACCAGAGAAAAAACTTTTAAAAGGGTTAAGAAAAAAATCAGGACATTCCAGTAAAGGAAGAATTAGTGTTCGGCATAAAGGCGGAGGGGCTAAAAGACGTTATAGAATGGTTGACTTTGGACAGAAAAAGATAGATGTTTCTTCAAAAGTTATTGCTTTTGAATACGATCCTTTTAGATCTTCTTTTATAGTTCTTCTGGAAGATGATGATAAAGAAAAAAGATATATTCTATGCCCTCAAGGTTTAAATATTGGAGATAGCATAATATGCTCTGAAAAAACTTCCGTATCCATAGGAAATAGAATGAAATTAAAAAATATTCCTTCCGGAACAACAGTTTATAATATTGAATTAGAACCAGGCCGGGGAGGAAAAATTACCAGATCTGCGGGAACATCTGCCCAAATTCTAGGACAAGAAGAAAAATATACATTAATAAAAATGCCTTCTGGAGAAGTAAAGAAAATCTTAGGAGAATGTTTTGCTTCTATCGGAGAGGTTTCAAATCCAGAACACAGATTTATAAAAATTGGTAAAGCGGGAAGATCAAGATGGAAAAGAAGAAGACCGACAGTTCGTGGTTCAGCCATGAATCCAGTTGATCACCCCCATGGCGGAGGTGAAGGAAGATCTCCGATTGGGATGCCTCATCCTAAAACTCCCTGGGGTAGGCCAGCATTAGGAGTTAAAACCAGAAAGAAAAAATGGACGGATAAATTAATAATTAAAAGACGTAAAAAGAAAAAGAAATAAAATATTATGCCCAGATCACTTAAAAAAGGTCC
>Ga0268279_1002103_pt1 | contig 10176 bp, 11 predicted proteins | sample saktaG_6_FD_190142 | JGI IMG/M metagenome (GOLD analysis project Ga0268279, IMG submission 190142) | Saline water microbial communities from Sakinaw Lake, British Columbia, Canada - sak_2010_1_5_80m | ecosystem: Environmental > Aquatic > Non-marine Saline and Alkaline > Saline ...
CAAGATTATTATGACGGTTCGCGCCTTCTTTTTAAAGAACCTTTAGTCTCATTTTTCGGTTAGGTAAAGGTCTTTATTCACTATCATTTTCGATTAGGTGAGACTAATAATTGATTTTTATTAATTTTTTTGTTATAATTTGTTTGTTAACATTTAAGTAACTTTTTTTTGGTCTCCACTTTTTTTGGTCTCCAAAGAAGTTTCCATGATTGTGAGAGGAGGTGAGAAAAAATGAATAAAAAACTCTATGTTGGTAATCTTAGTTATGATGTAACTAGTGATCAATTAGATGAGGCATTTTCTAAGGCAGGTAAAGTAATCAGCGCGACTGTTATTACTGATAAATATTCCGGTCGATCAAAAGGTTTTGGTTTTGTCGAAGTGGGTTCTGATGAAGAAGCGAAAAAGGCAATTGAGATGTATAATGGTAAGGATTTCCAGGGAAGAAAAATGATTGTTAATGAAGCCCGACCCAGACAGCCCAGAGAATTCTCAGATTCAAATAAAAGATTTTGAACCCGTGAAAAAAGTTCTAAGAATTAAAGTTGGTGTTGACTTGATTAATATCAAAAGATTTAAAAAAGTTCTTAAAAGCGGTGGAAAAGAGTTCATTGATCGTGTTTTCAGTCAAGTAGAATTCGGTCAATCTAAGGAAAAAGGAATGGTCAGTCTGGCGAGTATTTTTGCTGGCAAAGAAGCGATTATTAAAGCCCTTAACTTATCAGCTGAAAACTGGCTTGCAATAGAAATTCTTCATAGCGGAACCGGTCGGCCAGAGGTTTTTTTTCTTGATAAAAAAATTAAAAACAAGCTTAAGAGTTTTGATTTAAGCATCAGTCATACCAGAGAGCATGTTATTGCTTTTTTTGTCTGTTTCTTAGCAGGTGAATAAAAAATGAGTAAAAATATCGGCTCTTTTTTCTTACAATCGGTTAAAAAATATCATCAACAGACAGCCATTTGTTTCCAAAAAGAATTTCGAGCAGACAAAATTACTTATCAGGAATTGGGACGACTAGCCCAAAAAGCAGCCGCTTTTCTTAAGGAAAATGGTTTAAAGAAAAAAGATAAGGTAGCGATTTTAGGTCCTAATAGTCCTCAATGGGTAATTGCTTTTTTTGCTACTTTGATGACAGGCGGGGTGGTCGTTCCTATCGGTGTCCGTTCAACCGAAAGTTTAATTTTTAAATTAATTAAAAAAGTTAAGCCCAAAATTATTTTTCTTTCACGAACAAAAGAACTTAAAAGTAAATTGCCAGCTAGGGTTATTTATTTAGAAGACCTTTTTGAATTAATCAAAGAAAATAAACTTTTAGCATTAGAAGACATTAATCCTCATGATTTAGCCGAGATTATTTTTACTTCCGGCACAACAGCAGAACCAAAAGGAGTAATGCTTTCCCATCAAAATATTCTTGTTGATCTCGAGGGAATTTCGGTTATTATTCCCAAAGGTCAAGATTTTCGCTGTCTTTCGATTTTGCCTTTAAGTCATGCTTACGAAGGATTAGCAGGCCTTCTTTTGCCTTTAAAATGCGGCGCTACCATTTATTATCTCCAAAAATTAAACCCTGCTTCTATGCTTCAGGCCTTTCAAGAATATAAAGTTACCCATATTGCTCTTGTTCCTCAAATTTTACGCATCATCTATCAGGGAATTGAAGACGAAATTCAGGCAAAAAATCTTGGTTCTGTTTGGAAGTTTTTAAATAAGGTCAGTCCCCTTTTGCCGATGAGGTTAAGGCATTATCTTTTTTATCCCATTTGGAAAAAACTAGGAGGGGCGATTCAATTTATTGGCTGCGGCGGTTCTCCTTTAGATGTTAAATTGACTCGAGCCTGGGAACGATTAGGCATTCCTATTTTAGAGGCTTACGGTGCTACAGAAACAACAGCTGGTTTGACCATAAATACTTTAAAAGAAAAAAGATTGGGGTCGGTTGGTAAAGCGATTAAAGGCGCTCAAATAAAGATTGCTTCTGATGGAGAGATTCTAGCCAAAGGACCAATGATCTTTCAAGGATATTTCAAAGCAGCCCAAAAAACAAAGACTGTTCTTAAGAATGGTGTTTATAAAACAGGTGACATCGGTTATTTTGATCAGGACGGCTTTCTTTATATTAAAGATAGAAAAGCATTTAGGATTGTTCTCGAAAGCGGTAAAAAAGTTTATCCTCAGGATGTTGAGAAAGCTTTGAATTTTCATCCTTTAATTGATGATAGCTGTGTTGTCGGTGTTGAAAAAGGAAGCAAGGTTTGGGTCCACGCCTTTTTGCGGACAAAACAGCCCGAATTGGCAGGAAAAATTATCAATGAGATTAATCAAGGCCTTGAGTCTTATCAGCAGATTGGCCATTTTTCCGTCTGGTCTGAAAAAGACTTTCCCCGACTGCCTAACCTGAAAAAAGACAGGAATAAACTAACTCAAATAGCAGGAAAAGGGTTTGAAAAGCAGGTCGAAGAGAAAGTTGGAATTGGAGAAAAGCAGGAACTGGAAAAGATTCTTTCTCGAGTTTGCAGGGTTGACCTTAAAAAAGTTAAAAACGACTCGAATTTGGTTTTTGGTTTAAAACTTGATTCCCTGGGAAGACTTGAATTATTAGCCAGAATTGAAAAAAAGTACAGGGTGGTTATTTCTGAATTAGAAATAGATACTAAAACAACTGTGGCTGGTCTTAAAAGTTTGATTGAAAAAGCGCCTCAAAAAAGAATTTATTTACCTTCTTCTCTTGGGCAGTTTTCTGCTTTAGCCCAAAAAATTCGTTTTTCCCTTTTTAAGTTTTTGGTTTTTCCGATTCATTCGGTCTTTTTCCCTATTATTAAAATCAAGGGCCAAAAAAATTTAGAGAAACTAAAGCCGCCGGTGGTTTTTATTTACAATCATGTTGGCAGAAACGATGCTCCTTGTGTTTTAAGAATTCTCCCTGATTGTTTATTGAAAAAGATTTCTTTAGCCGCTACTTCAGAAGCTTGGAGAACAAAGACAGGAGCATTTTGGGTTTCTCTTTTCGGCGGTTTTCCTATTGATAAATATGGCACAGAGGTTGGTTCGTCTTTTAAAATAATTGGTAAATTGTTAGATAAAGGCTTTAATATTGTTATTGCTCCGGAAGGACAGGCAACTAAAGATGGTGCTTTAGGGAAATTCAAGCCGGGCGTAGGCTTTATTGCTGTAGAAATGAAAGTTCCGGTGGTGCCGATTAAGATTATTGGTGATTACCATTTGGCTTATCCGGGTGATTTACCAGGAAGAAAAACGCCCCAACTTCCTCAAAAAAGAGCTAAGATTGAGATTGTTATTGGCCAGCCGGTTAGTTTTCCTGCTTCGGCTTCGTATCAGGAAGCAGTAGAGGATCTTTTTAAGATTATGAAAAAGATGTGAAGGCCGTCATTCTGAGGAGCAAAGTCACGCTGAGCGTGATGAAGCGACGAAGAATCCCCTACGGAATCAAGTAGGGGACCCCTTTTTGTATTTAAAAGAAATTGGTACTTGACAGATGTATTACAATGTCTTACATTAGCAAAAAGTAATGACAAAGACAAAGAAAATACCAAAATTTAAGAATATTAAAGAAGAAGCTCTTTTTTGGGATACACATGATGTGGCTGATTATCTTTCGGAAATGAAAGAGGTAAAAACTTCGTTTGATTTATCAGCTCCCAAAGAAGAAATTTTAACTATTAGAGTTCAATCTAGTTTAAAAAATCAACTTGAGAAAATAGCTAAAAATTATGGAGTTGGTCTTTCTACTCTTCTACGGATTTGGTTTGTTGATAAATTAAAAGAGAAAGAGAATCTTTATCCTTCAAGATAAATCCCGCACTTATTGAGGTTGAGTGAAGCGTTGATAATTATCTCGGCCTTGGTCTTTGGCGCGATACATGGCAGTATCGGCATTTTTCATTAGCGTATCTTCATCTTCACCGTCATCAGGATAAAGAGCAATGCCAATACTGGTGGTGATATAGTCGATTTCGTAACAATCAAAAACAAATGGTTCTTTAAGGGCTTCTAAAATTTTGGCGGCCACTTCGTCTGCGTCTTTATGTTGGGCAATTTCTGGTAATACAAGCATGAATTCATCGCCGCCCATGCGGGCAACAGTATCAGCTTCACGCAAAACATTTGTTAATCGTTCACCAACAACTTGTAGTAAGTGGTCTCCTACGCTGTGTCCCAGCGTATCGTTAACATCTTTAAAATGATCAAGATCCAATAGCATCACGGCCAATTTTTGTTGATTACGATGAGCATGGGCTATTTCTAGATTGAGGCGATCGTTTAACAGCAGACGGTTAGGAAGACCGGTTAAGTCATCATGATGAGCCATTTGTATGATGGCTTCCTCATTCCGTTTGCGTTCGGTGATGTCTCTAATTGCAATACCTGTTAAGAGTTGATCACCGAGGACAATGTTTTTCATTCTTAGTTCTGCTGGGAAATCCGTTTCATCTCTCCTGCGGGCAGTAATTTCATATGGTTCGGTAGTGTTGGCAGCAATATTTCTTCGAATTACTTCTTGGGAATCACCTACAGCAAGCAAGCCGATTACGTTTGCGCCGATAAGCTCTTCTCTAGGGTAGCCGAACATTCTTGGCAGGGCAGAATTAGCATCAATTAATACTTCTTGATCGTGAATAATTAGCCCTTCTCCGCTTAATTCTAAAAGAGTTCTACATCTTTCTTTACTGATCCGTAGTTCTTTATTTTCTGCTTCAAGATCGGCGATGCGGTCTAAGGCAAGGCGATGATCCTTGTTTATTTCCGTCATATTTGTCATAAGTTGGGTATTATAGCATATTAACTGGGAATGGATGCGATTATTGAAAAGATTGCTTCGTTGTTTCACCGCGCTCAGCGCGGTTTCACTCCTCGCAATGACAGAGGTGGGTTGTCATTGCGAACGTATGTGAAGCAATCTATATTCGACCTGCCAGCTGTGGATTAGAATGATAAAATAAGAATGATGAGAAAAGGAAATGTTTTAATACTCATTGGCTTGGTTTTTATAGGTATTGCTCTTTTTTTAATTTGGGATCAAGGGAAAAGAAACTCCTGGGAAATCCTTTCACCGCTTGGTTCTTTAAAACAGATTGAAGAAGAAAAACCTTTGGAAAAATATAGCTTCGAGAACTTGAAAAGAAGGGGTGGTCAAAGAAGCGAGATTAAATTAGAAAAAGTTTTAAAAGAAGAAAAAGAATTTACCGCTTATCTTTTTTCTTATCTTTCTGAAGGCCGAAAAATTACCGGCCTGGCTAACTTGCCGAAAGGGGAAACGCAGTTTCCAGTCATAATCATGATCAGAGGCTATATTGACCAAGAGGATTATCAAACAGGAGAAGGGACAAGAAAAGCAGGAGAATTTTTTGCGAAAAATAGTTTTTTCACTTTAGCGCCTGATTTTTTAGGCTATGGCGGGTCTGATATGCCGCCAAACAATGTCTGGGAAGAAAGATTTTTAAAACCAATTGCTGTTTTGGATTTAATTGCTTCCATTAAAAGTTTAGCTCAAGCCGAGCCCGCCGAAATTTGTTTATGGGGACATAGTAATGGCGGCATGGTGGCTTTAAGTGTTTTGGCGATTTCTCAAGCTGATTACCCGACCACTCTTTGGGCGCCTGTTTCTAAATTTTTTCCTTACGACATTTTGTATTATACTGATAAGTTTGATGATAAAGGCAAGAAACTGCGAAAATCTCTATCTGAATTTGAAAAAGATTATGATGTTGACGAATATTCTTTTGACAAGCATTTAGAGCGGATAAAAGGGCCGATTTTACTTCATCAGGGCACAGCTGATGAATCGATACCAGTAGAATGGTCAGATAATTTAGCGGCAGAATTAAAAGAATTAGAAAAAGAAGTGGTCTATTATCTTCATTCCGGTGCTGACCATAATATGAAAGGAGTTTGGGAGACAGTTGTTCAGAGAGATTTAGAATTCTTCCGGAAGTTTTTTAAATGATTCCTCTAAGAGACTCTCATCCAACCAGAAAAAAGCCGATTATTACATATTTTTTGATTTTGGTTAATATCTTGGTTTTTTTCTGGGAAATTTCTGGGTCTGATTTTGAAGGGTTTATTAGTCAATATGCTTTAATTGGCACAAAGATTAATTTTTTAAATTTTTCATCACTTTGGCCGTTTTTAACTTTTCAGTTTCTTCATGGCAGTTTACTTCATCTTTTTTCCAATATGTGGTTTTTAAAAATTTTTGGTGACAATATTGAAGAGAAGCTGGGGAGCTTAAAATTTTTACTTTTTTATCTTTTCGCTGGTGTTATTGCTGGTTTAAGCCAATATGTTTTCTTAATCAATTCAGATATTCCTATGATTGGCGCTTCTGGTTCAGTGGCTGGTGTTCTGGGTGCTTATTTTGCCTTTTTTCCTGGTCATACTATTGAAACTTTAGTGCCTGGTTTTCTTCTTTGGTATCGAATCAAATTGCCGGCAGCAATAGTGCTTCTTTATTGGCTTATTACTCAAGTTCTAGCTGGAGTTGGCAGTTTAGCTCTACCTGAAGTCGGCGGTGTTGCCTTTTTTGCCCACGCCGGCGGTTTTTTAGGGGGTTGGCTGATAGCGAAGAGACTTCTTGACAGATCTTGAATTTTATGATATCTTGAATTTCAAGATGAAAGCAAAAGTTCCTTTTTCTAAATTTGTCAAGCCTTATAGCAGAGGTCAAATTACTATTCCACAGGATTTTAGAGAGTATTTAGGGGTTGGTGTTGATGACTGGCTGTTTTTGACCATCAAAAATGATGCTTTAATCATTAAACCAATAAAAAAAGAGAAAGTTATGGTTCAGAAAATGAATATAGTTAAACCAAAGACATCTTTTAAAAATTATTTAAAGATTATTCCTCCTGCTAAAGGAGCTTTTGGTCCTGAATTTGAGGAAGAAAATAAACAAGTTAGAAAAGAAGTAGAAAAAAGATTGAAAAAACTTCAGTTTTAATGAAAAAGGTCTTAATTGACACTTCAGTTTTAATAGAATTTTTAAGAGTTAAAAAAAAGAAAACGCTTTATGAAAGAATTTTAGCCGGAAAATGGCGGCCAGTCGTTAGTTTTATTACTCCAGCCGAGCTTTGGGCAGGAAAAAGTGTTTGGCAAGATAAAAACAAGACGGAGTTATTAGGAAATCTTTTATCAGGAATAGAAATTATTTTTCCTTCACTGGTTACTTTAAAATTAGCAGGAAAATTAAGAGCCCAATATCAAATTTCTTTACTTGATGCCTTTATTGCTGTTGCTGCTATTGAGCAAAAACTGCCCCTGGCAACTTTTAATTTAAAAGATTTTAAAAAGATTAAAGAAGTTAAAGTTCTTGAAAATTTGTTTTGGAAATAAATTCTTCTACGAGCTAAGGTGTCAGTATAATTACACCCTGGGGGTGAACAGACGATAATAAGATGCCTGGTTTATGGATATTCAGGGTTAGATCTTAGGATTTACTTTTTAGAAATATTTTAGTAAGATGATACTGAAGTATTATAAATGGCTGATGAAAGAGCAGTAATACAAGAGAGGGCTAATCGCGCCCCTTTATTTTCTGAGGCGTGGGTAGTTGCCATGGGGGAAAGGCAAAAAACAATTGATCTTTTAGGAGAAGAAATGTCTTCTCAAACAAAAGGGGAAGTGAATCCTTGGGTGGTCGAAAGTATCGTTGATGCCTATTTGTTATTGGAGAGTGAGACTGCAGAGCCAAAGTACACAGATCGCGCTTTGCTTGTTTATGGAGATGTTTTGGGCCACTTAACAGGAGAAGAGATTAAAAGAAAAATGGCATTACCTGATGATCCTTCGGTAATTCTTGGGAGAGGCGCTGGTCTTTTTTTCATTCATAATTATAAGGATCTTCTTAGGCCGGCACTAGTTGCTGATTCCCCAGAAGAAATGGAAGCATCAGAAGCTAGTTTGAAAGATTGGCTGGAAAAAGCTAGAGAAAATAATCCTGATCAGGAAGATATTGTTTCTTTGATTGAAGCGATAAGAGAAAGCGATGGGTTTAATATTGATGAATTTAACGGCGAAAATCCTTTAAGAGAAGCAGGTCGATTTTTAAGACTGGCAACCAAGGTTTTAAACTCAAGGTCCGATTTAGTTCCAAAAAGATTTAGAGGTCAGGGCGTAAACAAGGATTATTATCTTGATGCTTTAGTAGTCTTTTCTGGTGAGAGTGCAAAAATGGAACCAGTTTTGAGGATTGCTGATCAAAGAAAAAAAGCTCATCCAGCCGCTTTTGGTTTAGGATCAGAAGAAATAGGCTATCTTATGCATAGAGATTATATTTATAAAGAAATTCCAGTTCCTTCGAAATTGGTTGAAAAGTTAATGGTTTTGCAGAAATAGGGCTCGTTTTAAGATATCTGGAAGATAGATATTAAATAGACGTCGTTGCTGGTTTAGGTTTAGGAATATCAAGTTTAATATCGACATTTCCCAATTGAGACCCTGCGAATATCATTATAGAGTCTCCTGAGAATACTTGCAATCTTTGATCAGGGTCAGGTTTTAATTTAATAGCTTGTTTACCATCACGAAAGGTTATTGGTTCATAACCATGCTGTTGTAATTGTGGGATTCGTTGCTCATTCGCTGGTATGAGAAATGTTGGGTGGTCGCCTTTACCCCCGAATACTTGAATTCTGTTGTTTTCTAGTGGAACAAGATTAAATTGTCCCAATAGATCTCCGTTTTTGACAGGATAAACACTGTTCCAACCGTCTGGAAGTTGGAGATCAGCATGTTCGCCACGACCGACTTTAATAGAAGAACTCGTTCTTCTGGCTTTTTTGAATGCATTTTCGAGGCTCAATTCAACCTTTCCCCCAGATGCAGGGGAACAAACCATCACTGGAATATCATTGGTTTCTTTTTCTTGATGCCGTTTTCCAAATTCAGCATAGGCTGCTTCCGCTATTGCGTTTTGTTGTGAGTAAGCTAATTGTTGGTCAAATCCAACCGCTTGAGCGATTGCTCTTAATGCTGGTTCCAACCGTCTGCGTTCTCGTTCTGAGAGAGCCGCTACTTGAGCGCGGACAAGCACGCGTAATAATTAAGAGCTTTATCAGGACTTAAATTTAGTTTAGACTGTTCTTCTTTTAGGGCCATTTCTTTTTTATAGTTTAAGTCTATGAATTGAGTTAATCATAATACGCTAGGACTGTCAAGGTATTAAAGCAATTAAAAAGAAGATAGATTAGAAACTTATTGCTTCTTCTATTTTTTACGATATAATAAGCTTATGAAGATTACGTTTTTAGAAAAGGTAGAAATGTGAAATTAGAGAAATTGCACGAGGTAGTTTTGGCTAATAAACCAATCAAAAACTTAATCTATGAATACATTTTTGGAATTAAGAAAACGAGAAAACTATTAGCGAATTTTTCCCGAAAAGAAAAATGAAAAAAACAAAAGTTTTAGTACTATTTTCCGGCGGTTTGGATTCTTTATTGGCGATTAAAATTTTAAAAGAAAAAGATTATGAAGTGGAGGCAGTTCATTTTCAAAACCCCTTTTCAACTTTAAAGCCTGAAAAAGCTAAAGAAATTGCAGGTCAGATTCTCTCTGAATTACATTTGATTAAATTAGACAATGATTATTTACGAATTATTGAAAAGCCAAGACACGGTTACGGCAAAAGAATGAATCCCTGTCTTGATTGTCGGATTTTTTTGTTAAAGAAAGCTTGGCAATTGGCTAACAAATTAGGGGCTGATTTTTTGGGAACAGGAGAGGTTTTAGGTCAAAGACCGTTTTCTCAAAGACAACAGGCAATGGATTTAATTGAAAAAGAAGCGGGTTTAAAAAACAAAATTTTGCGGCCATTAATTGATTTGGGAATAAGAGGCCGATCGCGGAAAAAACAATTGGCTTTAGCCCAAAAATATGGTTTAACTAAGTTTTCTTCTCCGGCAGGCGGCTGTCTTTTAACTGATCCTGCTTTTGCTAAAAAAATTAAGGATTTTTTAGAAAATGAAGGAAAATTAAGTTTACCTATGGTTAAACTTTTAAAGCTTGGCCGGCATTTTCGAAAGGAGAAAACCAAAATAATTATTGGCAGAAATAAGGAAGAAAATGAAAGGCTTGAAAAATTGGCTCAAGAGCAGGGTTGGTGGTTTGGAGAGGTGGTCGGCATTCCTTCGCCGACTGGAGTTGTTTTTCAGGAAAAA
>Ga0268279_1002108_pt1 | contig 10168 bp, 10 predicted proteins | sample saktaG_6_FD_190142 | JGI IMG/M metagenome (GOLD analysis project Ga0268279, IMG submission 190142) | Saline water microbial communities from Sakinaw Lake, British Columbia, Canada - sak_2010_1_5_80m | ecosystem: Environmental > Aquatic > Non-marine Saline and Alkaline > Saline ...
ATTATTACCATCCGCCATTTCGCTTTTAATTGAGCTTATTAAAAGGCTTAATCTAAGCTCATTTTGAAATGACTTGCCGCTGGCTTTTGGTAATCCACCAACTTCGCTTTTCCCCGGCTTTTTTGGCCCATCCGGGGGATTTACAAAATTAACTCTCATGAGTTTTCCTTTCACTATTAAAAAAGAACAAATTTATTTTTAGCTTTTTATATTATCACGTTTATCACTTCGTGTCAATTAAAAAACACCGAACTTCAATAAATTGGTGCTTTTTAAATAATTTTCTAACCCTGATAAATCTTCCCGGCTTTATAGTTTTTTATAATCCCTTCCGTGTTGTCGAGCATTTTGGCCGGCAAATTGTCCAGACTATACCACTCCCATTTTTGGCACTTGTCCGGTTCCATTATTTTCGGCTCACCGCCATTATATTTAGCTTTAACCCCTAAGCCAAGATAATGCTTATCATCTGTTTTTATATAACGTAATTCATCATAAACTGATATCAGCTCAAATTCTTCCACTTCTAAATCGGTTTCTTCTTTTATTTCACGTTTAGCAGTTTCAAAAACGGTTTCTCCAAAATCCAGATGCCCACCCGGAAAGCTCCATTCCCCAGCTCCATGCGAACCCTGGCGCAGGCCTAAAAGCACTTCGCCTCTTTCATTTTGTATCATTACGCCGATGCCGATGCGCGGATAAGGCCATTTTGAATTGGTTCTTATTTTTTCTATTTCTTCTTTAGTTAATCCTTCCATATTACTTTTTTATTAATTTAAATTCCCAAAAACGAGCACTTTTATAATAATGGCCTTCCATTGCTTTTTTTAGTTTAGTAATATTAACCAATCTCCATTTCGGCTCATTCCTGCCTGGGTCAATTAATCTGACTTTACTGCCTTTTAAATAAACTCTGTCTATCACTGACAAATGCCCTCCATCATTACCACGTCCATACAATTTTTTATAATTGAAGCAAACTAAAATATCTTTATTCCGCTTTTCCGCCATAGCTAAAAAATCCCTAAAATCATTAATATCTTTAAATTTGTTTATAGGATGAAATTTTATTTCTAAAGGTATTTTTAAGAGTTTAAACACTTTATTAGGTTCATATCTTTTGAAATAACCTCTTGTGCCATATCCGGCTGGCGGTCTTTTGCCGATTGCCACTTTCCAAAAATATCTTTTGTCCTTTTTAGGTACGATTAAACCTAGGTAATGGCCCAATAATTCCTGAGATATTAAGGGGATATTATGGCGGTACATAATCATTAATATACAGGTTGGTACACAGCACCAAGGTTGTTGCGTAAACGGAACATAACGTGTGTCTTTTGGAATAATATTTTTCATAAAGTTATGCGTTCCACGTTATGCGCCCGCCTGCCGGCGAGACAGGTTATGCGACTAAAACCGCTTCAGCCATTTTAAAACCGCCCAGGCAACCATACCGCCAGCTACGGCCGTGGCAAATTGCGGCCAGCTCATCATCTGCACTACCTTTATAACCAATTCCTGCTTTATTAAAAGGCGGCCGATTAGATTTACGCTAGAGAGCAAAAATAAAAACTTTAAGCCGGCGCCGATTAAAACTCCCGGCCAATAACCACGGGCTTCATTTTTGTTCTGGTTATAAATCCGCTCAATGCTTAAAACAAAAATAACATTACTTATCATAATAAAGGGTACAACCGGCGCTAAAATCGCCGGCAAGAGCCCCCCGGCCAAAGCCATTAAAGAAGGAATTAGGCAAACTACCAAAGCGCTGCGGATCCCCACTAAAAATAAGGTTAAAATCAAGATGGCGTTTATAACCGGACCAGTTATCCATTGGATATGAATAAAAAATGGCAAAAGCGTAGCCACCCCGGCCAGGCCAAGAAACTGGGTGATAGCCCGGACATTAACGCGAGCCATACTTTGTTCTTGAATATAAAGCATATTTTTATTGATTTCTAATTCCTCCCGCCACTTTATTATAATTTATAGTGGGCGGGATCCCGCTAAAGCGGTGATAATTCACCTAGTAATCAGAAATCCAAAATCCAAAATTACAAATCACAAATAATATCAAAATTCAAATAGTTAATTCTTTAAACCGTTTTGAATTTAATTATTGTGATTCCTGCCTGCCGGCAGGCAGGTAATTGGAATTTGAGATTTTGAATTTGTAATTTGTTCTGGTTAGATTGAAATTTTTCCCTAATTTCTCTTCTTATACCCCGTATGCAAAACCTGATATTCTAATTTATCCTGCTCCTTTAACCAGACCAAGGCTTCTAGAACTCCCTTATTCTCATGGGCTTTTCTTATTTTCTTGCTTTTATCCAGCTTATACAAAGCGGCGATTCTTTTTTTTCTTATTTCGTCCGTAGTGGGAATCGGCTGCCCGCCGCCGCCAATACAGCCCCCCGGGCAGGCCATAACTTCTATATAATCATATTTTCCTAAATTGTCTATAACCGGCTCTATATTACCAATACCATTAACAACTGCCACCCGTAACTTTTTGTCAGCGACAGAGGCAATAGTTTCCTTCACCCCTCCCAGCCCGCGTATTTCTTTAAATTCAAGCCGGGTTTTACAAATTTTTCCTTTGTTTTTACCGCAAGCTAAAAATTGAGCGGTACGCAAAGCTGATTCCATTACCCCGCCACTGCCGCCGTAAATAGCCCCCGCTCCACTATACTCTCCCAAAGGATTATCAGCTTTGCTGGACTTCAAATTAGAAAAACTGATATTATTCTTTTTTAAAAGCCAGGCGAACTCTCTGGTGGTTAAGACATAATCAACCGGATACAAACCTCTTACTTTTAATTCCTTGCGAGTAGCTTCAAATTTCTTAGCTGTGCAAGGCATAACAGAAACCACTATAATGTCTTTTGGTTTAATATTCGTCTGGTTTGCCCAATAGGTTTTTATTACTCCGGCACTATGGATATGAGGACTGCGGGCAGTAGTTAAATTGGGAATTAATTCTGGATGATAAAATTCAACATATTTTACCCAAGCCGGACAACAAGAAGTAATCATTGGCATAACCCCCTTATTTTTTATTCGTTCTAATAATTCCTGCGCTTCCACCATGGTCGTAACATCAGCCCCGAAATTTACGTCAAAAATATAATTAAAACCCAGTTCCTTTAACCCGGCCACGACTTGGCCAGTTAAAATTTTCCCATAAGGCCCGCCCAGACTCGGCGAGGCTGGCAGATTGAATTCTTCGCCAATACTAACCCTAATTGAGGGGGCAAATTGAGCAACAACAATCTTTTTTTTATCAGCCAAAACTTTTTCCACCATTTCCCACTGGCTTTGTTCCTGGGCCGCGCCGACCGGGCAATGAACCGCGCATTGTCCGCAATAAATGCAATCTATCTTTTTATTTTTAACCGGCACTACTTCCTGATCAACCCCCTTTCCTTTTAACTCCAAATAATTAATATTCTGCAAAAGCGAACAGGCATCAAGGCAATTGCGGCAATCAATACATTGGGTCCCGTCAATTTCCACGGCATTGGCGAATCTATAAATTTTTCTCCTGCTTTTCCGGTCAGGAAACCGTTTAATTTCTATTTTATATCTTTCTGCTAAACCCAAGAGGCCGCAATGGACATTCCAGATACAAGTCGGGCATTTTTCAATATGTTCGGCAAAAATGAGTTCAATATTAAGATTACGCGATTTTTTGACTCTCTCCGTATCAGTCCATATTTCCATACCATCCCTCACTATCTTTTCACAGGATAGGGAAAGTTTTTTTTCTCCCTTAATTTCTACTACGCAAATTCGGCAATTGCCCTTAACGGGAAAATCCGGATGATAGCAAAGCCCGGGAATAAAAATTCCGTTCTCCCGCCCTGCTTCCATTATGGTTTTATCCGGAGAACAGATAATCTTTTTATTATTAATTTTTATTTTAATTTTTTTCATACATAAAAAGCTATTAGACAGACAACTAGAAATTTGGCCACAGATTACACAGATTAAACTGATTACTTCTCTGCTTAATCTGTGTAATCTGTGGATTATTATTGTTTAAAACATTCTCCAATAATCTTTTTATCCAGCCCCTTGAAATTTATCTTATTTCCCGGCATTTTTGCCAAAACATTATTTACGTATGATTTAATCGGTATCGGCACCACGCAACCCAGGCCGCAAAACGAGATTTCTTCTAAATTATTAAGCAAGTCAACAAAAAGCCGCCAATCTGAATTAGGCAAATCCATTATTTCTCTTAGACGATAAACTCCTTCCCGGCAAGGCGTGCATTTCCCGCAGGACTCGTTAAGGAAGAAATCAAGCCAGCCTTTTATTAAATTCTCCGGCTTATGTTTTAAAACACTATAAACGGTAATTGAGCCGGCGCCGCTGGCTGGTCGCCTCAATTGGCTGCTGTCTAAAACCTCCCCCGAGCCTTCTCCGCCCACTTGGATAAAAAAAGGAAACTTTGGATAATTCTTAGTTTCCTTTAATATTTTTTCAATTGTCCAGGACTGCGGGAAAGAAAAAACTCCAGTCCACAAACAATCACCGCTTATAGTATAAAATCTCTCTTTCTTACATCGATTCGACATCACCAAGCTGACATTATAAAAAGTTTCCACATTATTTATCAAAGTCGGGCATCCCCAAAGTCCGCTCGTTGTAGGAAAAGGCGGACGCAGTCTCGGTTCAATCCGCCTGCCTTCTATGGCGTTAAGTATTGAACTTTCCTCCCCGCCGATATAGCCGGAATCAATCGGCTTGATAAAAAACTCAATCAACGCCTTCCCTATTATTTTAGCTAAATTTTTATTAAATTTCTTATAATAATTATGGTTAATATAAATATAGGCCTTCTCAGCCCCTAAAAAATCAATGGCTTTTTTCATGCCATCAACCACTTCCTTGGAAAAATTCTCTAAAATATAACTGTCTTTCGCCACCCCGGGTTCGCCTTCAGAGGCGTTGCAGACTACATATTTATTCGCGCCCTTAGCTTTCTTAACCGCCTCCCATTTATCCGCCGTGGGAAAACCAGCTCCGCCCCGACCGACCAATCCGGCTTTTCTGATTTTATTAAGAATATCCATAAAAAAATAAAACTTCTAATTACTAATATCTAATTTCCGAATTAATTTATTAAGTTTATTAGTTTATTAGTTTATTGCGCTATGCATTGAAGATGGAAATAATAAATTAATAAATAGCGAAGCGGTAATAAATTAATAAATTATTTTAGAAATTAAATTTTCTAAACCTTAGATGCATTAAATTAACCTCTTCCTGCCTATATATTCACACAGTTCGGCTAACCTAGACGAGTATCCCCACTCATTATCATACCAAGCCACCACTTTGACTAAGTCTCCGCCGATTACTTTGGTTAGGGGCAAATCCACAATCGCGCTGGCTGGGTTGCCGATAAAATCCGAGGAAACCAACGGCTCTTCCGTTACTTCCACAATATTTCTGTATTTAGCGCTGCGTGAGGCTTTTTTGAAAACCTGGTTTACTTTTCTCTCTTCCACCTTTTTATTGGTTATGAAAACAATATCGCATAAAGAAACTACCGGCGTCGGCACCCTTATAGCCAAACCTTCAAATTTCCCTTTTAGGGAAGGGATAGTTTTAGTGGTGGCCATGGCCGCGCCGGTTGTGGTCGGCACAATATTAGCGGCCGCGGCCCGGGCTCGGCGCAAATCCTTATGCGGCCCGTCCACAAGATTCTGGTCAGCCGTGTAGGAATGAACCGTAGTCATAATGGCTTTTTTAATGCCAAAATTCTGCCGAATAATATCAACTACCGGCGCCAGGCAATTCGTCGTGCAGGAAGCCATGGAAATGATTTTATCGCTTTTCTTTATTTTATTTTCATTAACTCCCAAAACAATAGTCTTGACGCTTTCCGATTTGGCCGGAGCCGAAATTATCACTTTCTTCGCCCCGGCTTTAAGATGAGCTGCCACTTCTTCTTTTTTTGTAAACCGGCCGGTGCATTCCAAAACAATATCCACCCCTAATTCCCGCCAAGGCAGCTTAGCCGGCTCCTTTTCCGCCAGCACCCTATATTTTTTCCCGGCCACAATTAAGTTATCATTCTTATAACCAATACCTGCTTTATTTTTACCATAACAGGTATCATGCTTTAGCAGATGGGCCAAAGTCCCAACATCGGTTAAATCGTTTATGGCGACAATTTTATTTTTTACCCCTCTTCCCAAAAGGGCTTTAAAAGCGGTCCGACCAATTCTCCCAAACCCGTTAATTGCGATATTCATAGTATTTTAAAATTAATTATAAATATTAAACATATTAACGGCTAACTTGCCCGCCGTAGTCCTTAAGCGTAGCCGAGGGACGAAGGTGGGAGCCGTTAATCGCAATATTTACCCCGTTAGATATTTTTAAATTAATTATATAAACATTATAGCATAAGATAAAAAGAAATAAAAAAACACCCCGGGTTTATCCCGTAGGCATTTTTTACTTGTCCCCCTTGTAAAGGGGGGAATAAGGGGGTTAAAATTAACCTCCCCTACCTTCCTTTAGAAGAAGGGCTTTTTCTTATTTCTGTTTAAATCCACTTCCACTACTACCCCCTCTTCCCCCTTCTCTCCCGGAAACTGAACGTTTACCGATTGCTTTAATATATGATGACCGACAACTGTCCCCTTCTTACCGTCAACATTAACTTTAGTCCCAAGAAGAGGCATATTCTTGGCTAATTCTTCATAGCCCTTTTCTTCAAAAGCCAGGCAACACATTAAGCGGCCGCACATGCCGGAAATGCGTTCACTGCCGCGATGGACAACCTGCTGGACTTCGGCCATTTCCGAAGTTATTGAAGCCAAATCCCCTAAAAATCTTTTACAACATAATTGCCGACCGCAAGGACCATAATCGCCTTTTATCTTAGCTTCGTCTCTGATCCCGATCTGATGCAGCCTTATCGTTTTATTAAAATGGCGGGTTAAATCTTTCACTAATTCGCGGAAATCAACCCGGCCGTCGGCAATAAAAGCAAAAGTCACTTTTGCGCCGTCAAAAGAAAAATTAACGTCAACCAGCTTCATTTCCAGTTTATTTCTTTCCACCATCTTCCGGCAATATTCTAAAGCTTCCTCTTTATCTTTTGTACTGGCTCTCTTTTCTAAATCAAGGGAAGTGGCTTTTCGCATCACCGGCTTTATAGTCTTTCTGGCTTCTTGGGGCTTGTCTTCCCCCTCGCCTTCTCCCCCGTTTTCTTTATTAGAAATTTTCTCTTCCACTATTTCCCCTTCTGCCATCTCGGCGAAGCCGACGACTTTTCCTATTTCCAGGCCCAGATCAGTCTTAACAATAACATTATCGCCTTCAATTAAAGCCAAATTATTCTGGTCAAAATTATATACCTTATCCCAGGGGGCAAATTGTACTTGAACTACACGCATAGTAATCCTAATTAATCCGAATAACATCCGAATGTTCCGAATTAATTATTATCTTTTAAACATTGAGGTATTTAATACCCTTTTTGCTTTTATTGTGACTTGCCTAAAATTCACAATTATTCCTAATTCCTTATTTGACGATACTAAATAACGCTGAACCTGAAAATAATCGTCTTTTGTTATAATTGTCTTAGTTTTAAACTCAATAATAATTTTATCACCAACTATAAAATCAATAATATTTCTCCTCCCTTTCTCCCCGTTAAATGATGGGGGTAATGCATATTCCCTTAAATAAGCAATACCGTCCCTCTTCAATAATTCCTCAAAATAATCTGCATATTGTTTCTCGTTCCTATATCTCCCTAAATTATTATGAGTTTCAAATAACAAACTATTAATTTTATACGATAATTCTGGATATAATATATTTCTATTTTTTAGCATAAGCCCTCCTTCTAAAAAATATAATTTTAACGAATCGTAATAAAAAATATTCGGAGCATTCGGAAAAAATTCGGATTAATTCGAATTATAAACTGTACCTAATAAATCCCTTCACTTTTACATCCCCTAAAATATCCTTCACTTTCTTTTTATCGTCTTTTATATATTCCTGTTCTACGAGGCAGGTTTCCTCAAAATATTTATCTAATTTTCCGATAATTATCTTATCAATTATCTGCTCCGGCTTGCCCCCTTTTACTAAACTCGCCCGGTAAATCTCTTTTTCTTTCTCTATTTCCTCGGCTGGCACTTCTTCGGGTTTTAAATATTGGGGGTTAGCTGCCGCTATCTGCATCGCTATATCTTTGGCCAGTTCATTCTCTCCCGTCTTATTTAAACTCAATAAAACCCCAATCCGGCCGCCGGCGTGGGAATAAGCCGCGACGGTAGCGCCGGTTATAATAGCAAATCTTTTAATTCCTAATTTTTCTCCGATAGTTCCGCTTAAATTGTCTAAATTTTCCTTCACAGTGCCATTATCCAGATTAAGGTTGAATAATTCTTCCACTCCCCCCGGCTTCTTTTCTTTTATAAGGTTAAAAATCGCCTTAGTTAATCCCAGGAACTTTTCATTGCGGGCGACAAAGTCAGTTTCCGAATTCATTTCTAAAATATAGCCTTCATTGCCCGACGCATTCACATCAACTATAATCACGCCTTCGCGAGTTTCACGGCCGCTTCTTTTAGCCGCTTTGGCAATTCCCTTTTTCCTCAATATTTCTACGGCTTTCTCAATATCGCCCCCGGATTCTTCCATGGCTTTCTTGCAGTCAACCATGCTTGCCCCGCACTTTTCCCGGAGAATTTTTATATCATTGATTTTTACTTCCATATAATTTGATAATATAATTAATTATTAAAGCACTTAAAAAAGTTTGCGGGGCCGGCCCCGGTTTTCTCGCGAAGCTGTTTTATATCCTCCATTTTTATTTCCATACTATTTTAACTTATTAAGCTATTAAGTTTATTAATTCTTATCTTTTCCCGCTTCTTGTTTGCCCTCCTCTATCGCTTCCTTAACTAAAGCGAGGATCATCTTTATCGTTTTAGTAGCGTCATCATTCGCCGGGATAACATAATTAATCGGCTCGGGATTGGCATTAGTGTCGCAAACGGCGACAATTGGAATATTTTTCTTTCTGGCTTCCTCCACCGCGGTTTTCTCTTTTTTAATGTCCCAAACAAACAAAGCGTCCGGCAATTTATTCAAACCGACTAAACCTCCGACTTTTATTTCCAACCTGCCAATTTCCTTATCAAAATCCACTCTTTCTTTTTTGGTATATTTCTCTAATTTTCCCGTCTGTTTTTTATCAACTAAATCCTGATATTTTTTTATTGTCTTTTTAATAATAAAAAAATTAGTCAGACATCCGCCAAGCCATTTCTCTGACACGTAGGGCATGCCCGTTTCCTCGGCCATTTTCTTTAAAGGACTTTTAACCTGATTTTTGGTCCCAATAAATAAAACAACCTTGCCTTCGCTGACCAGCTTTTTTATAAAATTTAAAGCCGCCTCCAGCATTACCTGCGTCTTTGTCAGATCAATAACATAAACGCCTTTTCTGGAAGTAAAAATAAAAGGCTTCATTTTTGGATGCCAGCGGCTGGTGTGATGTCCGAAGTGCATACCAGCTTTAAGCATCTCTTCTAAACTTGGAATTTTTACCATAGTTTTTCTTTTTTTGCCTCTATTCTGCAAAAATCCCGAGTACTCGGGACAAAGAAAAATAGCAGAATATGAGAGATTATTTAATAAAATTATCAGCCACGAATACTGTATACGAATACATCCGCATTAGTCCGCATTAGTCCGTAAAAAGAAAAAATGGCTATTCGCCATATAAGTAAACTATAACATCATCAAAAAAATGTCAAGTACAAGAATAATTTCTAATTTCCAAAAATAAAAAGTTAATTGTTAATTGCCCGCCCCGCTTCGCTTGGCGAGGCCGGGGTCAAATGTTAATTGTCAAAAACAAACTTTCCCACAAAGTCAGTAGCCGACACGGCTCCGAATTTGCGGGAATCAATTGAATCGCCGATATTATCCCCAAAGATTAAAAATGCATCTTGCGGGATATGCCCGTTTTTTATATATAAACCCATCATTTTTTTTTCCTTTTCCGTAAACGTATATTCCTGCCCAACGGAATTTTTCATAATTTCATCATTGATTTTTAACCGGCCGCCAAAAATTTCCACCTTGTCAGCTCCCATAGCTTTAACAACCTTTATTA
>Ga0268279_1002118_pt1 | contig 10144 bp, 22 predicted proteins | sample saktaG_6_FD_190142 | JGI IMG/M metagenome (GOLD analysis project Ga0268279, IMG submission 190142) | Saline water microbial communities from Sakinaw Lake, British Columbia, Canada - sak_2010_1_5_80m | ecosystem: Environmental > Aquatic > Non-marine Saline and Alkaline > Saline ...
GTCCTCCGAGACCAAGAGTTTGCCCATACCTCGGAGTGATATAATTTTCTTTTCAGCTACTGTATCTCGCTCCAACAAAAGCAGACCTTTTAAGCGCTGGATCTCTTTTTCCAGGTCCTCTAACCTTCTCGCTGTCTCCATCTCCTTCAACTCAACCTGCCGTCTCTAGATTTAGGTACAACTCCTTAGAATAAAAAACTATTACCCTTCGCGCACTTATCGACCGTTCGCACTTATTCGCCTCCCCCCGCCGCGCGAACAGGTTTACCAGCAGCACATCTTTATTCGCCCTTTTCCGGTTCGAAGAGCGGAAAATACCCGTTCTTAGTTCAGAGTCTTTCTGAGAAACGGTTTACCAGCAACACCCTTTTATTCGTCCGTTTCCGGTTCGAAGAGCGGAAAAAACTCTTTCTTAGTACGTTTTCTTTCTAGAAAGAAAATGTCCTTAAACGCAGGTAGCCTCCTGAGCTTCACCAGTGTATAAAAAAATGGGACAAACAAAAAGCGAATTCGAGCTGCATGCGCGGATCACCAGACGGAAGAAAAATGGCCTTCGTAACTGGGCTGCGTACAAAAGCTCGAGCAGAAAAACGGTGGATTGGATAAACTCCCCGCGGCAACCGCTGCTGCAACCGCTGCGGCTGAGGGCGATGAGGCTACCGTCGCAGAGACGAAGCGCAGGTGAGCGTAGATGAGTGCCTTTGGTTCCCGGTCAGGTACCCGTAGGAAGCCACGGCGGGATAAAAAGATCGTCGCACTTACCCCTGAGGCCTATGCTGCCGTGGCGAGTCGTGCTGAAGCTGCGGGAACCGACCGTAAAACGGCCGCTTCTGATGCTATCCTCACACTATATAAAAACCCGAAAGCACAACGCGTCAAAACGACCGCAAAGGAGCGCCAGCTACTGCTAGCCCGAGAGCTCCGTGGGTGTGACTTCTTCCACTTCGCCCGCGAGATTCTCAATTACTCCCAGCTGGAAGAGGTTCCACACCACGCCTGGTGCCGGGAGCTGGAAAAGCGGCATAAACGCTCGCTCTGGCTCGAGCCACGCCATACCTTTAAGTCCACCATCTTCACCAAGGCCTATCCCATCTGGCGCCTGCTCTGGGAGCCCGAGCTCAGGATCCTCATCGTGAACGCCACCGCGGGAAACGCCCAGGCCTTCCTGTCCGAGATCGTGAAGCAGTATCTCCGGAACGAGAAACTCATCGCACTCTATGAGCAAATCTTCCATATCAAACCGCTCAAACCACGCGCCACAAAGGCTCAATCCATCATGCTCAATACCCGCACCAAAACCTATAGCGAGCCCTCCATCGCCACCGTCGGCGCGACCGGCAACATCGTCTCCGCTCATTACGATCTCGTCATTGTCGATGATTTGTGCAATATCAAGGACCGCCAGAGTCCACCCATTCGCGACAAGAAAAAAATTTGGTTTCAGGATCTCCCCTCCATACTCACACCCCACGGCGAGCTCGTGATCGTGGGCACGCACTGGCACCCTGATGATCTCTATTCACACATTATTCACCAGCAACTGAACCCCGCTCTGGCCGATGAAGACCGGTTCTACATCCAGCGTGAATCCTGCTACCTCGACAATACGAAGTGCTCCCGCTTCCCCAACATACTCTCAGACCAGAAGCTCCAATCGCTCGCCGTAGAAAAAGGCACCGCACTCTTCGCCTGCCAGTACCTCAACAACCCCATCTCAGCCAGCGATCAGATCTTCTCGCTCGAGCACCTGCATACCATTCCCAAGGCACGAATCAATCTCCAGAATGCCGAGGCCTTCGCCTTCTGTGACCCCTCGCTCGGGGCCAAAGACTTCTCCGCTATCATTACCCTGCTTCGGTACGACGACTTCTGGATCGTGTATCACTGCATGCTGTCACGAATGCGTCACTCGCAACTTATCGAGAAGCTCATCGAGCTGCATCAGCTTTTTCAGTACCGGCTCGTCGGGATCGAGGCGAACTCGCTCAACAAAGCTCGATCAGATACAGAGCCCTGTACCTTTGAGCTCACACTGCGCCAGCAGCAGCACAAGGTTGGCGTCTCCATGCCCTACGAACTCATCTGGCATAATACCTCCAAGGAAGCACGCATCCAGGACATCGAGCCCTATATTACGAACGGGCAGCTACGCTTCCTCGAGTCTCATAACCAGGACTATCCCGAGCTCATTGACCAGTTGATCCAGTTTCCCGCTGCCGCGCACGATGACGGGCCTGACGCACTCGCCGGCGCCGTCAAACTGATACAAAGAACCAAAAAAGCTGAACGCCCGGTTCTTATTCCGCGTGCTCGATAACGGCCCGGTTTTTGATCAAAAGGTGCATAAAAAAGAAAACCCTGCCAATAATCGACCGATGCCCCCCAAACGCACTCACATACCTCCTACGGCTTCCAGACCGTTCGTGAGCCAATCCACGCACTCAAAATCAGGATCGTTCGTTCGTAACGACCTGGTTGTATCCTTTTACTTATCGTTCAAAAATAGCTTCTTTATCCTTAATCACTACCCTGTCCGTGCGCTCTATCTCATCGATGAGCTGGCGAAGCTCATGAGCAGTAAGGAGCTCCTTTACCAACATATACGTGAGGATCATGCTCAGATCAATGAAACGGACAGCATGAGAATCACAGATATTCTTTGCTCCCCGGTCATTCGTAACAAAAATATAAGCTCGGTGTTTACAGATAGCTATGCCCTCCAATCGCGGCTATAATTGAAAGTGTTTTGATGTAATCTTTTCTCTGTGGGGCTCCCACGCGTCCCCGAAAACCCTGAAAGGGTTGTAATATAGAAAAGGTTTGCACAGGTTCTTTCTCTGAAAGAAAGTGTTAATTCAACCCATGCTGGTTCAACCCACGCGCCTGCCTGCCACTTCCACTTTTACCCGGCCAATCACTAACTCCTCTTCGATCGGTATCGCGTCCCGCTCTTCCTGCAACGCCAGGAGATGCGCTGCGATTGCTTCCTTGATATTACGCATGGTCTCCTCGATCGTCTCGCCCTGGGAAAAACAACCGGGTAGTGCGGGAACCTCAGCCCAGTATCCTCCTTCCTCCGCACGATGGATCATGACGGTATATTCCATGTTCGCTCTCACCTCCTCTTACTTCAATACAACAAGCTCAGAAATTCCTCTTCCGTTAAGCCGGCCTTCTTGATCGCTGCTTTCGCGGTTATGAAGTCTTTCCGTTCTTCAACGCCTTGGTATTCAGTCTTTGCAATCGCCGCTGACAGACGAGCTCTAACATCAAAACTAGACAGGGTTCTTCACCCCCCAGCTCATTAAAGATCACCTAAGAATTTTACAAAATCTAGGTCCTTCACTCGCTCACAAAGTCTAGCATCGGCAGTGATGAAACTGAATCTTAGGTCTTTTGCCAATGCTATATAAAAAGCATCATAAACCGTTATAGTGTACTCAAAAGCAATTGTAATTGCCAAATTGATAATCTCAGGTAATGGGGTGACGATGTCCAAATCCATGTCAAATATAGATTTTAAAGCGTCACTAACATCATTAACATTGAAATTTGGATTATAATTTAAGGCGTTAGCCAGCTCGTATAATAACAAATCAGGAACAATAACCCTTTCTTCTCCTCTTCTAATTCGCTCTCTTATCTCTAGGGCTTTTTCCGTATACTCTTCCTCTGAAAACCATTTAACCACTACAGAGGCATCAAGAATAATCATCGTGAGTCACGCCATTTCCTTATTTCCTTTGCACCATTCCAACCCTTAGATTTCTCCCTCAATCTGTCCTGTATTGAAATGGCTTTTTCTATCTTGCTTCTGTCTCGCAATCGTGCCCCTGTGATTATTTCCAGTCTTTTTTCGATCACAGTCATCTCATCAGGGCTTCCAAATCCCATAGGCTTCACCTCGGCTGTGTTATACTTAACGCTTCTTTTATTTAAAATCTCCCGTGCGCTAAATGTTCTCGGAGCACCGGCTCTTCGGGTACCCGCAGACCTTCTGCTTTCACAAATCCTGACTCATCCAGGACATCTTCCAACGTGCCGAGAGCTTCACACTCTTCCAAAAACGCCGACAACGCTTCCTTAAACGATTCTTTCGCGCTCTCGATATCCTCCCCAAAGCTCGAAAGCTCAAGCTCTGGACAAAGCGCGACATAAACGTCCCCCTCTCTAAAGATCCGTACCTCCACCGAGATCATAGGCATACTTCAAACTCGTACTCGCAGTTATTTATGGTTTTTTAATGTCTGCTGTTCTTGTAACCGCAGCTGTCAGTGCGAACGCCAACCCATACCAACCCCTTTATCCGCCCTTTTTCTTCGGGAAAGGGCTCTTTCTTAGTACGTTTTCTTTCTGTAGTGTTTCCCCTTATCCGCCCTTTTCCGCTTCGAAGCGGAAAAAATCCTTTCTTAGCACAGGTTCTTTCGATGAAAGAAAGTGTAAACACGAAATTCATCGACTCGACCGTTCGAGCAGCTTCACACCCGCTTCTAGCTCCTCATCGCTTCGAGAGCCTACGATCCTTCTGACACCTCGATCCGCGAGAATATCCTTGAATTCGATGGTCGTTACCCCCGCAATCTCCGCGGCTTTGTCCAGCGATACTTCACCCTCTTTGTACAATTCGACAGCAGCAACCGTTCTAAGATCAGGTTTAACACGTAGCAACGTTCTAAACGCATCTTTTAGCGCCTCCTCCACGCTCCCATAGTAACCTGATTTAATCAAAGCACGGAGCTCTTTTTCTAAAAGTGGGGGCACCTCAAACACTTCTGACATCTTAATCCTCACTATAAGGTATGAGTTTTTTCGTATTTAAGTGTATCCCCATCGACTGGTAAGTAGATGTATTTCTCTATTTCATCGGCGAATGACCATAATCCTCTGCCGCAAGAAACAATTCAGTCGATTTCTCACACAGCGTTTAACTATGCGCCTGTAATCTGCCTGCCACGTTTCATTACCAGAAAAAAAAGCTCTGAAGAGCGTCTCCTATCCCTGTACAGGCATATAAAACGTGCGGTCGCGCCTGAATCGTTACGCATCCCCTGGCTTCCCGATCTTACTGTTCTGGAGCACGTAGATGAGCGCAGCTAGACACAGACAGCAGGATCAGCGCAACGCTATAATTATCCGAATGGATCAGCCCCAGCTGGTACTCCTGCCTGGCCAGCTCACACTAAAAACCCCTACGGCTTCCAGACCGTTCGTGATTGATTCAATTCACGCGCTCGTTCAAAATTTTTCCAGGAAGTCGACTCGCTTAAAATCCTAACGAATCTTTATCCGCCCTTTTCCTCTTCGGAAAAGGGCTCTTTCTTAGTACGTTTTCTTTCTATAGAAAGAAAATGTGTGAATTAAACTTCTTCCGGCTCTAAAGCCCGCATGAGCACACGAATATTTCGCCTTAACTTTTCGTCTCTGGTTACAAAAATCTCCGTTTTAGCAGAATCAGCAACAGCGAATGCTATTGCATCATAAGGATCTAAATCATACTCTATCTCAAATTCAAAAGCCTTCATCATTGTCCATGAATCGGGAACAAGAACATGAATGCCAAGCTTTTTCAGATCTTTCAATCCCTCCTCATGATCTTTACCACTGACCTTGAAGACATGAACTATCTCCATAAGTGTTGTAATCGAAGTTACTCCAATATACCGCCCTTGTTCAATAGCGCTTAAAAAAGCCGTCGACCCTTTCCAAAGCTCTTTTCCACTCTTCGGATCGATTTCCTTGTTCCAAACGTTAAGAAAAATGTTGGTATCAACATATACACTAGTCATATTCCTTTTCTCTCAGCTCTTTCAAATAAACCTCACTCCGCTTTCCCTCTGGTACTAGTCCTTTGAACTTCCCCACCATCCGCTCCACAATTCCTTCCTCCACCTCGGGGGTCATACCCTTGATGAATTCGAGGAGCTTAGTGGCTTCTTTTAGATCGATTACCATCCCATATCACCACTTGTATCTTAACGCCACACCTTTATATCAATTACTAAAAGGAATCGAGGCAAACTTACTCGGCAAAATCAAATCCGGCCATACACCCTGCCTGCAACTGCCGTGAACGTTCGTCTTCCGTCCCAACAACGATACGGTCCGGGTTGAAGAAATCGTGCACCGCACTACCTTCCCTGAGAAACTCGGGGTTCATCGCAACGCCGAAATCTTCGCCCGCTTTCTTCCCCGACACCTGCTCCAGGATCGGGCGTACCACTTCCTCGGTCGTGCCCGGTACCACCGTGCTCTTAACGACCACCAGATGGAAGCCGGCCTTCTGCCGTATAACCTTACCAATATCCTCTGCGGCTGATCGTATATACGCAAGATCGATCGAGCCATCATCATGCGAAGGTGTACCAACGGTGATAAACGAGATATCACATCCTAGAAGCTCCCCGTAATCCGTCGTTGCGTGATACCGTCCCCGTTTTTTCGCAAGCAGCTCATCCAGTCCGGGTTCGAAGATCGGCGATTCTGACCTGTTCAGGGCATCAACCCGCTCGCGGTCAAAATCCACAAAGATAACGTCTTTGCCCAGTTCAGCTAAACCCGCCCCGGTTACGGTACCGACGTAGCCGCTGCCAATAATGCCAATGCTCATCTCTCGGCTTGGCATACGCATGCATCTCCTATCCTCTCCATGGGTATATAAAACGTGCGGTCGCGCCTGAATCGTTACGCATCCCGTGGCTTCCTGGTTTCCCGATTCTGGAGTACGAATGTTATGATAGCTAAAACCAAGAGGATCAAGGCCACTTAATAATTATCAGAACGGATCCACCCCAGCTGGTACTCCTGCCAGCTTACCGGGAAGGGGGATCTTTCTTAGCACAGGTTCTTTCTGTGAAAGAAAGTGTGATGAAGCGGCACGAGAAAATCACCCACTGCCATGCCGATCAAATCAAACCCTAGCTCAATTTTGACGAGATCCGGGATGAGCGCGCCGGCCATGATTACCGGGCGCGGCAGAGAGCGCGAGAGCCACCGTCACTCAGTCACACACACACTCAGTCACACACACACTCAGTCACACACACACTCAGTCACACACACACTCACTCACTCCACACCCACCTTCTCCTTCACCTTGTTGAGCGTGACCTTGATCCCGACTATCTCGTCTTTTACCCAGACCATATCGTCCTCCAGCGTGCCCCGCAGAGTCACTCGTGTCTTCTCTCCTTCCGCTCCAATGAGCTCTCTCGTCTTCTCGATTTCATCGCGCACCACCTCGCGTGTCTTCTCTCCTTCATCTTTTATCACCAGTATCGTCTCCTCTTGCTTCTCGATCAGCACATCCTGTCTCTGGATCATCAGATCCTGCTTCCCTATCATCCTGGTCATATCGGTCCGCGCAAGATCGAGTCGTTCACCGAGCTCCTCCGCCATGTCTCCTCGTTTGATCTCAAAATACGCGTAGTCGCCCGTAGCGGGCTCAAAACGGACCGCGAGGTCCTCCACCTTAATGGGGTACGCCGTGATCCTGATCTGTTCAAGAAACGAGTTAAGAGCAGACCGCTCACCTTCACAGATGATCCTGACATCGTACGGCTTAACGTTCTCCACAAAGCCCGTGAGCTTCAGGGTACGCGCGGCTCGCTCGACCACATCACGGTACCCGACCCGCTGCACCTGGTCGCGGGCAATGATCTCCGCTCGTACGTGCATCGCCTTGCTATTCCTTAGTTCGTTAGCTGATAAAAACTTTCCGCTCAAATTCACCCCACCGTCCCCAGCCAGAAGATTTAATAGACTCAGGATCCTTCAGCCACAGTTTTAGTGCCAACAGCCAACCAGAAATACCGTTCTCTATACCGGTAAGCAGCGCCGCGGCTCTTGCCAGGCCGCGTTTCACAATCCGCTGCCCTCAGGTCTCAGTTAGCTGCTCCAGCCGCTCGAGCCTTGTCAGGAGTGATTCGCTTAAGATCTGCCCGCCTCGTTTCAGATAGTTCATAGACGCTCTGTAGAGTGCCTTATCGCGGTAATAGAGTCTGCGCCATCTCCCGGTTCTTCGGCTTTTTTGATAGCACTGCAGTAACTGATCAGCAGTGAGCAACGATACGGGCGTATGCATGATTCTCCTATCCTCTCTACAGGTATATATAACTTGCTATGCCGCGCCGGGCGACCGATTCTGAAGCACGTAGACGAGTGTAGCCAGACACAGCAGGATCAACGCCACCAAATAATCGTCCGAATGGAGCCACCCGAGCTGGTACTCCTCCCTGCCAGCTGACGGGAAAAACAAACGCATACCGCCGGTTACACTAAATCCCCCTACGGCTTCCAGACCGTGAGCCAAGTCACTCTTTCAAAATCGGAATCGTTCGTGGCAATGTCCGTGAGACCACATCGCTTCATGGTCGCGGCATGGAAAGCATCACTCGAGAGTAACCCGTAGTCTTTTGAAATACTGAGCGCAACTTCCAAATCACCTTCTGTTACTTCAATAATCTCCAAATTTGCTAGCTCTCTGAGCGTGTTCATCACCTTCCACGTCTTGCTCAATTCCGTGACGAGCTCATCATGCTCCTTCAAATGACGTACCGCTCTCTTCGGCTCAATCTCATAACGCTCGACCACTTCCGCAAGCATAGCCCGATGAAAAACCTCATTGCAAACCATCACGTTCGTTATACCACGATAGTCACCCGCAGCTATCGCTTCTATAAAAGTCTTGCACGGTTCTCCGTGCTTCCAGTGGTTCAACGCCCGGTAAAGAAAAATGTTAGCATCAATGAAGACGCTCGTCCCCTGTGGGAGTTGCTCCAACATTACAGGGGCTCCAAATCGGGACTCGTGATAAGCTCGTCTACCCACTTCTTATTCGATATGTGAATCACGCCTTCTAATCGCTCTACTGGACTCTTTCGTACCTCAAGCTCCACCTCGTCTCCATCCTCCAAGTCCACCGCTTCCAGCGGCTTCAGGACATTATCCTCATAGCGCGCCTTTACTTTCAGGCCCATACCTATCCCCTATATTTAAAAGAATTTGAGGAGTATAAGCTTTTGGTGCAGGCCGACAATCAATTCTGGATCCATCTGGCAGATCCGTACGTGAGCCGTACGGTGAACGCCTCGCCGCCGTCAGTACCAAGCACCATACCGTAGACGGAAACGGTGCCCTCAACACCGTTAATGACCTCCTCAGTCCCCGGATACTCTTCGTACAGGCCGTGGTACGCCGCGTGATACGTACAGAGCACGAGGAGGCACGTAACGAGAACAAAACCTAAGAGCAGCCGATTCATTTCAGGTTTCCTGTTATAGTAGCAGGCAAAATATTCGGCATACTCCTCATTACCCACCCAACCCCTTCATAGGCGGTTCGCAGTATCACTGCTAAGACGACAAGCACCACCCCTACCAGCAGTACCTCTGTATTCGCGACACCGTACCAATCCCTGCTGTAATTGAAGATGCCGATACCAAACCTTTCCATCGAGAACGGCCATAAAAACGGATATGCGGATTTGGCAACTAACGCATCCTCAAACAGGTGTGCTCCAAAACCGATACCGGCAAAGAAGAACGAATCTACCAGTCTTATACCCAGCGGATGTAATAACAACGCCACGGAAACAGCGAACAGCAGTAAAAACGCTATATTGTGGAAATCACCGTGTCGTATCGGGTTCCCGTAGAGCAGCACCGTTATCCCGATCTTCTTGAGCACAGCATCCGCAATTATGTCCATATCCGGCACGTACGCGCTGGCCACAATGATCCACGCGTAATCTCGGCCAGTAAACTTAAAATAGACCATCCCCACGAGTATTGCGATCGCCAGTGAGTAGATCCAGTGTTCGAAAAGCATTTCGTTTGTATCCGCTTCCCTATTCGTTCGGTACACTTATAAAATTACTCTGCCTTAGTTGAGCCGACAGATTCTTTCTCACCACTCGTTCGTAGGCGGCTCCCAGCATCGCCGCTAAGGGGATGAGCACCAACCCACCAGCAGCACGTCTTATCCGCCCTTTTCCTTCCGGAAAAGGGCTCTTTCTTAGCACAGGTTCTTTCCGTAGAAAGAAAGTGTTTCGTGAGCCAATCCACTCTTTCAAACCGTAACTCCGCTCATTTAGGGAATACATCAACCCCCATCTTCGCTTCGAGCTCAGCGACTTTTTTCGGAATCT
>Ga0268279_1002120_pt1 | contig 10142 bp, 8 predicted proteins | sample saktaG_6_FD_190142 | JGI IMG/M metagenome (GOLD analysis project Ga0268279, IMG submission 190142) | Saline water microbial communities from Sakinaw Lake, British Columbia, Canada - sak_2010_1_5_80m | ecosystem: Environmental > Aquatic > Non-marine Saline and Alkaline > Saline ...
AAGTAAGTTCAACCAATGGACTCAAAAATATCCCGAGCTCAAAGAAGAATGGGACAAAGCATTAAATTTAATTATTCCTCAAGATTTAGAACTGGAAAGTTTAGAAATAAAATCTCCGATAGCTACACGAGTAGCCTCATCGATAATCTTAAATAAACTTGCCGATAAAATTCCTTATCTTATTGGAGGTTCGGCTGATTTATGCCCTTCTACCAAAACATATCTTAACAACTATGGAGAAGTTCAAAAAAACAGCTTTAAAGGCAGAAACCTTAAGTTTGGTGTTAGAGAACATGCTATGGGAGCGATTGTTAATGGCATAGCAGCACACAAGGGATTGAGACCATATTGTTCCACTTTCTTTGTTTTTTCTGATTATATGCGTCCGGCCATTAGAATGGCTGCTTTAATGGGGCTCCCGGTAATCTATATTTTTACCCACGATTCTATAATGGTGGGGGAAGATGGCCCAACGCATCAACCGGTGGAACAGCTGGAATCTTTAAGACTTATCCCCGGTTTAAAAGTCATCAGACCTGCCGATGAAGAAGAGACCAAATTAGCCTGGAAGGAAGTTTTGAAAAGAACAGAAGGTCCTATTGCCTTGGTTTTATCTCGGCAGAATTTACCTCATCTGGAAAAATACCACGGCGTAAAAGAATTCTCCTGTGGTGGTTATGTAATATCCCATAAAGAGAAAGAAGTACCCCAGGTGGTATTGATGGCCAGCGGTAGTGAAGTTTCGATAGCCGTAAAGGTAAATCTTATCTTAAAAGTGAACGGTATTACCGGTCGAGTAGTATCTATTCCGGACAGAGAAGAATTTCTAAGACAGGAGAAAAAATATATAGAAGAGGTCCTGGGGCCTAAAGACGCACTTCGGGTAGTAATTGAAGCCAATACCGGCCAGGGTTGGTATCAATTATTAAACGATTCTTATTACACCGTATTTATGAAGTCTTTCGGAAAGAGTGCACCAGGTCAGCAATTAGCTGATCATTTCGGGTTTACTCCCGAGAAAATCGCCCAAAAAATCATTCAACTTTGTCAGGAGACGGTGACAGGAGACAAGTGCTGATACTCTAAGGGCTGCTCAGAAAGAGTCCGAAAAATACAAGAATCTTATTGTGCGAGTAGCAGTTTACGGCGATTATTTTAATAACTTAAGTAAGACCTTACAAGATGGAATAATCAGCTATACAGAATACCAATCTTACTAAAATCAGAGAGTTTTAAAAAATATAGAAAAAATTGTTAAATAATTCTTTACAAATTTAAGAAAGTATGATAAATTATTATTCAGGTAAGAGGTCATACCAGCAGGTAACATACCACATACTAAAATAAATATCCTATAGGTGGTATTAAAATGAGTTTTGAAATAATAAAAAGACAATCTACTTTAGAAGTAATTATCCAACAGATAAAAAGCCAAATAAAAAAGGGTATTTTAAAACCCGGAGAAAAACTGCCTTCCGAAAGAAAATTAGCCGATCTATTAGGAGTAAGTAGAGCATCTGTTAGAGAAGCTATTCAAGCCCTTGCATTTTCAGGTTACCTTGAAGTAATTCAAGGTAAAGGAACCTACATTTTAGAGATAGCTACCAAATATGATGAAATCGTTAATTTTTTTTCAGAATTCTCTAATTATTCTCTAGACTATCTCATGGAAGCAAGAATTATGTTAGAAGGTGAGTTTGCACGATTAGCAGCCTTAAATGCAAGCCAGGAAGAAATCGATATAATTGAAAAGATTTTTAATGAAATTGCTAAATCTAAGGATTTAAATAGTTTTGTCGTTAAAGATTTGGAATTTCATTTAACCATAGCTAAAGCAACCCATAATCCCTTCATGAATGGATTAATGAAGATTATAGGAGAGATGTTATATAAAGAAACTCGGAAAATTATTGAAATATCCAAAGATACCAGGGTAAATACCATTGAAACTACCAGAAATTTGGTTCAGGCGATTAAACAACGAAATGCCGAACAAGCGAAAGAATTGATGAGCAAACATATTAGGAATATTAGAGTATCTTTAGAATAACATCAATCTCACCAAACAAAAACATATTTATTACATCAATCTTTTTCTATTTTGTGAAAATAAATAGAAAATACTATCTCGTTATATCCTGAATATTAATATTTATCTTTTAACTTTCTGTTTGAACTACTTAGCAGATTCAGCCAAATTAATCACTGATCAAATGTTTGGAGGTGGTAAATGGAAAAACATCAGTTTTAAGGAACTATTCAAATTAAAAAAAATTAGGGAGGCATTTTTATTATGAAATTTAGACAATTTAAAGTCTTACTGGTTACATTATTTGTATTTGCTTTAATTTTCAGTCTTACTTCATTTGCTGAGGAAGAAAAAAGTACTTTGGATAAAGTATTAGAAGAGGGTGTTTTGAAAGTTGGCATCATGTTGGATTTCCCTCCATGTGGCTATTATGATGATAATGGAAAGCCTGCAGGTTATGAAGTTGATTTAGCAAATAGAATTGCAGAAATGTTAGAGGTTGAACTTGAAATCCTTGAAACTCCAGGTCCTTCCAGAATTCCCGCCCTTATAGCTGGTAAAGTTGATGTTGTATTTGGCAGCCTGGCAATCACACCAAAAAGAGCAGCCGCTGTAGCATTTTCCAGACCCTATATCGGCAATAGCCAATGGATTATTACAAAGAAAGATTCTGGCATTGATGATTTCGAAGATATCGCCGGCAAAAAAATCGCCACTATTAGAGGTACAACACCGGAGATCAACTTAATGGAAATCGTTGAAAGCTGGGAAGATAAACCAGAGATTATTTCCTATGCTTCAAATGCTGATGCCTTAATGGCTTTAAAACAAGGAAAAGCAGACGCCTTAGCTGAAGCAAAAATATGGTTTGAAAGCCAGGTTGATTCTAAATTTCCCGATCAGTTCAAATTGGTAGGTCCCGCTTTCTATAAAGAGCTATGTGGTGCTGCAGTTAGAAGAGGAGACCAGGAATTTTTAAATTGGCTCAATACGGCATTATGGACAATGACTGTATTAACCCAGGAAATGAACAATCTGAATAAAAAATATTATGATAGTTCTCTTGATGATGAAGTATACTGGGGTCTTAACTAGGATTTTACTATAAAATATAAAGGGGTTCTATTGAGGGGAATTTCATCCCCTCTTTGAACCCTTCAAGTCTAATAAAATCAGACTGAGCAACAATGGGGGTCAAGAAATGTTGGGTTTTCACTTTCAACCGGTTATTAAGAATTTAGGTTTTATATTAGAAGGAGCGCGGATCACTTTTTCATTATCGGTGTTAGGTTTTTTTATCGGTAGTTTTATTGGAATATTTATTGCTTTTGGTCGTCGTTCTCATAACTATCTATTAAAATATTCTTCCAGTGCTTTCATTGAAGCGGTTAGGAATACACCTTTTTTGGTTCATGTTTATTTTTTCTATTTTGCTTTAGGTGCAATTGGAATCAATATTCCTTCCTATTTTGCATTATTGATCGCTTTAATTATCATGAATGCAGGTTATATGTCTGAAATTATAAGGGGGGGCATTGAAGTCATTAAATCTGAACAGGTTAAATCTGCTGAAGCTTTAGGATTATCATCTTTTCAGATAAAAAAATATATTATTATTCCCCCGGTATTACGGGTGGTGTTGCCACCATCCTTAAACCAATTTGCCATTAGCTTTCTTTCATCATCACTGGGTGTGGTAATTGGTGTTAAAGAATTAACCTGGAGGGCAGATTTTCTACAAGCTCGAAATTTCCTTTCTTTGGAGTCTTATCTTGTTGTTGCAGTATTTTATATAATCATTGTAAAGATGACTCTTTCGATAAGTAGATTTATCGATAAGAAAGTATTTAAATATAAAATAACTGATATCTAAGTTTGTGGAGATAAATAATGGAACTGATTTCAGGAGTTAGTTTAAAAAATCTCATATTTATGCTAAAAACCGGACTTACTACTACAATTTATCTATCGATTATTGCTCTTACTTTTGGCACATTAGTTGGATTTATTATTGGATGGCTAAGGACAATTGTTAATGAGTTTTTTGATAGTATTATTTTGTTATTTGTTGACATTATCAGATCAACCCCATTAATTATTCAACTATTAATTGCTTACCATTTACCAGGTTTTTTGGGAATCAATATTTCAACTATTCTAGCCGGAAGTATTGTTATTGTTGTATATTTTGCGGCAAATTGTTCCCAAGTAGTAAAAGCAGGAATAGATTCAGTTGCTTTTAATCAATGGAGGGCATCAAAATCGTTAGGATTTAGTTATTTCCAGCAAATGAGCTATATTATTCTACCTCAAGCCTGGAGGGCGATGATCCCCTCTTATACCGGGTCTGCTTTAGGTATTATTAAAGATACTTCTTTAATTTCTGTTATTGGAGTAATCGAATTAGTTCGTTCGGGACAAATTGTTATTAGTAGGACTTTGAATCCACTGCCAATATGGTTTGTTGTTGGATTGATTTATTTTATTATATGCTGGCCCTTATCCAAGATGAGCAGATACCTAGAGAAAAAGGCTCAATTTGGGGAAAAATAAAGGAGGACTGGAAAATGGGTGGAAAGCAGATATTAGAATTGAAAAACGTAAATAAATATTATGATAGTAACCATGTATTGAAAGATATCAATTTAATCGTAGAACAAGGTGATGTATGGGCCATTATTGGACCAAGCGGTTCTGGCAAATCCACCATGCTCTATTGTATTAATTCTTTAGAGCCAATACAAAGTGGTGAAATTTTTTTTCAGAGGAAAAAACTTTCTGAGTATACAAAATTGGAGATTCATGAATCTATTGGGATTATTTTTCAAAATTATAATCTTTTTCCCCATTTAACTGTTTTAGACAATGTTACCCTTGCTCCTTATAAAGTTAAAAAAATACCCATGAATCAATGTAGAAAAAAAGCAGTAGAACTACTGGAAAAGGTTGGATTAGCTCATAAAAAAGATGCCTTTCCTCATGAACTTTCTGGTGGTCAAGCCCAAAGAATTGCCATAGCAAGATCTATGGCTATGGAACCAAAAATCATGTTATATGATGAAGTTACTTCAGCTTTAGATCCAGAATTGGTTCAAGATGTACTAGAAGTTATAAGGGATCTGGCAAGAGAAGGGATGACTTCATTAATTGTAACCCATGAAATACCTTTTGCCAGAGAATGTACAGATTACTGCTTGTTTATGGATAACGGTAAATTGGAAGAGAGTGGCCTAACCAAGGAAGTACTATATAATCCGAAAAATGTTAGAACAAAAGAATTTTTACAAAAAGTTTTATAAAATATTATTTTTTATATCCTGATAAGATAGCTAATTGATTACAAGGGGAAATATAAAAATATGAAAAGGGGATAAATTAATGGTTAATGGTTACGCAGGAAAGCTATTAAGAATTTCTCTTAATGAAAAAAAAAGTAAAGAAGAAAATTTAAATTTTGATGATTTAAGAAACTATATAGGTGGAGTAGGATATGGGGCTAAATTTTTGTATGATGAAGTAAAAGAGAGAATTGACCCCCTGGGACCTAACAATAAAATAGTATTTGCAACAAGTCCATTAACAATAAAGACTGTACCGGGTGGAGGAAGTATAGAATTATGTTTTAAATCCCCCTTGACAAATAGCTGGGGAGAATCCAGATGTGGAGGAGATTTTGGGCCGGAAATGAGGAAAGCCGGGTATGATTTTATAATCATTGAAGGAAAAGCGGATCAACCGGTGTACTTGGTTATTAATGATGGGAAGGTGAGCATTAAACCCGCTGATTGTCTGAAAGGCAAAACAGTAACTGAAAAAATAGAGAAAATAAAGAACGACCTGAGTGATTCAGATTTTAAAGTTATGTGTATTGGCCCAGGCGGAGAAAATTTGGTAAAGTATGCTACCGTAATGTTTGGAGGCCGTGCTGCCGGTCGATGTGGTGCCGGTGCAGTAATGGGCTCTAAAAATCTACTGGCGATAGCGGTTAAAGGTACAAATAAAATAACTCCCGCTCAACCTGAAGAATTTAAAAAAGCTGTCCAGATGGTAATGAAAGTGCTAAAAGAAAATCCTAATACTACCGCTTTTAAAAAACGTGGAACTATAGGGGATATGCCGGGGATTGATGTTGCAGGGGATTTTCCTACTAAAAACTGGCAGTCTAATTCATGGGGGAAAGGAGAGGAGATATATAATTATTTTTCCCGTAACAATCTAATTAAAAATAATATGTGCTATCGGGGTTGTCCTATAGCATGCGGAAGAATTGTAGAAGTTAAAAATGGACCATATAAAACCCCTGTACATGAAGGGGCAGAGTATGAATCAATAGCAGCATTTACTGCTTTTGTGTTAAATGAAAATGTAGATGCAGCGGTTAATTGCACTTATTTGTGCGATGAATATGGGATTGATACAATTTCAGCTGGTGCCTCGATAGCTTTTGCTATGGAATGTTATGAAAAAGGTATACTTAATCAAAATGATGTTGATGGTTTAGATTTAACCTGGGGTAATGCAGAAGTTTTACCGATTTTAGTTAAAAAGATTGCCTTAAGAGATGGAATTGGATCACTTCTTGCTGATGGAGTCAAACAAGCTGCCCAAAAACTGGGAAATGGTTCAGAAGAATTTGCCATTCATGGAAAAGGTTTGGAAGCTCCTGCTCATGATCCTAGATCGGGGAAAGCTTTAGCTATTACCTATGGAACTGCAAATCGGGGAATGTGCCATATTCACCCACTAGAAGCTATGGCGTATGATTCAGGGAAAATGGATTTTGGCATGTTAAAGTATGGTCTTCCAGATCCAGAGACAGTGGATAGATGGGAAGAAAAAGGAAAAGGTAAAATAGTAAAATTATTACAAGATGGTTTAATTATACCAGATGTTTTAAATATTTGTAAATTTATGATGTACGTAGGTTGCACATTGGAACATCTAGCAACGATATTATCTGCCATTACTGGCTGGAATATATCTGATAAAGATTTGTTAAAAATTGGAGAAAGAGTATATAATTTACAGAGGATGTTTAATATAAGGGAAGGCTTCTCTCGAAAGGACGATTTATTGCCGGAAAGAATGAAAAATTTACCCCAATTTGGTGACTACAAAGATGAGGAAGGCTGTGAGATAAAGAATTTTGAAGAGATGCTGGATGAATATTACGAGGCTAGAAGATGGGATAAACAAACTGGTAAACCATTACCTGAAAAACTGTATGATCTTGATATTAACTAATCCAATAATCAGTGTTTATTATAAATCATTATTTATGTTATAAATAAATTTAAAAAAGGGTGAAAACAAAAATTAAATTAAACTCAGGGAGGTTTTTTGTGAAGAAAGAAATAAAAGAATTAAAAGGGACTTTTGTGGTAATGGTTACACCTTTTGATGAAAATCAAAATGTTAATTTTAAGGCAATGGAAGAAAATATTGAATGGTATATTGAAAAAGGTGCTCATGGATTGATTCCTCTGGGTAGTACGGGTGAAATGGCTAGTTTAACCGAAAAGGAGCGTTATGACATAGCTGAATTTGTGGTTAAGATTGTAAATAATAGACTTCCAGTATGTATATGTACTACTGCAGAAACAACAACTAAAACGATAGAATATACTCAGCATGCTGAAAAGATTGGAGCTGATGCTGTTCTTATTCTACCGCCTTATTATTATAACCCTATACAAGAAGAAATTATTTATCACTATGAGACAATATCAGATGCTGTCAGTATTCCTATTATGATTTATAATAATCCAGGGGCATCTGGAGTGGATATCCAGCTAGAAACAGTTCTTAAATTAGCAGAGAAAGAAAATATTAAATATATTAAGGAATCTACTGGAGATATCATTCGTTTAAGAGAAATCGAACGGCTTAGCCATGGAAATATTATTACTTTCTGTGGCAGTGAAGAGCTTGTATTTGAATCATTTTTCCTGGGAGCTCAGGGTTGGGTATCGGTAATCAGTAATGCATTACCTGAATTGTCATCGGCAATCTACCAAGAAGCTGTGATCAATAAAAATTATAAAAGGGCACGGGAAATTTATAATGTTATTTTGCCATTATGTATAGAACTAGAAGAATCAGGTAAGTTAGTGCAGGTTGTAAAATATTGTATGGATAGAAGAGGAGCAAATGGAGGTAATTTTCGTTCTCCCCGTTTACCATTAAGCAAAGAATACTGTAAAAAAATTGATCGATTATTAGAAAAGGCTGTTGAATTTATGAAATAAAAGAAGGTGATTTTATCAAAAAACAACCAGCCAGTATTTTTAATGATGCTATAGGACCGATTATGAGAGGTCCTTCCAGCTCTCATGTGGCTGCCTCAGTTAGGATTGGTAATCTCGCACTTAAGTTAATAGGTGGGAGATTAAAAAATGTTGTGATTGAATTTGAAAGGCATGGCGCTATTGCTCCTACTTATCATTCTCAAGGAACCGATATTGGTCTTGCTGCAGGATTATTGGGATTACAACCTGATGATCAGACTTTGCCTATTTCTTTGGAGAAGGCGAGAAAAGAAAATATAGATATAAAATTTAAAATTACCGCTTTTATTGCAGATCATCCAAATACCATAAAAATAATGTTAGCCGATCAAGAAGAAAAAAAGATTCATTTAAAAGCTATTTCGCTTGGTGGCGGTTTGATTGAAATAAATAAAATTGAGGAGTTTTCCTTGTCAATTTGCGGAGATTTTTACGAAACATTATTATTTTATTCCGGAATAACAAGTAAAAATATTAAGAAAATAGTAGAGCAGATTAAGAAGGAAATTAAAGAAATTGCCTATATTGATTTATCGGAAAATAGTGAGCAAAGGCAAGGCATTATTGATATAAAAACGAGTTCAAAATTATCTTCGTCTAAAATCTTCTGGTTGCAAAAATTAAAAAATATTTTATATATAAGACAGCTGGATCCTGTTATGCCGATTGTATCGGTAAAAGATTGTTGTATTCCGTATAATACCGCTTCCAAAATGTTGAGCTATTGGGAAAAAAGAGGTGGAGAATTATGGGAATTAGCTGCCTTATATGAAAGCAGTTGGGGAAAATTATCAAAAATTGAAGTATTTTCTAAGATGGGGAAAATTGTTAATATATTAAAATCATCTATTGAGACTGGTTTGAAAGGAACATCTTATCAGGATCGAATTTTAGGACCCCAAGCCTGGTTGGTTGAAAAGGCAAATCGAGAAAATAAATTGATTCCGGGAGGTGTATTGAATCATATCATTGCATTTACTATGGCAATGATGGAGGTAAAGAGCTCAATGGGGCTAATTGTGGCTGCCCCCACTGCTGGTTCCTGTGGTGCTGTACCTGGGGCAATATTTGGTACAGCTCAGTATATGAATTTAGATGATGATAAAATAATCAAAGCGATACTTGCTGCGGGCATTATTGGTGTTTTTATTTCAGAACAAGCTACTTTTTCTGCAGAGGTTTGTGGGTGTCAGGCAGAGTGTGGTGCTGCTTCAGCAATGGCCGCAGCCGGGTTAATCCAATTAATGGGTGGAAATGTAAAACAAGGTGTAGATGCAGCTTCAATAGCCTTGCAAAATATGTTAGGATTAATATGTGACCCAGTGGCCAACAGAGTTGAAGTACCTTGTCTTGGGAAAAATGTAATGGCTGCTACCAATGCTTTAGCTGCTACCAACATGGTTATTGCTGGTGTTGATGCGGTGATACCCCTTGATGAGACAATAAAGGCTATGTATGATGTAGGGATTCAGTTACCATCAAATTTAAAATGTACTGCAAGAGGTGGTCTTTCTATTACTAAGACTGCACAGGTAATTGATAAGAAGATAAATGGTGACACAAAAAGAAGTAATTAATTTTTTTAGATATTTTTATTATATGTCATTTTGATTCATATGTTGGTTTTAGATCTTATATTAATCCTTTAGGTATTATAATATAATTATTTGTTGTTATGAACTTTGCCAAGGTTCTTTTTTGTTAAGACGGTTCCCTGGTGAATTATTTGGTGAATGCTCTTTTGACTACAGGAATAATTTTTAATATTCAAAGATATTCGATTCATGATGGACCGGGAATTCGGACTACTGTCTTTTTAAAGGGAT
>Ga0268279_1002123_pt1 | contig 10132 bp, 6 predicted proteins | sample saktaG_6_FD_190142 | JGI IMG/M metagenome (GOLD analysis project Ga0268279, IMG submission 190142) | Saline water microbial communities from Sakinaw Lake, British Columbia, Canada - sak_2010_1_5_80m | ecosystem: Environmental > Aquatic > Non-marine Saline and Alkaline > Saline ...
TTGCAAATCAAAATACAACTCGCCGTTTTCTTTAATAATTTTATCTTTTTTCAAAGTCTCTAATTTTGAAATAAAGGTTTTTATGTTGCTTTGTAAATTCTCATAGTCTTTGTTGAAATGTTTTGATAAGGAAACCAAGAAGCCATCATCTAGAGGTTTTTCGCAAAAAAGACATTTCTTTATCCCTTCTTTCTTTTTATATAAATCATAACCTTGTTTTACCCAAGCGTTCAAATCTTGATCATTTTCTAATCGCTTAAGAGTTTCGGAAATTATTTTTTTAGAAAGTAATTGATTTAAAATCTTAAAAATACCGTCAAAATTAGAAATGTTTTGTTCATCATAAACGAAATTAAGTTCGTACTTCGGGAAGGTAGTTTGTTTTTTCTTCACTTCACTGTTGATTGTTATTTTATATTTGTCAAAATCTTCATCTGAAAGTATTGTAAAGTTATCAATACCAAAATTATTCAAAGTGATCTTGAGACTACTCTTATTATAGTCATAATACTTATCTCTCATTTTCAAGCTTCCAACAGTTGTTTTTATATTTTGAGCTATCGCTATGCAGAATTTTTCTTCCGCTGTTTCAGACTTTGTTTTATCTTTTTGAGCGCTATTAAAATTTTCAATCAATTTTTCGTTATCTTTTATTAAATCTTCTAATTTTTTCTTACTTTCAATATCTTTCTCACTGACATAAACAATCGGATTACTTAGGTTGGATGGATCAAAAGAAATGTTTTCATCGATAAAATCCTGGTTGAAAACTTTTACAGGAAGATTGCAATTTGCAATATCCCAGCTTTTGATAGTTAAATAAGTATCCGTTTTTATCTCAAATATTCCATCTACCCTGTTCTTTTTCGGATACTCTTTAGAGGTTGTTGATTTCTTTTCGCAAGCAGTAAAAATTCTGGAAAGTAATGTCTTTCCGCTTCTGTTCCAGCCATAAATAAGATTAAACCTTTTAAACTCTGGAATATCTTTATTCCACAAAAAATCGTGGAAAATTCCGAAATTCTTTAGTTTAGTGATTTTTGTAATCATAATAAGTAAATATTAAAAATTGTTGACTGAATATTTTCCTCTGATTTTTTAATATTTTCTTTCATGCCCCCCTTTTAATTAAAATAGGGTGGTTCTCTTAATTTAAGTTAATTTTTTAATTCTAATATGTTTTTAGAATACCCATATTTTTCAAGAAGTTTACGGGCATTATTTATACAGCCAGCTGTGCTAGCATGGGTTTCAATAAATAAACCATTAGATAGTTTTTTAGGCGCTCTAAAACTATTTCCGTATCTATGTTTAGGTTGAATGTTAACTAAATTCCTCTTGTAACCACTTACAATAGGGCAATTTTCTTTTCTTAATTTTGCTTTTTTAATAAGCCATTCCGCAGTATTTACTAAAATATCATATGAATTTCTGATCTCATAAGCGTCACTTTCTATTTTCATTTTTCTCGGATTAAAAACTATATTCTCTATAGATCCTACATCGGGGATAGTTGCTATTGTATTTTCTTCTGTGGGAGAGATAAGTTCTTTTACTCTTTCTTTTATGAAGTCTTCAATTTCAGTTTGATAGAATTCAAATTGTGGGTATCCTTCCTTAATTAAACTTTCAAAAATGGGGATAAATCCTTTGACTAAATCTTTTGGCTCGTCTAACAAAGAATGCCAAATTTCATCTAATATCTGGAGTTTCCTTATAAGGTTATCGATGTCGGTTATATTTTCTTTTGAAATTGTATTGAGTCTTCTAATGGTAGCTGTTATTTCGTCGTTCTCGATATCGGTTTTCCAAATTACACGTTCCGCCATTGTAGTACCTTCTTGAAAGGCTCTAAAAAGTAACCAAATAGCACCATTTGTTAAAACTCCATATTTCATTCCCTCACCAAAACAATATTTAGCTAATTGACGAATGATCTCTTTTTGTTCAATATCAATAGCCAATTTTTTTGCTTCAATAAACAAAATATTTTTATCGTCTTTCAAAAGAGAGTAATCCGGTATCCCTTCTTCAAAAGAAACGTTTGGTTGTATTTCCTCTGGATTCTCTATATTCCATCCTAAACCTTTTAAAATAGGCTCTATTATTTGACCCCTCGTTGCCATTTCATTTCCCTCGTAAAGAGAACGGTATTTTTTCATTTTTTCAATCAAAATTTCTATTATTCCTTTTAAATCTGCCATTTTTTATCTCCTTTAAATATTAAATATTTAATATTTATGAATTCTTGAGTAAAAAACTTTTAAAATCTTTCGGAGTCTCTACACTTTCATATTTTTATAAATTTCTATACTCGGTTTAATTATAAAGTTATTCATTTTTATATTTTGTGAACTTATGAAGCCACCTGGCCACTTTATCTTTTTTGAGTGAACTCCGATAGGGGCGAGGAGCGAAGCGCCGTAGAGTGCTGAATTATATTTTTACAAATATCTTCTCAATACTTCTTTTATCTGATCCCTTAAAGTAGAATTTTCTTTTTCTAACCGCTCAATTTCTGCCTCAGGTTTTTCTATACGTAAAATAATTTGAGTTTGTATTTTATGATTTACATTAGGTATATTTAACTTATAAATATCACTTCTGTTAAGTCCGGGAACTCCTGCACCTCTAACTAAATTTATAATTTGTAATTCTATATATTTCAAAATATAATAGTAAAATTTTATAGACTCTTGGGAATTTAATAATTTAACATAAAATGTTGTATCAATAGGCCAGCAATTTTTGTTAAATAAATTAACTTTTCCAGCAGAACCTTTGCGGCCTATAATTAAAACAGGTTTTTCAACACAATATTCATTGTGCCAACCATTTATACCATTAGAGCCAACAACTGGATAAGAACCAGGAACTCTTTTATTCTTAGGTAAACTTTTCCCATATTCAAAAGTTAATTTTTCATTTATTTTTACCTTTGGATTTATTTTAAAAATCTCCTCTACAATCAGCTCTGTTTCTTTCTTCTTTTGCTCTATTATTTGTATATTTTTCTGTTCTTTTTGTTCCAATTGTTCAATTTCTGTTATAATCTTCTTTTGAACTTCAATCAGCGGAATTGGGATTTTAAGGTTTTTTAAATTTGTAGAATTAATACCTCCTTGTGCGGCCCCTGTAACAATACTTTTTAGTAAAATTTGTCCAGTATCAGATTTTAAATAATAAAAAATATATTTTTGTATAATCTTATTATCACTTTTTAATATAAAAACATGTTCATTTATCATTGCTTTTTGGTTAAATGATTCGTCCACCATAACTACCTTACCACTTAAAGCCCCATCTTTACAAAGAAGAACATCATTTGCCGTAATTTTCCCAAGTTTTGCTGATTCATAAAACTTCAATGAAACATATTTGGGATTTTTTAAAAAAAGTTTACCATTAAGTCCTATATGTTCTCCTCCAATGCTTAATATTCCTTTCTTTATGTTTTTAACTCCCCCTTGGGGTCTTGAACCAATTTCTATAAAAATGGGGATTTCCTTTATTCTTTTCAATTCCCATTTACTACGAATGATAAATTTCTTTTGAGCTGCAGGGTTTATTTTTTTTCAAAATTAACTTGTTCAAAATCAAATAGATCGGGCAGATTGTAAATATTCAAATATTTCGTAATTTCGGATTCTATATCTACAACTTCTTTATTTTCAAAGTTCTTACGTATGTATGAAGCCACTTTTTCAGGATTATAATGATCATCATCATCGTAAAGTTTTGTTGTAGGCTTACCATCCTTGTCACGATAGATTTCAATACCTTCAAAGCCGCGGCGTTTGTTAAATTCATATCCAAGATATTGCTTTTGTTCATCGGTTTTACCTGGTGCACGTGATATTACAACCTGCTGAAATTCATACCAGCGGCTTTGTCCGTATTCTTCACCATATTTAAACATCAAAGAGAGGTAAAAGAATTTTTCCTTTTCAATTTGCCTAACTTTTTCCAAATAAAGTTCATTCAATATTTTATTTTGTCCATCTTCTGACAAGTCTTTAAAGCTTTTTATCTTTTTTAGATTTTTAACTTCTGTAAGTGAATTAAACCAGTCGGTGTAATATTTAAAAATTTCAGTTTGAGCAAGATTATCGGTTATTTCGTCTGATAAAATAAATTTTTTGTAGTCATCCTTTGGAAATTCACGATATTCGATAAAAATGTTGAAAATAGTTTCTACATCAACATAATCGTTTTTTGCAATTTTTTTCTCATCAAAAATTTCAGCAGCAATTTTCTGGCGGTCTTTCCAAAACCAGTCAGGGCGGCGCTCCATAAACAACACAACTGTATTTGTGCCGGTTGCAATAAAAGTATTACTGCCAAATTCTGCAATGCCTTTAATTTCAAAATGTTTGAGAATTAACTCACGGGCTTTTGTGTAAATACCTGAACTGGAAAGGATTGAAGAAGGCAAAATAATTGCAATCCTGCCACCTTCGGCTAAAACCTGTTTTGCTCTTTCAAGAAATAAAACTTCAATCTCCTGTGAATTTTCAGATAGAGATTCTAAAAATTCATACTGTGGTCTAATATCAAGATAGTTTTTAAATTTCTTAACGGCATAAGGTGGATTTGTAAGTATGAAATTAAATTTCTTTTTTTCAAGTTGTAACTTATCAAAATCATCAAGTCCATCACCAAAAATAATGTTTGCAGTACCATCGCCATTGAGAAAACAAGCAAGTTTGGAAGTTCGAGCAAGACGGTAGTCCTTTTCCATACCAAAAATATAACGTTCTTCCCAAGGGACGCGTATTTTCAGATCTTCGGTTTTGATGAGAGGGATAATTTTATTTATTTCATCAATACTCTCAGTAAGAAAATGCGCAGCCCCACAAGCAAAATCCAAGATTTTGGGCAAAGGTTCTTGGTCAGGTTCTTTTTCTAACCGTTTATAAATATAATCATCAATGTCAACGGAAGTAATCATAAATCTGACCAAAGGCAAGGGCGTAAAAAATTGTCCTTCACTCTGCTTAACACCATGATTGAGTAAAAGTTCAAAAAAATCGCCAAGTATCTGATTTTTATGGGAATATTTAATCTGGTAATTCTGTAAAAGTTCTATTATTTCGGCAAGGATAAGAGCATTTTGATAAAAAAGTTTTTTATTATGGACCTCTTTAAAAGCAAATTCGTTGTTTCTATAATATTTAATCTGCTTAAAAATCTCTTCAATTTCTTCAAGGGTACTGCGTTTAGGATAAAGTTTTATAATCTTTCTGATATCTTCGTCGGAATAATACACAAAGTCATCAATGCCCAAATATCGCTCCATTCCAATTTTGTAAAGTTTCTGTAGCCTGTCAACAAGTTCCTCAAAACTTTCCTTTTCTTTTACTTGAAAATCAAGGACATCATTAATTTTATGTGTTTCCTCATCAACAATTTTGCACAAAAAAAGCGAAAGCATTTTGTTAAAAGCATTAGCATTATCGGAAATATTATTGTGTCTCAAAATCTCAGCAAAAGCATTGAACAATCCTTGAGAAGATTTTAGTGGGACAAGGTCACGTTTTTTCAGTGGTTTAAGATCAATAGAATAAATACCTGCATCCGTTTCAAAAACACCATGCTTAAACACATATTGATTATAAGTTCGTTTCCAGACATCAACAAGACTATGGACATCTGTTGCTTCAGAATAAGCGCAAGGGCTACGTTTATCTTTATTCTTTTCTCGACAGCGTTTTATAAGTTCTTCATCATCTTTGATTTTGATAATCAGACTATCATAAGTAATATTCTCTTCTTCAAAAATATTTGTGTAAAGAATAAGTAAATTAGTACCCCCTTCCTGCTGGAAGTATGAAAACAATTGCCCTCCATTTTTAAAAAGCCTTCGTTTTTCTTTTTCATATTCTTCTCCCCAAGTTTTGCATTCAATTATCATAAAAGTTTGACGCTCAAAATTTTCATCATTAGACAAGGATGTATCGTTATCTTGAGGGAAATAAACATTAATGTCAGCTTTTCCACTTTTACTGGTTCGTCCTAATTTCCATTTTCTTTCAAGGTGAATATTCTGGGGTTTGTAACCGATTTCAAGTAAGCGGTTCACTGCATCAAGGACAACAAAATTCTCAGGATGAGAGAAATTTGAAGTCGTCAAATCACCTAGTAAAATATTACCATCAGGTTTTGGATTTGAGATATCGGTAGTTTTATTATCCGGGCGATAATAAATTTTTGCATTTTCTATATTGACTTTAATCTGATAGTTGTTATGTTCTGGATATGTTTTAATAAAAAGATTCTTATCTTCAGAAGTAAAACTTAAAATTTCAAGAAAACTTGCAATTTCACCTTTATTTTCTTTAATTAACATAATCTTATCACCTTTTTTAAAATATGGTCTGGTATTTTATTTTATTTTTCGTGGATAAATAAAAATTGCAGAAGGCAATTTTGAGAGGTTTTTGATTTCCCTTTTGGCCGGCATTAGACGACCCATTAGGGTAAACCGTGGTAGGAGCATAGCTCTTTGCAAGGCTGGTTTTAATCTAATCATGCCCCATTTCCTCCCAGAATCCAATTTACTGTTAACTCTCTTTGCTTAAAAAATTCCCTGACATGAGTTTCATTATTGACCCTCAAATTATTATCTATTTCTGGAGATGGATCTGTCCAAATTTTATGTTCAAATAATCGCTTAATTCTCCCTCTAACAATATCCCATTTATCTTCGTGGATCTCTCTAAGTAAAATTTTTTTTCTTTCTTGTACGTCATAAAGCCCTAATATTTGGGCAATAACATCTCTCAGGATCCCCGTCCATGCCTTCAATGAGCCTATAGCATAAATCCGTTCTGCTAGGTGATGCCAATTATCGTTTGCATCTGGATTCCATTTATTTTCTAAAGATTCTTGGGTCAAAATATTCATTAGACTGACTACATTTTTCCTTTCAAATTCTCTAAGCTCATCTAATTCTTCAATATTTATATTTAAAGGGGGAGAAGTTATAAAGTGTTTAAAAATCGTTTGCTTTACACTATTAATAGTCAGTGGATTTTTTCTGGTACGATTACGCTCAGCTATATATTCTGAAATTAAACTCTCTTTATCATCTAATATGCTGTCATAAATGTTGCTTCTAATCATATTTAAAGCCTCTGCCTTACTTTTACCTCTTTCCACCAAAAGAGCAACAAAACCAATCTCCGATTTTTCACCAGTTGTCTCGATATATTCTTGCCATTCTTCTTTGAACAAGTCAGCCCATTTATTTATCAGTACGGATGTAAAAAATGGCATTTGACGTAATTTATCATGTGCTGTTAGATTTGTCTCTTTTAGGATCTTTACAACTGGATTAATATATATTTTGCATTCAATTTCTTTTCTTCCTGCCCATATTTGAGCTGCTGATTTATGTTGTCCGTCGAATAGGAGTATATTATCATTTACTAATCTACAGATTGCCGGCGATAATTGAGTGTGAACCATTAAGTGCTTATATATTTCCCATAGCCTTTTTATCTCTAAAGGTCTGGGTTGTAAATCAAAATCATTTTTTACATATTTAACTGGTAGAATAGCATAGAAATATCTATAACCCGTAGAAGGGCAAATTGATAGAGGTATTTCAAGGGGAGTTATTTTTTCATTAAAAAATAGCTTTATTTGATTTCCAGATTTTGATATTTCTGTTTTAAGGGCTTTCCCAAATCTATTATCTCCTAATTTTTTCATGAGTATATCGTCCAATCTTCTTGGTTCAGAATTGTTAAAGAAATCTTCTAATTCCAATCTTGCCCTGAATTCAAGAATTGAAAGAGTGCCAATTCTTTTGTGATGCTGACGACATATAGGTGCTAAATTTGATATTTCTGTTGGTCCATGTTGAGAAAAAGGTTTAATATGATGGTAATCTATCTCCGATTCATTTTCTATTGGGTGATCGTTTACAAAACATCTTAGTTTGCCCTCTCGTGTGTGTTGTTTATTTATAATCCTTTTTTCGCTTTCGTTTGGCTCACGGTGTATAGCCATTTTTTAACCTCCTCTAATTTCAATATTCAACCGGACAACAAGAATATAAATTTATCTTATCAAATCTATACTAACAGTCAAAACAATTAATCTTTTTCAACTTTTTTACATCTTAATATTAATACGACAAAAGGTTTATAAAACCCTTTTTCTTGGAATTATTTTAATTTATTTAGTTAACAATAATTATTATCCGTACTCTTTCCATTCATCTCGCTTGAGATTGGTTATTTTGGGAAGTTGGGTAAGATCTTGCGGGTCTTTAAATCCTACCAGTTCTTCTCTTAAAATGATGGTTTCCCGCGTGCGCGGGAATGACATAAGGGAGGAGTCAATTACTTTCCGGGCGAGAGGTTTGCTTGTTTGTAATATATTTAAAAATTCATCCTGGGATGAAGTATTAGTATTTATAATTTGAACTTCCGATTTTAAGGAAGTGGTAGACAAGATTTGAGGATTGTCGTAAAGAGAAAAGTAGACTTCGGTTTTGGCAAGGGTGGAAATAGAGGTAGCTATAGAAAGAACAATGACGAGAAAGGCAAGAATGCTATATTTAGTATTTCTTTTTAAATATTGCATTTTTTATGGGGCTCTTTTCTATTTTAGACTTAAGTCACAAAATAATATAAAAGATAAAAAATACAAAAATTAGGGAAGACAAAAAACCTGCCTCCCATTCTAAAATCTATTATTTGGGTCAAGGATCAAGATTTAAAATAATTGATGAAGTCGGGCTAATAGTTTCGAGATTATAACAATGCAAATAACAGCATATTATATATATTTTATAGGTTTTAGTTTTTAAATGCAAGGTCGTAGAGTAAAAAAACTCAGGGAGGGTTCAGCCGGTTGAGTTCTGACTGCTTTTCCTTCTCGAAATATTTTAATACTCAGAATATTTTTTATTACTACCCCTTGCTTTTTCGACAGGATATTTTTTGTTATTTTTCTGCATTTTATCTTCAAGTTCTGTTGTTAAATCAATATCATATCTCTGGGCAAGCCTGATTAAAAAAAATAATATATCTGCCATCTCTTCCGTTAGTTCCTGTTTTTTAGAATTGTGAAACATGGCATCCACTTCATTTTCTGATTTAAATCTAAAATGCTGTAATAACTCAGATGCTTCGGTTACAATGCCGATGGTTAATTCCTTTGCATTGTGAAATTGGTCCCATTCCCTTAATTCACAAAATTTTCTTATTTTTTCTTTTAATTCTTTTAGGGTTGTCTGGCTATCTGTTTTATCTGTGCTATTATTTCGTTTTTTTTCTTCCACTTTATATTCCTCCGCTTAGTGAATCTATTGGTTCAATTATTTTTTGAACAACTTAGGAAAATATAGGACGATAAATCTGTTATGAATTGGTTTTGGTTCGCTCGTTTTTATTTTTAGATTGCTTTCAATGCTAATAATTTATGTTTTTAATTCCACTTATAATTTTTATTACTTTATTAAAAAATATTTCAAAATCAGGTATTATTTTAAATTGATGTTTTAAAGATGCATCCCAAGCATTTGAGAAATCATCTTTTCTTTTTGTTAAAGAAGATATATCCAGGATAACTTCCTTGAAGTTAAATTTTTCTTCAAGAATCTGCAATACTTTATCTTTGTTAATTAAATCATAAAGCATTCCTACATCATACAAATCTCTTACTCGTGTTCTTTGAATCAATGCTCGAATCTTTTCAGTAAATATTTCCTCAAGGGAATATACTTCTATTTCAGCATTAAGTTCATCTGAATAAGGATGAAAGATTTTTTTCTTTTCTGTAGGAAGTAATATTATTTCATTATCATAATTTGTAATATCAACTTTAATACTTAGTGGAGTCCCGGCAGCATTTTGAATTATATTAAAATAAATTTTCCCTCTAAAACCAGTTTCAGTTTTAGTTAATTTACTACTTATCTGGAAGTTTATACCAACCTCTTCTTTTGCTTTATCAACCGCTTCGGTCATATGGGTGAATAAATCTTTATTTTTAAAGGGATGAGCTAAACTAAAATCAAGGTCATCAGAAAAGCGATAATTTTCATGATATACTTTCTTTATGCCAGTACCACCTTTTAAAATAATGTCTGGATGATACAGATATTTTAATAACCAGT
>Ga0268279_1002124_pt1 | contig 10129 bp, 7 predicted proteins | sample saktaG_6_FD_190142 | JGI IMG/M metagenome (GOLD analysis project Ga0268279, IMG submission 190142) | Saline water microbial communities from Sakinaw Lake, British Columbia, Canada - sak_2010_1_5_80m | ecosystem: Environmental > Aquatic > Non-marine Saline and Alkaline > Saline ...
GGAGGATTGGTTTTTTTCAACGTTAAATACAAAAAATTTTTCGGTCCGACGATTTTAGCAATCATCATTCTCATCGTGGGTATAGCCGGATTTATTGAAAGTTTAAATCCCGAAACGAAGCAAGGGGGATGGCTGGGATATATCTTAAGTTGGCCATTTTTAGGGTTGTTCGGAGGATTGGTTGCCAAGATCGTTTTTGGCGGAGTTATTATGATTGGTTGTCTGATTTTTTGGTACTTGATTAAAGGACCCAAAGCGAGAGACATCCCAAAAATTAAAGAAGATTTAGAGATAGAAAAAGAACCGTCCCTGATAAAGAAAATTTTTCTGCCCAAGTTCAAAGTCAAAGAAATAGAACCCAAAATAAAAGAAAGCCCCATTAGGTTAGAAGAGCCGATTTTGGAATTGAAACAGAAAGAAGTACCACAGAGATTCTTAGCGGGGGAGCAATATAAAACGCCTCCCTTGGAATTATTGGAAACCGATAAAGGGAAAGCCACTGCCGGAGATATTGTAACAAACTCTGCGATTATAAAGAAAACCTTGGAAAATTTTGGTCTGTCGGTGGAAATGTCAGAGATTAATACCGGTCCGACCGTTACTCAATATACTCTAAAACCAGCTGAAGGAATTAAACTTTCTAAAATTACCGCTCTCTCAAACAATCTTTCATTAGCTTTGGCCAGTCACCCGATTAGGATTGAAGCTCCCATACCTGGTAAATCTCTGGTTGGGATTGAGGTGCCCAATAAAGTGAGGTGCCAGATCAGATTGAGAGACTTGATTGCCAATCCACAATTCCAAACATCTTCCTCTAATTTGACTATTGTCTTGGGTAAGGATGTCTCGGGATTTCCCCGCTATGCAGATCTGGCAAGGATGCCCCATCTTTTGGTCGCCGGAGCTACGGGAACGGGCAAAACCATTTTTCTAAATTCCCTGATTTTGAGTTTGCTTTTCCGAAACTCACCAGACATTTTGAGATTTATTTTGGTAGATCCTAAAAGGGTTGAATTTTCTGCCTATAAAGATCTGCCCCATCTTTTAACGCCGGTCATTTTTGATCCTCAGCGAACAATTAATGCTTTAAAATGGCTGATTTCCGAAATGGAAAAAAGATTTGACATCTTGTCGGGGAACGGCTCGAGAAATATAGATAGTTACAATGAAAAAATTATTAGAGAAGGAGGGAAACCCTTACCCTATATTGTTTTGATTGTTGATGAATTGGCAGATTTAATGGCAGCCAAAGGAAGAGAAATGGAGGCCGGGATTGTCAGATTGGCCCAAATGTCAAGAGCGGTAGGGATTCATTTGGTGGTAGCAACCCAGCGGCCGTCAGTGGAAGTAATTACCGGTCTGATTAAAGCAAATATTACTTCTAGGGTTACCTTCCAGGTGGCTTCTCAGGTTGATAGCCGAACGGTTTTAGATGCGGCTGGCGCCGAAAAACTTCTGGGCGCCGGAGATTTACTTTTTATTTCAGCCGACACGTCGAAGCCGAGAAGAATCCAAGGGGCTTATGTCTCCGAGAAAGAGGTGAGAAAGGTGGTAGATTGCATCAAGGCCCAAAGAGAAAAGCTGTTTTTAGACCAAGATGCTGAATTGCTTGAAAATCATTTAGCCGAAGATCTCGCAGAGAGTTTAGAATCAAAAGAGGGAGGAATGGGTTTTGAGGATTACGTTGGCGAGGAAGATCCTTTGTACGAAGAGGCAAAAAAGATAGTTATTGAAGCTAAAAAGGCTTCCGCCTCTTTTTTACAAAGAAGATTAAGGATTGGCTATGCCAGAGCCGCCAGATTATTAGACGTACTGGAAGAACGAGGGATTGTTGGGCCGGGTGAAGGAGCCAAGCCCAGAGAAGTGTATTTGTCTCAAGAAAATAAACAGGTTTCCGAAAATGATATTGGCGAAGAAGAAGATGATTGGAAGAAAGTTTAACGAAGAATTGGAAATTTAAAATTTTATTGTTAATATAAGTTCATGACAAAGAAAAAAACAAAACAGCCAGAATCAGGCGATTTGCAAGAAGCGGTGGAGGAAATTAAACAAAGGTTCGGTGAAGGTGCAATTATGAAGCTGAGGGAAGCTGGTAGGGTTGATGTAGATGTTGTCCCGACCGGTTCCATTTCTCTTGATTTGGCTTTGGGGGTTGGGGGCGTGCCCCGGGGAAGAGTAATTGAGATTTACGGTCCCGAAAGTTCGGGGAAAACTACTTTGGCACTGCATATTTTAGCCGAAGCTCAAAAACAGGGGGGAGTCGGTGCTTTTATTGATGCGGAACACGCCTTGGATCCCGATTATGCTAAAAGAATCGGGGTTAATATAGATGATTTATTAATTTCTCAGCCGGATTCCGGAGAACAGGCTTTGCAGATTGTAGAGACCTTAGTAAAGTCAGGAGAGGTTGATGTTATTGTAGTTGATTCGGTGGCTGCTTTGGTTCCTCAGGCTGAAATCGCCGGAGAAATGGGCGAATTTCAAATAGGGCTTCAGGCAAGGTTAATGTCAGCCGCATTGAGAAAACTATCTGGAATCATATCTAGAACTAAAACCGTAGTTATTTTTATAAATCAGATGCGAATGAAAATTGGAGTTATGTTTGGCAACCCAGAAACAACTTCAGGAGGTTTAGCTCTAAAATTTTATGCCTCAGTTAGAATTGACTTAAGAAGAACCGCCCAGATAAAAAAGGGCGAGGAAATTATTGGAAATCGAGTTAAGGCCAAAATTGTTAAAAATAAAGTAGCTGCTCCTTTTAAGACCACCGAATTTGACATTTACTATAATGAAGGAATTTCAAAATTTGCCGACCTTATCAATACTGGAATAAAAATGGAAATAATAAAAAGAGCCGGTTCATGGCTCCAGTTTGAGGATACAAAATTAGGACAAGGCGTTGAGGCCAGCAAGGAATTCCTCAGAGAGAACCCCAAGACGGCAGAAAAGATTAAGAGTCTCTTATTTACTCAAGTCGCAACGAAGAGTGGAAAAGAGGATTGATAATCCTCTTTGACTCCTTCGCTCCGTTCACTTAGAGCTCGGCGAAAGGAGGGCTAAATATCTCGCTCTCTTTATGGCTCTGGCTAATTTTCTTTGGTGACCGGAACAAACTCCGGTTCTTTTTTTTGGTTTGATTTTTCCGGAAGCTGAAATAAATCTCCGCAAAATTTGCGTTTCTTTAAAGTTAATATCTTTTATATTCCGTTGGCAAAAATAGCATTCCATAAGCGAAGAGGACTTCGTCCTCATCATTTAAAAGGGTATGTTTTTTACGTCAATCTCTTCCTCTTCTTCGATAACCGGGATGTCTTCCGAGGGCGTTTCTTTCCGCGGTTCTTGGCTGGACGTTGTTTTCCCGGCTGATTTCGGTCCCAATTGTAACCTTTCAGCAACGATTTCAGTTCGCGATTTTTTGTTGCCGGAGGCATCTTGCCAGGTTCTTGTCTGCAATCTGCCCTCAATTAAAACTAGAGATCCTTTATTTAGATATTGAGCAGCAATATCGGCCAATCTTCCGAAAAGGACGATATTGTGGAAATCAGTTTGTTGTTTTCTTTGACCCGATTTATCGTTAAAAAAACGATCGGTTGCCATTCCAAAAGAGGTAACCGATTGTCCCGAAGGAAGGGCGCGAGTTTCCGGGTCTCTTGTTAGACGGCCGATTAAGATAGCCTTATTGAAGTTCATTATTCTTCATCGCCTTGCGCTAAAATTTCTTCTAATTTTTTCTCAATTTCCTTTAATTCGACCTTTTTCTCTTTTTTAGGTTTTTCTATTTTGGATTCAATAATCGTGCGGCTGATTTTTCTTTCTCTAACAGGCCGTTTTATCAACATTAAATAACGAAGGATTTGATTCTCCGCTTTTAATCTTTTCTCTAAATCAATTAATTTTTCAGGCAGCAATTGGAAGTTAACGGTCGCCAAATACGCCTGAAGTTGCTTTTTTACGGGATAGGCAAGTTTTCTCCTCAAAATTGGGGCTTCATCAACCAAAACTCCGCCTTCCTCCTTGATTGAGGCAACGATTTTGCCTTGAAGATCTTTCGCTTGTTCTTCCGTTAATTCCGATGAAATTAGATAGGTTAACTCGTAATTTTTCATCTTTAACCTTATATTTTAAATTCTATCACATCGCCATCTTGGACTGCGTAATCGCGACCGACTGTTTTTATTTGACCTGTCTCTTTTGCTTCTTTCCAGCCGCCGGCCGCAATTAAATTTTCCCAATTAATAACTTCAGCTCTGATAAACTTAGTTTTAAAATCGGTATGCACCACTCCGCCGGCATCGGGAGCGGTAAGGCCCCTTTTCAGGGTCCAGGCGCGGGTTTCTTTGCCACCAGTTATTGTATAAAAAGTAATTAGATCAAGAATATTGTAGCATTCTAGGATTAACTGGTCAAGCTGAGAGACCATATTTAATTCTTTCTTTTCTGAATCTGACAATTCGGACATCTCCGCTTCGTCTTTTAGGTTTACGGCCAGATGTTTGGTTTTCGGGGGCTGATATTGGCTTTTGCCGTTGACATTTAAAAGATAGATAATTGGTTTTTTGCTTAAAAGATTTTCCTTTTCTTTGCTTCCCAGGTCTTTCAGTTCAAGCTCGATTTTTATCGTCTCAATGTCGTTCTCGGGATCAATTTTAGCCATTACGTTCTCAACGTCGGGGTCTTCAAAAACCCTGATTATTTCTAAAATGGCATCGCAATTTCTAATTTGAGCCAAGAATTGGTTTCCCAGTCCCTCTCCTTTATGGGCGCCTTTTACTAAACCAGCGATATCGACGAACTCAATAATGGTCGGAGTTGTTTTTTCAGGCTTAATGACTTCAGTGATCTTTTGCAGTCTTTCGTCTGGCACGTGAACTATTCCAACGTTGGGATTGATGGTGGTAAAAGGATAAGGCGCAATATCGACCTTATTTTTGGTTAAGGCCTTAAATAAAGTGGATTTTCCCACGTTGGGGAGGCCGACGATGCCTACTGAAAAAGACATATGTTTATGTTATACTAAATTATTATGAAAATCAATCACCGAGCTTCCAAAGGAAGCGAAGGTAAAGAAGAGGACAAAGCTCTCTTCGCTAGCAATATTTTCAAGGCGTACGACGTAAGAGGAATTTATCCCGGAGAAATTAATACAGAGGCGGCCTATCTTATCGGTCGGGCTTTCGTTAAATTCTTGAGGAAAAAGAATCCGATGATTGTCGTCGGCCGTGACAACCGTATTTCCTCGCCCGCATTATTCAAAGCATTAACCAGGGGGATTACCGACCAGGGAGGAAACGTGATTGACATCGGGCTTTCCATAACTCCTCTTTTATATTGGGCCTGTGCCCATTTTAAATTTGATGGTGGGATAAATATTACCGCCTCTCATAATCCTCCGCAATATAACGGTTTAAAATTTGTCAGAGAAAAGGCAATTCCCGTCAGTGGCGACAGCGGGATAAAGGAAATCCAGAGGATGGTTTTAAGGAGTAAATTCGAGAAAAAGAAAAAAGGGAAAATTCTTAAAAGGAAAGTTCTGCAAGATTATATAAACTTTAATACAAAAGAGTTTGATTTAAAGCAGTTAAAACCCCTGAAGATTGTTATTGATACCGCTAATGCGGTGCCGGGGACTGTGATCCCAGGATTTTTTAACCAAACGAAATGCAAAATTTACCACCTCTACTCTAAATTAGACGGCAGATTTCCCAATCATCTGCCCAGTCCGCACGAAGAAAAGAACTTAAAGAGTTTAAAGAAAGAAGTTTTAAAGAGAAAGGCTGACCTGGGGATAGCTTTTGACGGAGATGGTGACAGGGTCATATTTGTTAATGAGAAAGGGGAGATGGTAAGAGGGGATTTCATTACCGCCCTGATGGCCGAGTTGATTCTGAAGGACAATCCCGGAGAAAAGATATTGTGCGATGTCCGTTCGAGCAACATAATAAGAGACGTTGTGAGGGAGGGGGGAGGAAAGTTAGTATTGGGCAGAATAGGCCACTCATTCATTAAAGAAAGAATGAGAAAGGAAAACATCATATTTCAGGGAGAGTTGAACGGCCACTATTATTTAAGAGACCACTATTTTTCCGAAGCGCCGTTTTTCGTTATATTCAAGATTTTGAAAACGATATCAAAAAGCGGCAAAGGCATTTCGGACTTGGTAAAGTCTTTTCAGAGATACTTTCACTCGGGAGAAATAAATTTCAAAGTAAAAAATAAAAAAATGGTCATGAAGACCCTTGAGGATAGGTTTAAAAAAGGAAAAATTTCAAAGATTGATGGTTTGCGGGTGGATTTTTCCGACTGGTGGTTTAATGTCCGCCCTTCTCAGACAGAGCCACTTTTAAGATTGGTTGTGGAAGCCAAAACGAAGAAGTTAATGGAAGAAAAGAAAAAGGAGCTTCGTTCCTTAATTGAAAATTGATAATTAGAAGTTGAAAATTTTAGATCAGACCCATTTTCTTTTTAACTTCCTGTATGGTGGATTGGGCGAGGGCTTGGGCGCGTTTCGCTCCCTGGTTTAAAATTTCTTTTACATAGACTTCTCTACAAAGGAGTTCTTTCTTTTTCCGGCGGAAAGGCTCCAGAGAGTTAATCAAAAGCTCTGATAAGGATTTTTTGAGTTCCGCGTATCCTTTCCTTTTAAATTTCTTTTCTAATTCCTTGACCGTTTTTCCCGAAAATAAAGAATAAATCGTTAAAAGGTTTGAAATCCCGGGTTTTAATTTTTCGTTATATTTTATCGTTTTTCCGGTGTCGGTAACCGCTTTCATGATTTTGGCTTTTATTTCTTCCGGCTCGTCAAAAAGACCGATGCGACTTTCGGGCGGATCGGTCTTTGACATTTTCTTTAAAGGATTTTGCAAGTTCATGATTTTCGCTCCCATTTTGGGCAATCTGGCTTGGGGTGCTTTTAATAGTTCGCCGAATTTTTGATTAAATTTTCGGGCAATCGTTCTCGCCAATTCAACATGCTGTTTTTGATCTTCTCCCACTGGCACAATATCGGTTTGGTAGAGAAGAATGTCGGCCGCCATTAATATCGGATAATTTAACAGGCCGGCGTTGATGTTTTGTTTAAATTTCTTTGATTTTTCTTTGTATTGAGTCATCCTTGCTAAATCGCCGATTGGCGTTATCGTATTTAAAAGCCAAGCTAATTCAGAGTGTTCTTTGACCTGAGATTGGACGAAAATGATCGATTTTTCAGGGTTAATGCCCGAGGCCAGATAAACTATTGCCTTTTCCAAAATTAAATCCTGCAACCCCTTCGGATCATAGGGGACGGTTAGAGCATGAAGGTCAACAATGCAAAAAATACATTCATTTTTCTCTTGAAGCTCAATCCATTGTTTTATCGCTCCTAAATAATTTCCGATATGCAATTCACCGGTTGGCTGAATGCCTGAGAAAATACGCATAACTTTATTTTGAATGCTAAATTTTACACTTATACTTCAATCACAACGGGGAGAATCATGGGACGTCGTTGGGTTTTGGTAAAGAAAAATTGGCCAATTTTATTTCTGATTTCATCTTTAATATAAGTCCAATTGACCGCTCCGCCGGAATCCGTGGCGTGGTGGATAATTTCAATTACCTTTTTTCTTGTTTCTCGCAGCAAGTCCTTGGATTCTCTCAGATAGACGAATCCTCTTGATATTATATCAGGAGAACCCTTTACTTTGCCAGTTTGTTTGTCCACTATCGTCACGATGACAAACATCCCGTCTCTTGCCAGCATTTGCCGATCTCTTAACACCACTTCTCCTACGTCTCCAATCCCCAGGCCGTCAACCATTATATAATTCGACGGCACCTGTCTTCTTTCAATGGAAATGCTTTTCGGGGTTAGATTAATAATTTGTCCGTTTTCAGCCACTATCACATTTTTTTCCGGCATGCCTGCTTCTTTAGCTATTTCAGCATGGGCTACCAGCATTGAATATTGGCCGTGAATGGGAATGAAAAAATTCGGCCTCATAATCTTTATCATTTCTTTTAATTCCTCTTTTTGAGCATGACCGCCCGCATGAATATCCATTATTTTGTAATGAAAGACTCTGCATCCCTGACGGAGAATGTCATCTTTTAAATTTTGGACGGTTCTTTCATTGCCAGGGATGACGGAAGAAGAAAGAATGACGGCGTCTCCTTTTCTAAGACGGATAAAAGGGTGTTCTCTGGTAGCGATTCTCATTAAAACAGCAGATCCTTCTCCCTGGGCGCCGGTGCAAAGAACGGTTACTTTTGAGTCGGGATAGTTGTTGATCTCTTTACCTTTAATAATTGTTCCCTTTTTGGATTTGATAAATCCCAAAATTTTGCCGATTTCAACGTTAGTTTTCATCGAATATCCTTCAATTGCCACCTTCCTTCCGTATTTTTCGGACAGACTAATCATTTGCTGGATTCTGTTTATCAGAGAGGAGAAAGTGGCGGCGATAATTCTGCCGTTCGCTTTTTTGAAGATTTCTTCTAAATTTTTCTCAATCGTTTTTTCCGAAAGCGAATGCCCTTCCTCTTCCGCTCCCGTTGAATCCGAAAGCAAGAGCAGAATTTTTCTATCGGCAAGCATTTTTAATTTCTGCAAGTCCGTCGGCACGTCATTGACCGGATTTGGATCAAACTTAAAATCGGAAGTATGAAGAATATTGCCGACCGGCGTTTCGATGAAAAGACCGAGATTATCGGGGATGTTATGATTCTGGTGGAAAAATTCAATTTTGAATGGCCCCATTTTGATCCTGGAACCATTTTTCACCTCGTTTATACTAAGAGCCGGCAAATTGGGAAAATCCTCCTGCCTTCTCAATATTATTCCTCGGGTTAAGGGAGAGGCGTGAAGCTCGAAGCCGGGATGCCAGATCTTGTCTATCAGGTAGGGAACGGCTCCGATATGGTCGTAATGGCCGTGCGTAAAGACGATTCCTAAGATGTCTTTTTTTCTGTCTTTTAAACAGCTGATATTGGGGACAATATAATCAATACCCGGCATATCTTCTCCCGGCATTCTGAAACCCATATCGCAAATTAAAATTTTCCCTTCTATTTCAAAGAGAGTCATGTTTCGACCAACTTCTCCGAGTCCGCCCAGCGGAATTATTTTAAGATTTTGTTGTTTAGTCATAGTGCAAGCTTCCGTTTACGGGTTCAATGAGATAAATCTCATCTTCGCTCAATTTATATTTATCTCTCGGACGTCGAAATGAAATAAATATTTCATTGAGCAAGCGAAGCTCGAAATGAAGCTTTAGCTTCATTGAGTAATAAAATTTATTTCATCGACTTTGTGCGGATGGTGGGACTTGAACCCACAAGCCATTTCTGGCACAGCGTTCTGAACGCTGCGCGTATTCCGGTTCCGCCACATCCGCCTAAGTTAGCCTTTCTTTTTTCAGGAATTTTCTCAGCTCTTTGCCGAATTGAGGATGTTTTAAAGAAAGATAAAGATTTGATTTCAAATAAGCCAATTTGTTTCCGCACTCCAGCCATTTGCCTTCAATTTCACAGCCGTAAACTTCTTTTCCTTCCTCTATCATTTTTGCTAAGGCCTCAGTTAAGCCGATTTCTCCTCTTCCGCTGGGAGGATTTTTTTTAAGGAATTCAAAGACTTCGGGGGTGATAACGCGTTTTCCGACAATGGCCAGATTAGAAGGAGATTCTTCGGGCGAAGGTTTTTCAATTATCTTTTTGACCCGATAAATGCGATTTTCTACTGGTTCAACTGCCACCATTCCGTAAAAACCGAAACTTGACTTCGGAACCCTGCAGAGCGCCATTACCGGTCGGTGATATTTTTTAAAAACTTTAATAAGTTGCTTCAAGCAGGGAATTTTGCCGCTGACGATGTCATCGCCGAATAGAACGGCGCAAGGCCTTCTTTTTGTTAATTTTTCAGCTTGCAAAATCGCATGGCCGTCCCCCAGAGGTTTTTTCTGGATAATCTGGGAAAAAGAAATTTTTTTTGAAATTTTTTCTAAATTTTTAAGCTCTTTTAAAAATTGATTTTTGTACTTGCTTTTCAAAACCTTTTTAGAATTTACTTCGTTTTTAAAATAGTCCAAAACCGTTCTTTGTCCGGGCTTTGTGACGAAGATCACCTCTTTTATCCCCGAGTTAACGATTTCTT
>Ga0268279_1002125_pt1 | contig 10126 bp, 5 predicted proteins | sample saktaG_6_FD_190142 | JGI IMG/M metagenome (GOLD analysis project Ga0268279, IMG submission 190142) | Saline water microbial communities from Sakinaw Lake, British Columbia, Canada - sak_2010_1_5_80m | ecosystem: Environmental > Aquatic > Non-marine Saline and Alkaline > Saline ...
GATCTCGCCTTTGTGCTCTGCAGAGTTCAGCCCTCGCCCACAATCTCGTTTCTCATTCATGGTAGCATGATAATGAGGTGCCGCTGGTGTTCGGAACTCACCCCTTTCGGAACTACTGCTGCGCCCGGTACCACCGTTGTCACAACGGTAGCGGCAGATTTTATTACCGTGCACTCCCTTAACCTAACTGGAGCGATGAACGAGGACGAGCGAGCGGTAGACGAAGCAGGGATCGACGAACGAGCGCATGTTATCGAGGTCAGTGTCGAGAATGAGATGAAGCGCTCCTACATCGATTACGCGATGAGCGTGATCGTCGGCCGGGCTCTTCCTGACGCCCGTGACGGGCTCAAGCCGGTGCATCGTCGCATCCTCTACGGCATGCAGGAGCTGGGCGTCGCGTATAATCGGTCGCACAAGAAATCCGCACGCATCGTCGGCGACGTCCTGGGCAAGTATCACCCGCATGGGGACGTTGCGGTGTATGATACCATGGTGCGCATGGCACAGAATTTCTCGTACCGTTACCCGCTGGTAGATGGCCAGGGCAATTTCGGGAGCGTGGACGGCGATTCCGCGGCAGCGATGCGGTATACCGAAGCGCGACTCTCGAAGATCGCGGGCGAGCTCCTGGAGGATCTCGATAAGGATACCGTCGAGTGGGTACCCAATTTCGATAATACGCTCAAAGAGCCGCAGATATTACCCGCAAAGCTCCCCAACCTCCTGATCAACGGCTCCTCCGGCATTGCCGTCGGTATGGCCACCAACATGCCACCTCATAACCTGGCCGAGGTCGTTGATGGCATCATTCGCGTCATTGACGAGCCTGATGTCGAGATCGAGGAGTTGATGCAGCACATAAAAGCGCCCGACTTCCCCACGGGTGGCATCATCTCGGGCTACGAAGGCATCCGACAGGCGTATCTGACCGGTCGGGGCAGCATCAAAATCCGGGCAAAGGTGGAGATCGAGCAGAAGGCCAAACGAGAGCGGATCATCATCACGGAGATCCCTTATCAGGTGAACAAGAGCAAGCTGGTTGAGGAGATCGCGGAATTCGTCCGGAAATACAAGGTAGACAGTATCATCGGGCTGCGCGATGAATCAGACCGCAAAGGGATGCGCATCGTCGTCAGCTTGAAGATGGGCGCGAACGCTCCTATTATCGTGAATCGGCTCTTTCGACGTACGCAGCTGGAGACCACCTTTGGGGTCATCAATCTGGCGCTCGTTGACGGCGAGCCCCGGGTCTTAACGCTTAAAGAGCTGATTGAGTGCTACATCAAGCATCGCAGAGAGGTCACAGTCCGGCGGTTGCAATTCGAACTGGATCGCGCAGAGAAGCGAAGGCACATATTAGAGGGCTTGATCATTGCGATCGCGCACATCGACGAGGTGATTCAGCTGATCAAAGCATCGAGCGATGTCAAAGCGGCTCAAGCCGCCCTGATCGAGAAATTCGCGCTCAGCGAGATGCAGGCGAAAGAGATCCTGGACATGCGGCTCTCGCGGCTGAGCGCCCTCGAGCGTGATAAGATCGAGACCGAGCGCGGCGAATTGGAGCAGAAGATCGCGTGGCTCAAGGAGGTGCTGGCGAGTGAAGCGCGTATCCTGGGCGTGCTTAAAGATGAGTTGCGCGAGCTGAAGGAGAAGTACGGAGATAAGCGGCGCACCGAGCTCGAGGATATGGTGACGCTCAGCGAGCGCGATTTCATTGAGGATGAGGAAGTGATTCTCTTCTTCACTGAACGGGGGTACGTGAAACGGTTGCCCGAGAAGCTCTTCAAACAGCAGCAGCGAGGGGGCAAAGGGATTGCCGTCATCGATCGCCGGGAAGATGACGTTGTCGCCAATTTCATTCGTGCATCCACACGAGAGCGACTGCTGATCTTTACCGAGAATGGTCGCGTCTTTCAGGTGAAGACCTATGAGATCCCACCCAGTTCCCGGCATGCGAAAGGCAAACCGCTGGTAAACGTTCCCGGACTGAGCATCACCGCCGAAGAATCGAAGACCTTTGTCACCGCACTCTCGGTGCCAGAAGCGGTCGATGAGGCAGTCGAGAACGTTTATCTCGTCTTCGCGACCAGACGGGGGGTGGTAAAACGGAGCGCGCTCGCAAGTTTGAAGCACATCCGCGTAACGGGCATCGTGGCATTGCGGGTGGACGAGCGCAAGAATGATGCACTGGTTGATGTGGCCCTGATGAAAGGTGAGGCGAACCAGGGCATCATCGTCAGCTCGAGGATGGGCAAAGCAATCTTCTTCCACGAGGAGGAGCTCCGTGAGATGGGCAGGTACGCCGCGGGCGTGCGCGGGATACGTCTGGATAAAGGCGATGAGGTTGCCAGTATCGAGACAGTCGATCTGAGCGTGCAGAAGTCGAACTTTGTCACCATCACCGAGAAGGGGTATGGTAAACGAACGCGGCTGGACGCTTACCGCGAGACACACCGTGGCGGTAAGGGCGTGATCAGCATCCGGGGCGCGCAGCGCAACGGGAACGTGGTGTGCATCAAGCAGGTAAAGCCCGACGATGAGTTGATGATCACGACCTCCGATAACATGGTGACCAAAATCGGTGTGGGGAACATTCCTGTCCAAGGGCGGAACACGCAGGGCGTGCGCCTGATGAACGTCAAGAAAGGTGCGCGTGTCGTGACGGTAGATGTCATTTAGGCACTCAGAACATTTTGGTGCTCTCTACTGCCCTGCCGTGGCGCCGGTGAGCAGTGTGACATTACTTTTGGTGAAGAACCCCTCAAAGTCACCATAGCGGTGAATATACTCGTTTACCACTAGCGTGCTTGCCGAAGCGAGACTGAAGGTCTGCTTCAATCCCTCATCAGGCGACCCTACAAGCTCGATCAGGAACGCCAGGCCGTCCTCTTTGAGCGCCGCGTAGGTCTCCTCGATCCGCTCGGTCTGAAACGCCAGGTGATGCACCCGTGGTCCGTAATTGTGCATGAATGTCTCCGTCGGTCCCGACTCCGCTTCGCCGTGGTACTCGGTAATGCCGGTGGTAAAAACCATGGCGAAGTCTAATTTGGAGAGCCGCGCAACGGTGGTGATAGCGTTGAAGAGCTTCACGTAAATGGCGAACTCGAAGTTGTAATTGGTCAGCTCCATGAACTCGATGACCGCCTCGTCTCTATCCCGTGCTCGCAGCCGCATTGCCGCGTGATCAAGGTGTTGTATGTTCTTCAGTTCAGATAGGGGCGCTCGGGTTTCGTGACGGTAACGTCAAAGCCTTCGCTCTCGGGGGTCGCGTACTCGCCGCGACGCCCGTGCCACTGGATGAACCCGAGCGAATTGCCGGTGTACCGGGAAGGTCTGGTCTGTATGAGCGAATAGTTGGCGGTATACACGATAGCGTCAATAAGAAAGCGTACGCCACGTGCTCGCTGGATGCTGACGTACTCTTCTCTATCCCTGATTCGGAACACGAGCGTTTCCAAGCGCGTATTGGGGAGATGTTTGGACTTCGGAGACAGGTTGAAGGAGGTGAAGGGATTATCTGAATCTCGTCGCGCTTGAATCAAGAAGTCCGCAGATCCTGGCGTTTTGAGCACGCAGGTCTGATAGCGACGGTCAGCAAACGCGTCGGCGAGTTCGAGCCCGGTGTACCGGATGAGTTCCGCAACAGCCGCCTGCTGCTTACGCGGCTCGGTAGTGATGATCACGCACTCGAGCCCGCTAACGAGCCCCTCCAAACCGAGACGCTTCCGCTCCTCAACCACGCGCGGGACGGCCTCTTTGAGATACGCATCGCTCGTGCTGTAATCGGTAACGTAGGGCGTGGTCAAATTGCAGAGCGGGCATCGAACATCCGCTTCGCCCTCAAAGACGCCCTTACAACGTGGGCAGATCGTTTTCGCCATTGTTACGTAATCCTCAGGATGCTCTCCTCATGCACCGCGATCTACACGGCTAAGAAGAGGTAAAATCCGTGGAATTGTTCGAGCTTTTTTCAGGAAAAGGAAAGCTCCTTGCGCACCCATTCTTTTCCTCATGCTTACTCAAACCGCTCTGAGGTTCCGCAGCGTTGCCAGAATCACCTCGGACATCGCCGGATGGATGTGGATACCGCGCCCGAGTGCTCTATATTCACGGTCATCCGCCATAATTTGGATCACTTCCAGGATGAGTATGGGTGCGTGGGGCCCGATGATATGGAATCCCAGTATCCTGTTGCTCTCGCGATCCACAATCGCCTTGGCAAAGCTCTCTTCGTCCCGGATAGCCTGTCCCTTCGCCACCTCTGCGTAGCGCGCCATGCCCACCAGGATCTCGTGAACCCTCCTCGCCCGCTCCTCCGTCAATCCGACCGATGCGGTCCGCAGGATGGATCAGCATCTTCGAGGGTATGCAGCCCACATTCAGGCAAGTACCGCCGAGCAGTCCCTTTTCTATTAGAGAGAGCGACAGTGAGCCCCGCGGTTACCGCACGCGCAACGATCAGCATTCCGGCACCTGATCCGATGACGATCACATCGTACTCGTTCATACTTCGCCTCTCCCTGCTCTTTCCAGCTCTCCACGCTGCTTTGCGGTCTTGAACTGCCCCAGAAGCTCTGCGATAGCACGCCGTGATGGGTATTTCAACGCGGTCAGTGCACCGTCATAGATACTCGCGCGGAAATACTCGCCGAAGAGGTGCGGTGGCTCTTCCGTCCGGTAAAAAATCCCGATCGGGATTCGTTCGCCCCATTCAGTCGCCTTCTTCAGTGCGGTGTCCTTGTCATGCGGGTTGTAGCCCGGAGGCAGATGGTAGATCCGGTCCCGGTACCAGCTAATCGGGTGCGTTCCCCAGGTGATACAGGGTTGTATGACGTCCACGTACGAGAGCCCTCTGAACTGGATAGCCGCGACGAAGAGTTCAGTAAGATGTTTGAGATCGCCGGCGAAACCGCGAGCGACAAAGGGGCAGTCGTGGAGGATCGCGAGTGCCAGCGGCTGCAGGGGGCGGATTTTGACGCCTTCGAACTGAAGCCTTGTCTTTTCGCCCGCGTCGGTCGTCGGCGACGCCTGGCCTTTGGTGAGTCCATAGATCTGGTTGTTGTGCACGATGAGTGTGAGGTCAGGATTTCGGCGGAAGGTATGCACGAAGTGGTTCCCCCCTTCGCCGTAGCAATCCCCGTCCCCCGTCACCACGATCGTCGTCACATGCGGGCTCACCACGCTGATCGCCGTTGCGATGGGAAGCGCTCGTCCGTGCAGCCCGTTGAAGAAATTACAGCGCAGGTAGTGCGGTAGCTTTGCCGCCTGCCCGATCCCCGAGACCAGGCAGATCTCATCAGGACGCTTGTCCAGCGCCACCAGTGCGTTCTTCATCGCTTTCAGAATGCCAAAATTGGAGCAGCCCGGGCACCACTGGTTCTCCGCATCGCTCTGGTAATCGTCAAGCTCAACCATGCTGCCACACCTCCATGATGTACTCGTAATCCAGCGGCAGCCCGTCGTACCGTGCTATTTTGCTCGTTACTGATAATCCATACTCGCTCCGCAGCATGCGCCCGAATTGCGCGGTCGCATTGCTCTCGACCAGATGGTACTGCTGCTGCTCATCAGGGAACGTGAATCGTGGGAGCGGCCAGAGTTCGGTAAAGTGGAGCATACCCACCGCATTTCCCTGCTCATTGAGCCGGTCCACTGCCTCGAGCACCGCGTTCCGCGAGGAGCCCCAGCTCACCAGCACGTCCTCCGCTTCTCTGACTCGATAATCCTCGGGCGGCTGGATCTCATCCCGCAAGCCCTCCAGCTTCCGCAGCCGCTTCTCCACCATCCGCTTCCTCAGCGTCAGATCCTCCGTGATGTGGCCGTATTCATCGTGCTCGTCGCTATCACAGCAGACGAGCTGCTGGCTCTGGCCGGGGAAGAGCCGGGGCGAAATCCCGGTCTCCGTGAGCAGATATCGCCGGTAATCCACCATCTCAGCAGTAGCTGCGGTATACGTCTCATGCCTTAGGGTCTCGAGCTCGAAGTCGGCCACCGTGGAATTGGAATCGGCCAGGAACTGATCACTCAGGACGATCGCGGGTATCTGGTACTTCTCGGCCAGATTGAACGCGCGTGTGATCTTATGAAATGCGTCCTTGGGATCAGCGGGTGCGAAGACGAGCCTGGGGAATTCGCCATGGCCCGCGTTGACAGCAAAGAGCAGATCAGCCTGCTCCGTGCGCGTTGGAAGCCCGGTTGCCGGCGCGGGACGTTGGCCGAGCACGATAACGACCGGCGTCTCCGTCATCCCGGCGAGGCTGATCCCTTCGGTCATGAGCGAAAAGCCACCGCCCGAGGTCGCGGTCATTGCACGCACCCCCGCGTAACTCGCGCCAATCGCCATATTGATCGCCGCGATCTCGTCCTCCGCCTGCTCGGTGAAGATCTGCAAGCGCTCTTTGTGCTTTGAGAGGAACGTTATGATCCCGGTCGAGGGCGTCATGGGATACGCGGCAATGAAGCGGCAGCCGGCGGCCGCAGCACCCAGTGCCAGCGCTTCGTTCCCCGTGATCAGGTAGTGCGTCTGCGCTCGTCTCGGCAGGGTCCATGCGCACACGCCCTCGCAGCTCCTCTTCGCCCTGCTGTAGCCTGCCGCAGCAGCTGCGCGATTCGTGTCCACGATCTCATCACTCTTCCCCGCAAACTCGTCTGCGATCACCTCGGTGAGTGCCTCCAGCTCAAGGCCGAGCACCGCCGCGAGGGCGCCAGCAGCTACGGTATTCGCAAAGAGCTTCTTGCCAAAGTCCTCCATGGCGATCTGCTCAAACGGCACGGTGATCACCCGTTCACCGGTCTCCTGCTCGTCGATCAAAACGCCCTCCGCTTTCAGCAGCGGTCGGTATTTACGCTTGGATTCAGCGTTCAACGCCACGAGGATGTCAGCCTGGATCAGCGGGCTGTTGGCCGGAATATCGCTCACCCGTATCCGGTAGCTGTTGCAGCCCCCGCGGACGCGCGATTCGTACTCCTGCCATGCGAAGACGTTATAACCTGCTCCTGAAGCGGTCTTGGCGAGAACGTACCCGATCGTCTGAATCCCCTGGCCCGCAGCCCCGGAAACGACGATATTGAGATCAATCATCCTGTTTGCTCACCCCCTTTGCTCAGCTCATATAAAGCGATTTTCTTTTAGGGCATATAATGGTACTGCACCAAGGTCTTTCCCGCTGTTCGGTTCTCGATCGTGGAGTGCAGACGTTATGCCGTCGTACGGCCGTCATCTCATACCACCCACCCTCGAGAGATGGGCGAGGCAGATCAGAATCAGGGTGATGCGTTCTGACGAGCGCTGAATCGTGGGGCGACGCAACGGCATGCGCCAGAGCAAATGAGCTTCTGCGTAAACCGGAATCAGGTGAGGAGCTCAAGAGGGTGCCACATGAGGGACTCATCTGGACAGAACGGAAGCAAAGGGAATTTATACCGGGCTGTGGAAACGTAGTGTTTATGGGATGAGCATGCCGGTGAAGGAGGAAGCGCAAGGGCACGGGCTATCGCCCATAACGCGGCTACTGGTGGTGCTCTTTACTGCTGTAGCGTGCGTTGGGTTGGCTTATTATGCGGAGTTTGTCCTGGGCATTGCGGTGGTTTACACGCACCTCTTCTACATTCCCATTCTCCTCGCGGGTCTGTGGTATCAGAAGCGAGCGGTCTATCTTGCGCTTGGACTGGGGCTCGTTCACGTTCTGGTGACCTACTACTCGCCGCTGCCGCTCACCGGGAATGAACTGGCACGTGCGGCCATCTTCGTCCTCGTTGCGTACGTTATCGGGTATGTGAGCGAGCAGCGAGCAAAAAGCGAGGGTGCGGTGCGAGAGCGCGAGGAGAAATACAGTGCACTCTTCAAAACCTCACGAGACCCTATCTTCATTACGTCCACAGATGGCAGATGGCTGGACTTTAATGATGCCATGGTGGAACTTTTCGGGTATGAGTCCAGAGATGAATTATTCAAGGTTCGGATACCGGACCTCTATGAAAATCCCGAGGCCCGGAGAAGATACACCGAACTAATTAATCAAGAAGGATTTACAAAAGAGTTTCCGGTCAATGTACGAAGAAAGGATGGCAGTATCATCAACGTGCTTATCACAGCAATTGTCAAAAAAGACGAAAACGGGAATATACTAGGCTACCAGGGGACAATCCGGGACATCACCGAGCGGAAGAAAGCAGAGGAGAAAGCAAGAGAAAGCGAAGAGAAATTCAGGAGTATTGTTGAACATTCAAGTGACCAGATATTCATGTTAGATAAGGACTACAAATTTTTATCCATAAATAAGACCGCGGCAGATCTTTCCAAGAAGTCTCCTCAAGAGATGATCGGCAGGTCAATATTTGAAATATTCCCGGAAAATACTGCAGTCCCATTCTCAAAGAATATCAAAAATGTATTTGATACTGGCAAGAGCATGTTTATTGAAGAAAAGATGCTTGTCCAAGGTCGTGAATTATTTAACAGTACCAGCTTAAATCCGGTCAAGGATGATAAAGGAAGTGTGATAGCAGTCACTGGGATTGTTAGGGACATTACCGAGCGCAAGCAGGCAGAAGAGGCACTGCGCGAGAGTGAAGAAAAGTTCCGAACTTTTGTAGATACTGCAAGTGATTTAATGTTCATTGCGGACAAAGATGGAAATATTACTGATGTGAATCAATCAATGGCCAGAAAGTTAAGATATTCCAGAGAAGAACTGATTGGGATGCAGATCACTCAACTTTTAAGTAAGGACTCGTTGGAAAAAGATTTCAAACCAAACTGGGAGAAATACCTTAAAAACGGTGAAATTAGTCTTGATACTATTTATGTAACAAAAGATGGGAAAGAGATTTACGGTGAAATAAAGGCTGTTGTTGTTTATGATCGCGACGGCAAGTATACTGGAAGTAGAGTGGTATTTCACGACCTCACGGAGCGCAAGCAAGCAGAGGAGGAGCTGCAAGCGAGTGAAAAAAGGTATCGTAGTCTCTTTGAGGATTCTCCTGTTGCTCTGTGGCTGGAAGATTTCTCTGCTGTTAAGATCTTTTTTGAGTCATTACGAGCTTCGGGAGTCAGCGATTTTATGGCCTATAGTGAGAACCACCCTGAAGTTGTTGCCACCTGTGCAACTCTGATGAAGGTGCTTGATGTGAATGTGGCAACCCTTACGTTGTATAACGCGAGGAGTAAGGAAGATTTACTGGGCAGTTTAACCACCATTTTCGTTCCAGAGTCATTCGATGCATTTAGAGCGAACCTTATTGCTCTCTTTGAAGGGGAAACCGACTTTGAAATTGAGGCTATCAATCAGACGCTGACGGGCGAGATGCTTGACCTTATCGTTCGGTGGTCTGTGCTTCCCGACTATGAAGATTCGTGGTCTCGGTTGTTGGTTTCCTCTCTGGACATCACCGACCGGAAACGGGCAGAAGAAGCACTGCGCGAGAGCGAAGCCCAACTGTCTAACGCCATGGAAATCGCTCAACTGGGGTATTGGGAGTATGACGTAGCTAACGACCTGTTTACTTTCAACGATCAATTCTACTCTATTTTTCGCACGTCGGCTGAGCAAGTCGGCGGCTATACGATCTCATCTGCTCGTTACGCTCAACTTTTCGTGCATCCCGACGATATAGATGTAGTCGGTATCGAGATTCGGAAAGCCATTGAAACCACAGATCCCCACTACAGCCGCCAACTGGAACACCGCATTATCTATGCAGACGGCGAGATCGGCTACATCACCGTCCGCTTCTTTATCCTCAAAGATAATCAGGGTCGTACGGTCAAGACTTACGGTGCGAATCAAGACATTACCGAGCGCAAACGGATGGAAGACGAACTCCGGCGATCGGAAACCCTGTACCGGACCATCTTCGAAGCTACTGGTGTCCCGACCGTGATTCTTAACGAGGACGGGACCTTTTATCAGGTAAACTCAGAAGGTGCAAAGATCTCGGGGTTCACCAAAGAGGAGCTGGAAGGCAAGAAGAGCTGGACCGAGTTCATTGCGAAAAAAGAAGATCTTGAGATGATGCGAGAAATCCACCGATTACGAAGAACCGACCCCGATCAAGCTCCCATGAACTATGAATTCCTGTTCAAAGACCGCTACGGAAATCTTCGGAACATCTACGTGACCGC
>Ga0268279_1002126_pt1 | contig 10125 bp, 9 predicted proteins | sample saktaG_6_FD_190142 | JGI IMG/M metagenome (GOLD analysis project Ga0268279, IMG submission 190142) | Saline water microbial communities from Sakinaw Lake, British Columbia, Canada - sak_2010_1_5_80m | ecosystem: Environmental > Aquatic > Non-marine Saline and Alkaline > Saline ...
TGATTTAAGCATAGATTCATGAGCTCGGCGATAAAGAGAATGCTTGGTTGCCCTGTGCCCTTTGGTCAGTGCTAGCACCTTCTTATGTCGATGATGAGCAGTTACCCCCCTCTTTACTCGTGGCAAAACATTCCCTCCTATCTAACCAATTTTATACGGTAAAAGTCTTTTTATCCGAGCTTTATTACTAGGGTCTATCTGTATCATTTCATCATAAAGGCGCTTAGTTCGCTTTGATTTTCTGAGGCGAAAATGACTTTTCCCGCCCTTGGCACGCATAATCTTGCCGCTACCGGTAATATGGAAGCGTCTTTGCGCCCCTTTATGAGTTTTAATTTTCGGCATTTTAAACTTTCTTCACCTCTTCCTTCACCTCTTTCTTCACCTCTTTCTTCACCTCTTTCTTCACCTCTTCCTTCATCTCTTCCTTTATCTTAACTTTCTGGATAGCTACCGGTGACAGAATCATCGCCATTCTTCTTCCATCCATCAGTGCTTGCCTCTCAACAGAAGCCGCTTCTCCTAGTGATTCTGCCATCCTCTGCAGTAACCTCCGACCAATGTCAGGGTGCGTGATTTCACGCCCTCTAAACATTACTGTTACCTTGACCTTATTTCCCTCTCCCAGTAATTTCCTGGCTGACCTTGCCTTAGCCTCAAAATCATGGTCACCAACCTTGGGTCGTAACCTGACCTCCCTTAGCAGTGAGACCTTCTGGCCCTTTCTAGCCTCGCGTTCTTTCTTGGTTTGCTCATACTTATACTTGCCGTAATCCAGAAGGCGGCATACTGGTGGCACCGCAGTAGCCGCTACCTCAACCAGGTCAAGATTGTTGTCCCTTGCTACCTCCCGCGCCTGATACAAGGGCATAATTCCTAGCTGTTCTCCCTTTTCTCCTACCAGGCGTACCTCTCTAGCTCTAATCCTCTCGTTGACGCGTAGTTCTTTGATTATGTTCTTATCTACCTCCTTTAAGCAAAGACACTCTACGAACAGAAACTATAGCACAGTCCCTCAGGTCAATCAAATTAAAGTGAATTGTATTGACCAAAGCTTCATTACTCCATTCACATTCACATTCACATTCACATTCACGTTCACTTCACCTGCACTCTACCAACATCACAGTCTATTTCTAGCTCTACTCGGTTTTCAGCACTTACAAAATCCTGGGACATATAATAACCACCTTGCTGAGGGAAACGATTCTCATCTACATCAAGCACACTCAAATTTGTATCCACCTGAATCTTAGCAGCTACCCCGTCAGGAATAGTAACTTCTATATTAGCGGCATTAGCCTCAATCTCAATATTGCTAGTGCCTGCTTTAGAAGGCGTCGTCACTATATAATTACCAGCATCTACATCTAATCGAAGCTTAGTTGCTTGAAGCCCGCTGAGGTCGAGTTCCATACTGCTAGCCGCAGACTTGATATTAATAACTAAGGGTATACTTTTAGTGAACCTGACCTCCCATCCAATCCCATCTCCACCCCAGGACCGCTGATTAACTGTGCTCAAATAGAGCTCCCCTTCGCCATCCTGTTGGTGGAAATCCGCGTTTATAGTATCGCGATTGTTCCTTACTTTAGAATCCACCTCCACAAAGTTTGGTGAGCCAAGCGGGAGGCTGCCTATAGTGACACTTCCCGCGCTGAAGTCTATCTCAATTTGGGCGCGCTCCAAACCATCCAGAGGCTCAGAATAGCCCCTAGTAACTATACCGCTAGATAGGGATGGGCTGTATTGCCAGATGGCTATCCCCAAGCAAGTGCCAAAGATGGCCAAAACCAGCAGGCTAACCAACCAAGCATTGTAACGGCGGAGCAGAATACCAAGCCCAATAATAATGATTAGCACCGGCCAGAACTGCCACAGAGTCCCCCAGAGCCCCCAGCGAAGGACACCAAGGGTTTGGAGAAGAAAAACAACTCCTAAGAATAACAGGAAGATGCCCCATATAGAGACACCAAGTACTCTCTGTGGCTTCTCCCCGGACACAGCTATCTCCTCTTCCTTACGCTAAATATAATCAGTGCCCCGATGGCCACAAGAATAAGCGGCCAAAGAGTACTCCAGCGGAACCACCAGAAGAGGTCAAAGCTACCTAACAGGAAAAGAATGCCAAGAACGATGAGGATGATGCCGAGAGTGTTACGGCGATGGTGTCGCATTTTAGCTATCTCCTCCGATTCACCTTCTTCTCCCGCCAGGGTGGAGTGGAGTTCACGCCCCAGCTCACTGGCGCTTTCCTTCATTTCCTCAACATTTTCCTTAATTACGTCCTTAGGTTCAGCAGCCTTTGAGTTTTCTAAAGGGACAACAATGGCCAGAATTATATAAGCCCAGATACCCAGGCTACCAAAGAAAATCGATAATACTGCGATTACTCTGACGATGGTGGGGTCCATGTCAAAATACTTCGCCAGACCACCACACACACCCCATATCATCCTATCGCTTCTACTACGGTAAAGTCTCTTCTCCATAACACACTCCTGTAATCTTAGACAGCGTCGGCAACTCCCTTCAAACGTCCCCTTGATTAAATAACCCCATTATCATTTTAAGTCTTTTATCTTATTGGCTATGGCTATCCTGACGCTTGCTTTAAAGTCATCAAAGGATTGTGAAACCAATTGTTTCCCACTACGCAGACGGATGGAAACGGTAGAAGCGGCTACCTCTTTATCACCTACCACCAGCATATATGGTATCTTATTAAGCTGCGCCTGCCGAATTTTAAGGTTTACCGTCTCTGACCGAGCGTCAACCTTTACCCGCACTCCCACACCTTTGAGCTCAGCTTCCAGCTTATGAGCGTATTCTAAATGGCGGTCGGCCACTGGTATCACTATTACCTGAAGTGGCGCTAGCCACACCGGGAAGGCGCCGCCATAGTGCTCAATAAGCGAGGCAAGAAAACGTCCCATAGCACCTAATACAGTACGATGCACCATCGCTACCAGATGCTCCTGACCATCTTCACCAATATAAGTAACATTGAAACGCTGGGGGAGATTAAAATCAACCTGAATGGTGGGACCCTGCCACGCCCTACCCAAGGCATCTTCAAGCTTAATGTCTATCTTAGGACCGTAAAAGACACCCTCACCCGGGTCTATACTATAGTCAATCTTCAGACGAGCTAGGGCTTGCCTTAGCGTCTCTGTTGCCTTTCCCCAAAACTCAAGAGAACCAGCATACTTCTCAGGCCGGGTAGAAAGAAACACCTGGTAATTGATAAAGCCAAAGGTCTCCATCATAAAACGAGCTAAATCCAATACCCCCACCACCTCATCCTCTAGCTGGTCAAAGCGGCAGAAGATATGGGCATCATCCTGGGTAAAGCCCCTGACCCTGGACAGGCCATGTAACACACCGGAGCGCTCATAACGATAAACAGTACCCAGCTCGGCATAACGTATCGGTAGCTCTCGGTAACTGTGTAACCCTGTCTTATAAATCAGGATATGTCCCAGACAATTCATCGGTTTAAGAATATACTCCTGCCCCTCTACCTCCATTGGACTATACATGTTCTCGCGATAGAATTCCCAATGGCCGCTAGTTTTCCACAAATCCAGTTTAGCAATGTGAGGAGTGTATACAATATCGTAACCCCGCTTGACATGCTCATCCTTCCAGAAATCCTCAATAACCCGGCGGATTACCGCTCCCTTGGGATGCCAGTGAACCAACCCAGGACCAGCCTCTTCATGAAAACTAAACAGGTCGAGCTCTCTGCCTAATTTTCTATGGTCACTCTTGGCTGCTTCATCAAGTTTCTTCAGGTGTTCTGTCAAAGCCTCTTCTGTGTCAAAAGCAACACCATATATCCGCTGTAACATAGAGCGGTGCTCATCACCCCGCCAGTAAGCCCCAGCAACGCTAATCAGCTTAAAGGCTTTTATTTCTCCGGTAGAGCTCATATGAGGCCCACGACACAAATCAACAAACAAACCTTGCTGATACAGGCTAACCTTCTCATCGGGAATTTCCTCAATCAACTCCAACTTATAGGGCTGAGCCGCAAACAGTCGTCGAGCTTCTTCCTTGGTCACTTCCTGTCTAACAAAAGGCACATCTGAAGCGATTATTTCGTTCATCTTAGCTTCAATGAGGGGTAAATCGTCAGCGGTTAATGAGCGAGATAAATCAAAGTCGTAATAAAAGCCATTTTCAATAGCCGGCCCAATACCAAACTTAGCCCCAGGAAAGATAGACTGGACCGCCTCAGCCATAACATGGGCTGCCGAATGTCGCAATATCTCCAGCTTTTTACCTTCTTCTATTGTCTGCCCTTCATTAAGAACCATTGTTTAACTCCTGCCAATCTACTAAATGAAAACCCCCCACCCTACCCAGGGACGAGAGGCTCTAAACACCCTATTATCTATTTTAATAAACTCGATAAAGGGTACAATTCATTACCCACAAGCTTCATTATACCAGCCACAAGCTATAAGTGCAATCAGCTCAGGTTGCCAAGCTCAGCATCAAGGCACTATAATAGCATAGCCACACATGATTAAGAAAGTCTTCCCCATTTTAGCGGTATCAATCTTCTCTGCCATGCTAGGAGTAGGGCTAGTAAGTCCTCTGCTACCCCTTTATGCCAGCGACATGGGCGCTAGCGGACCCGAGCTAGGTCTGATATTTGCCGGCTACGGTATTGTCAACACTATAGCTACCCCTATCATGGGCAGACTCTCTGACCGCAGGGGCAGAAAGCTATTTCTCTGCATTGGCCTCGCTGGCTACGCTATTTTTTCGTTAGGCTATGTATGGGCAACCAATACCCCACAGCTAATCTTAGTCCGCTTATTAATGGGTGCGGCCGGGGCTATGATTACTCCCATCGCTATGGCTTATATTGGCGACCTCTCACCGGAGGGTGAAGAGGGGAAGTGGATGGGCTATGCTAACGCTGCCTTTTTCAGTGGTTTTGGAATTGGCCCGCTTCTGGGCGGAGCGTTAGCTGAGCGTTTTGGGATGAACGTCTCATTCTATTCTATGAGTTGTCTTTGTTTATTGGCTTTCCTAATAGCTGTTATCTTCCTGCCTGAGATAGGACAGAGAAAAATAAGAGAAAGGGGTCGCCTATCATTTAAGGACATGAGCGCCAGCCCCATGGTCAGGGGTCTTTTTAGCTTTCGGCTGGTGCAAGCTCTAGGTAGAGGCGGCGTTATGACATTCCTCCCCATCTTCGTCGCCACATATGTTGGTTTGGGACCGACTCTCATAGGAGTACTGCTAGCCGTTAATATGTTGCCAATGACGGTGCTTGTAGCTCTGGCAGGTAGACTGGCGGATAAATTCAATAGGAAAGCTCTGATAATTATCGGCAACCTTATATACCTTATAACCCTGGTTTTGATTCCTCTAGCCGATACCTTCTGGCAGCAATTATGGCTGTGTTTCCCTCGTGCTATTGGCGGTGCAATTTCCATGCCGGCGGCTACAGCCCTGACTGTGGAAGAGGGCAGGAAATTCGGCATGGGTTCAACTATGTCTATACTGATGATGGCAATGGGCATAGGTATGGCTGTAGGGCCACCTTTAAGCGGGGTAATAGCCGATTCAGTGAGTATTAACGCAGTATTTTACTTCGGAGGGATTGTAGGACTTATCGGCACCGGTCTATTTGCCTGGTTTACCAGGTGATATTACAGAGGCTTGCTTTTATTAGGTGGTGGGCAATCCTGAACAGTTCCCGAACTTCTCTTTGTTCTGGGAGACGCTGCGGTAAATACTCTTCCAGACACTCATCCTTAAGCAAAGCAGTTTTTCAGCAGCCTATGCTAGAGTTTTACTAGCTAATCGGCTGCAGGGGGAGCATAGGGTGGCTCTTTGACCAGGCGTTCAAGCACTTCATACCAGGTATAATCCACCAGCGATACATCGTTTGAGTCTAGGACTTTTACATAAAAGGTATTCTCATCAGGTGTCCTATCGCCTACTGCAATATTCAGGATATCCCCGTCCTCCAGGGTTAAGGTTATTTCCATTTGTGGTTGAGTTAAGCCGAATTCAGCGAGCTTTTCCTCCGTTGCATTTTTGGCAATGACTCTTTCTATTCCGGGGCCGCTTAAAAGAAGCGGTATGCCTCCTCCCCATCGCGCCACATCTACCTTAGACCTCTGAGGGTCATCAAAGTGCCAGGGGAACTTATCCCCTTCTGGTATTTTGATAAATGCCTCACTTGTGCCCTCACGGGGGAGCCGTATTTCAATATGCTGTATTTCATCCATTTCAATGTTCCATAAAAATACTCTTGGTTCTGACTTTGGAGGAGGCTCAGTTTTATTGAAAAAGATAAAATACATTCCCAGACCAAGGAGAATAACGAGCAGAATAAGGATGTTTCTGAGTCTCAAGCGATTTTCCCCCCGAGATAAGCCTGTTTTACTACCTTCTTCGCCACCAGATGACGCCCCCTATTACCAACACTAGCAGTGGCAGCAAGCCAATACTGGAATAATTGATGAACCTTTCTGCCTCCGGGCTCACAATCATTCTACGGAAAGGCAAGACCTTGTGCTCGATTGAAACTATCTCTGTCCCGGCAGTAAGCCCGCTTACTGCGTTGAGGAAGAAGTCACCGTTGTTGCCACTGTAGAAATGCTCGTTTGAAGCGAAGTCAGAATCACCAATGACTATCAAGGTAGTCCCTTGTTCCTCATCAGCTTCATCAGTTAGAGGAGTGTAAATGAGAAAGCCAAGAATCAGGGGACCCTGCAGGTCTATATCTTCATCAAATTCAGGTTCCTTTAAGAGATCAACGTCCTTTTCCAGCCAGCTATCCTCGGTCGTCCACAGCAGCATAAACATTTGAGTCAGGCTGTCCTCACTCATCCAGATGACCTGTACTTCATCTTCCCCTGCTTGAACGAGTTGAGGCATATATTCGGGGTGAGGGATTATAGCGGTAGCCCCCGGGAAGTGTGCCTTCTCAAAACCGAAGTAATTTCTCTCCTGTGTCACAAGGGGGGTGTCCTGATTGGGGGAAACATAAGATGATGTGTCGATAACAATTCCATCCTCTATCTTAACCCCCCAGGGAGAGAGCAATTGCTCAATCTCTTGCGGAGGGTTAGGGTTTATGAGAATCAGTGCCTGTCCGCCACTTTCCAGATAACGCTCAATAATCTCGACCTCGCTGCTTGCTAGTGACTGCTGTGGTGCAGCGATTACCAATGCAGCACAATCCTCGGGTATACTGGGAGTAATCTGAAGATTCAGTGTCTCTACCTTAAAGAGGTTATCGAGCAGTTCTTCCCTGGCGTAGCTATAGTCAGAGTAAATGTCACTCTCGCCGTGCCCGGTGAGGAAGTACACCTTTTTCTGCACAATCCCGGTGACCTGTAGTATGGCACTGGTAAAGGCGTGCTCTGCTTCTACAGGAATAATCTGCTCTTCTACTACTGTTGCAAACTCCGGCCACAATACCATCCGGCGCCCGCTCTCTCCTTCAAATACGATTGTCGGATACCTGTATTCTGTCGGGAGAAGGGTTGTGCCATACTCTCTTGCCAGGTCTGGATTCTCAGCCGGGTCAATAGATTCTATGCTCAATTGGTCGGTATAGTTCTGGTACTCTTCCAGTAAATTAACGCTGTATTCGCCGGCCGTCTCACCGGGAATGTAGAAGGCTACAATCTGCACTGGTGTTTCCAGCTGGCTGAGAACCTCCTTTGTCTGGGAAGCGAGAGTAAACTGCGACACACCGGTGACGTCAAAACGGTGATAGTTTCCAATACTAATAGCGTTAGCTAAAAGGATGATGCCAATGAAGATTGAAGCCATTACCGTAGCGCTAACGCCAAATTTTCCACGTCTACCCGTTAGGGCACGGCTAACTCGCCTGAAATCAATGAAAAAGGCCGTGGCCAGGAGTAGTATTCCCAGTGCCAGAATGCCCCAGGCGGTGAGTCGGATGCTGGGCAGCAGTAGCATAACTATGAAACCTATCAGTAGCGCCACCAGACCGAGCACGGCGATTAGTCCAGAAAACCTGTAACCTCTGGGATTAGTCTGCATTTAACTCCACCTGCTGTTTTCGAGAGACCTTATCGCTAGAAATAGAAACAACACCGTGATACTTAGATAATAAATTATACCTCTGGTATCAATTACTCCCCTCATAAGGTCAGGAAAATAGTGGGAGAGCGAGAAATAGCCAATGACTTCCCCCAGGGCTTCAGGAAGTAAGTCAGCTGCCATGCCTAAGAACCACAAGGCAAAGAGAATTCCCCCAGCGACCACCGCCGCCACTATCTGGTTTGAGGTCAGCGATGAAGCAAACAGTCCCACTGCGAGGGAGGCACTGCCCAGAAGAAAGAGTCCGAGATAACCGGTGGCAACGGGTCCCCAATCAGGGTCGCCGAACCACATTAAGATGATGGGGTAGTAAAAGGTGAGCGCCAGCATTGCGGTAAGGATGCCCAGGCTACCTAAAAACTTCCCCACTATTACCTCGCTGCCTCTCACCGGTGCCGTGAGCAATAATTCCAGAGTGCCCATTTTCCTCTCTTCAGCAAGCAAACGCATGGTAAGCACTGATGCCAACAACAGCAGCAGGAGACTGCCTGTTCCTAAAAAGCCCCTGATGCTGGTTTCAAAATAGGTGGCTGAGCTGATACTAAAGAGGAAGCCGGTTAACACCAGAAAGATACCAGTCACTACGTAGGCCATAGGCGATGCCAGGTAGGACTTGAACTCCCTGAGGGCGATAGTTGTAATGTTTCTCACTGGCTCGTTTTCTCCTCAGTAGTTAACTTAAGGAAGATGTCCTCGAGGCTCATTTCCATAGATTCCAGGGAGAGCAGATTCCAACCGCTTTGAACTATGGCTTGCATTATCTTGCCACGAGGGTCTTGCCCTGCAGGGCATTCAACAATGTAGTGAGGGTCTTCATAGCTGACTTGAAGAACACCCTCAATCTGGCGCAGACGCTCAGCTACCTTCTCAGCGGGGCCTTCCACTTCCAATCGGATACGCCTTGAACCACTTACTAAGGAAGAAAGATTCTCAATACGGTCCTCAGCTATAATCCTGCCTTCATTTATGATAATCACCCGGTCGCAGGTCACGCTTACCTCACTGAGGATATGGGTAGAGAGAAGAATGGTGCGTTCCTTACCCAGTTCCTTGACGAGCTGTCTTGTCATAGCTACTTGAATAGGGTCGATGCCTATCGTTGGTTCATCCAGAATCAATACCCCTGGCTCATGAATAATCGCCTGAGCCACGCCAACTCGTTGTCTAAATCCCTTTGATAGCTTCCCAATAAGCACGTCGATATATTCTTCGAGGTGGCATATATCCACCACCTCTTCTACTCTGGTCTTTATCCTATTTTTATCCAGACCCCTGAGTCTGGATGAGAAGTCAAGGTAGGAACGGACAGTCATATCGCTATATAAGGGCATCGCCTCTGGAAAATAGCCAATATGCTGACGTGCCTCCAGGGAATGCTGGCTCATGTCATAGTCGGCAACCCATACCTCCCCCTGAGTTGGTGCCAGAAACCCGGTAAGGATACGCATCGTAGTTGTCTTCCCCGCCCCATTGGGGCCGAGGAAGCCCACAATTTCTCCTCTTTCCACATTGAAGCTAATATTGTCCACGGCGAGGCGTTTTCCGTAATATTTGGTTAAATTTTCAACTCGTATCACTTTTTCTGTGCCTACCTTAATTAATCAGAAACAGACAATGCTATACCAGCCACCTTATTCTTTTGCCAGTTGCCAATTCACCCAGGCATAGATTTCGGAATTAAAGTCCCATTCTATTTCATGGAATTTTATTTCTGCCAAAAGCCAATTATCAAGAGCCTGGGCCTTCAGTATTTGCAAGGGCCCCTCATCCAGCTCCCGGGCATCAGCCTTCTCCGACACCATAAGGAGGTAGTAGAATATTTCTTCTGACTCGTAGTCGCTTATGTATGCTTGAGGCTCGCTGACATCACCAATAGTGAGGTCATCAAATACTACCCCGTCAAATCCAGCAGGTAAGATACCACGAGGCAGCCAGCCAAGGTCACCCCCCTCCTCCCCAGACACTCCGTCCAGTGACATTTCTCGGGCAAGGTCAGCAAAATCTTCTCCTGCTTCCCAT
>Ga0268279_1002128_pt1 | contig 10123 bp, 4 predicted proteins | sample saktaG_6_FD_190142 | JGI IMG/M metagenome (GOLD analysis project Ga0268279, IMG submission 190142) | Saline water microbial communities from Sakinaw Lake, British Columbia, Canada - sak_2010_1_5_80m | ecosystem: Environmental > Aquatic > Non-marine Saline and Alkaline > Saline ...
TTAGCCCCAGTTTCAGACGCAGCCGCGATAAATCCGGATCAGCTGCGGACGATGACATCAATAATGGTTCCCGATCGATTGCCGACTGAATTTCACCACAAATGATTCGGAATTGTTCCTCACAGACATCCAGCAGTTTCGCCGCCATGCCGGTTGTGTAGACCAGCTTGCCAATCTCGCTACGAAACAAGGCCAGTAAAGCAGCAAGTTTTGTCATCGAAGGCTGCAGCGATTCTCTAATATGGAGCAATTGCTCGCCGTTTAGGGCCCCCGGGACCGGCATTTCAAACAATGCCAGGCTCTCTCGAATCGCGTCGGAATTGCCGCCCCGATCGGAAAGCTGATATTGGCGGACCATGCGTCCCGGCAGATAGAGCAGTGCCTCCGGGTCACAAAACATATCGCCGATCAACGATATCGTTTGTTCCGGTCTGTCTTTAAAACAGGTCTTCAGGTCATGTAATCCAACCAGCACCTTACTTTCGTGGAATACCCGGTACGCCATCAGTTTATTCGAAGTTAGTATCGAATCGATAAATTCATAACACCAGTTCTCGATCACTGCAAGGCTGCTTTGATACCGCATCAACCTTTTCACTTCCTGAGGGTTCTTATAGCGTTTCCGTTTTAAACGCTCCATAGCCCGAAACGTCGTTAATATCGAATCCCGGTCCTCGGCTGTAGGAGTTTCAATGTTTCGAAGAAAAAAGTCTGTGAGACTCCGGTTCCGGGCTTCATCATGGCCGCTGCGCCATTTATCAGACAATCGGTAGAGAAACGGCAGGGCGGAAAACGAGACCACCCAGGTACCCAGCAATGCAGCGCTGCGCACCATCAGCGAAATTTCGCCTTTTTGATTTCCATCTTGATCCAGCAAAATGTTCCAACATAACATAGTACACCGGCTCATCCTCCGCAACCGGTTCAATGCGGAGATTCAAGGGTAACGATATGTTTAACCTTGTCAGTTGTTTACTTCAAAACCGTACTCACCCAGTTTGTGCATATCCTTCCGGTGAACCCCTTTGAGAATATCACGTGACTGGCGAACTATTTCTCGAATCTGTCCGGCCATGAGATCTCGCTCCTCACGGATCGTCTCGGCCTGACGGTGAAGATCCTCAAAGATCTGATGCTTGGCTACGGCTGCATCCAGGTTTGTCTTAGCCACCGCCCAATCGAGCATGTTTAGCGGCGACGCATCGCCCAGCTCCGTGTGTTTCGCGTGAATCAACTCGGCCAGTCGAAACAGATCCTCAACTTTTACAGGAATTGATACTTTGGTCATCGTACCTCCTTCTGCTTGTTTTGATTATGTCGCTAAAATGAATATAAACAGCTAATGTCTTATTGTCAAACCCTGTTGGACCTTTTTCTTCGCAGAAGCAGCTTTTAGCCCCCAAACAGGTCTGGTTATTATCCAAATGACCGTTTCCACGATCAAAATCCGTCTTTTTACAGGACAGACCTCAAATCATGATTCTGAAAAGTCAGTTAATTAGATAACTAATATAATATTCCATACCAGCAATATCTATTATGTTGTCTTATATAATATCTTTACTATCGTATAGTCAGTATTTACAAGCATAAAATCATTTATTGTTTTTCATTATTTAATATTCAGTATCATAAATATAACATACCTAAATCATACCATTATTTACGCTAAGATAAATTATATTTTTAAAAATAAAAAACGGGTTTACGATCCTGATATGTCAATTATTACAATCGAAAAGACCGTTTCCGTTGCGGAGTATTCTTGCATTCCCGGGTGATATCCACAACAGATTAAGCTGTACATTGTTTGCGCTAAGCGGTTTGCTAAAAATTTGTCCGGCAGGCTGAAGAAGCCAAAGGCTTTTGTGCGGTTCGTCTCTGGGCTGGGTCACCGATCCGTCAGGCAAGGATTAGCAGATTACGAGATGTATCGGAAAGACTTCGTTAAGAGTACTCCTAGCGATTTAGATTCCAATGTCCGTGTTCATTCTTTAATATCAAACGCTGACTTTGTTGAATTTCTGCATGTATATTTTCGACAAATGCCTGCGCTCATCCGCGATTAAAAACCAGTCTTTATCCGTCGCAACAATCCGGGATTATCTCGATCGTAGAATATCCTTCAAGGCTATCTCGGGATGGTGATAGCGTTCATAATGCGGTGTCTTTTTTCCGTACTGGATTGACTCGCGCGGACACCACTGGATACAGGCCAGACACTGTTCGCAGCGATGATTCCACACCGGTACTCCGGTGTCCATCGTGATATTTCCCGCCGGGCAAATCTTACTGCAAATCGAACAGTGGTCGCATTTCTCATCGACCCAGAATTGTTTGTCCATCTGCGGGACATGCTTAAAGCTCATTTTATACATACCGGAAAAAAGCAACCGTTGCCAGAGGGGTCCCCGCTCAACCGGCAGGATCTGTTTTTCCTTTACCTTGTCTGCGATGAGTGATATCCTTCCCTCCGCCTTTTCAAATAGTCTGTTCTGTTTTTCCCGGGAGCCGGGGCCACCCCAGGGGATATAATTTGAGGGTGTTGTGATTTGAAAACCGGCGGAAAGTGTTTGACCATGTTTCGCCATTACTTTCTTCAATTGCAGCAAAGTACCGGCAACCTGTCCCCCATTCACCGCAACTGCGAAAATATAGTCGGCCCCGCTTGTCTTTAGAAATTCCACGAATCGCAGAACCGGTGCCGGCACTCCCCAGATATACACAGGGAATATCAAACCAATCGTGTCGGAATGAATATCATCAACCTGGTTTTTAAAATTAGCCATAGGAAAGAGTTCCGTCTCACCGAGTCTTTCCGCAATTTTTCTGGCTACCCAGAGCGAATTTCCCGTTCCGGTGTAATAAAATAACGTTGCGCTCATTTTCTACTCCTATCAATCCGCGAATGTGAATATATAAGCATTTTTTGATTCCCGGTACCGATTTGATTTTACTTCATCACAGTCCGATTTACAAGGACAATTTGTTGGTGCGAGTAGAAGCTCCGGGGCCAATGGACAGAAGAAAGAGATTGAGTAATGGAGTACTGCCTCATAGAGGTCCCTGGTGGGAAAGTATTGGAAAATCGGGCCGCAGGAGGGCATAAATTTGGAGCCGAAGATTTCAAACGATAGCGTATTTCGAATCGCCATAGCCCGGGTACAGGATAATTTTTCTGTTTCCTTTTCGCTTGCGGATGATGAAATCCTTGAAAATCGAAGTAGTATTGATTATAATTCAATTAATAATGCATGCTGGCAATGAAACACGTTTCTATCGGCGAAGAGAAATTTCTCGAAAAACCGGAGTGATATGATGGTTTCACGCAGAGAATTCATTAAAGCGATTTCGATCATAGGTTCAGCGGCCGTCATCAGGCCAGACAGATTGTTGGGCAGATATAATAACGACACGAATGGTTATTTCGGCGTGCATCCATTCATAGAGAACAATCCGGAGGCAGTTTTTATTATGCGTACCGATGTTGATTCCATTGAAAACAGTACCGCTAAATTACAAGCCGGTCTGGATTTCTCTAAAACGGTATTTGTTCCGAAAAGTCTTGAGAATGGTGGTTTTCCGCTGGACGGCAATATCTTATTAAAACCCAATCTCACCTGCCGGTACAGCACCGATAGCCGCTATACGATTGAAAGCACACAGGGAATTCAGACCGACTGCTACTTTGTTGAAGGAATCATTAATGGGATCAAAGAATTAGGAGCAGCCGGTGATCGGTTTTATCTCCGCGAAACCAATTGCCCGCAAGATTTCGATGATGGCGGTTATATTGACCTGGCCGAGCGAACCGGCGCAAACATCAAGGACCTGGTCGCTCCTGTCGGCGAGATAAGTGAAGACGATCTTAACTGGATCGATGTTCCGGATGGTGTATGGTTCAACAAAATTGCCTATCTTTGGCCCGCCAATGCCGCCGACACCTACCTGATTAATATCGCTAAATTCAAATCGCACGTGATGGGAATGACGCTCTGCGCCAAGAATCTGCAGGGCCTTAATGCTATGCCCTATATCCGGCATTGCATCCTGTTTCAGGACGATATGGCGATTCCGCCGGAACATGTCCAACCGAACGCCAAAACGAAAATTCTGGAAAATTACGAGAGACGCAAAAACAGTATTCCCCGCTGGGACAGGCCGGGAATCAACGGCGGTCTCTGGCACGAGACCTGGGCAACGCGCTGCCTCGATAACAATTCGGTCACAAAAGCCGGGCTCCATATCATTGAGGGCCTTTACGGACGCGACGGTCATTTTATCAATGGACCGCACAACGGGCTCGCGCAGGACTTCCTGAGCAATATCATTGTATTCGGCAAGAATCCTTTTAATGTCGATATTATCGGATGCTGGCTGGGGGGACACGAACCCGGAAATTTCGGTCTGTTTCACATGGCAATGGAACGTCAGATGACCTCCTTCTTAAATCCCAGGGATGTTCCCCTGTACGAATGGAAAACGGATGGAACTGCCCAATCCGTTATACTGGATCAGTTTGAGAGAACACCGCTTAAAACGATGTATTTGACCCAGGATTATAATGGACAGACGGAAGATATGTGGCACCTTGTCGATGAATATTACGACTATTCACAGGTCGCCCTGAATGACACTCCGGTCGTTCCCCCATCCTTTGAATTGCACCAGAATTACCCTAATCCGTTTAATCAGCAAACATCTTTTGAATTCATCTTGCCGAAAAGCGGCAATGCCCGGATTGAAGTATTCGACTCCCGCGGCCGCAGAGTAGATATTATTGTCGACGGCTATTATGACCACGGTTCGCATCTGGCAGTCTGGAAAGCCGATCGATTTGCTTCAGGCGTTTACTATTACCGACTTGGTTTTGGCGAGCACTGGACGACAAAGTCGATGACTCTCCTGAAATAATCTCCCTATCGATGGCCGGAACTTTTTAAAACAGCTGGTAGATCGAATATAATTATTTTATCAATAAAAAATATTGCTCATGGCTCTCTTTATCTATTTTCTTGTTTTTTGTTTAACCATTAAATATACTTGACCATAATATGTAGGAGTACAGAGAATGTCCCTCGAATTTAATGCAGTGTTAAGACACTATCGAAATTCGAAGTGCTCTGTGTTCCAATTTCCGAAATTGAAGGAGTTTGCATGGTCGAGTCCTTTAAAAAAATGCTCTGCTTTCTTTTGTGCGACCTGATCCTGATTTCCACGGCACCCGTTCAACTCTTCAGTCAAACCGAAAAATCCACCAAAACCCTGGCTATTCTCGACCTGGAAGGGCAGGCTGGTGTGACGGAGCAGGAAGCCTCAACCCTGACCCAGTGGCTGCAGGCCAGAATCATCAATACGAATGTCTTTACGGTTCTCGAACGCGGCAAGATGCAGGATATCCTGAATGAACAGGGATTTCAGATCTCCGGCTGCACGGGCGGCGAATGCGTCGTCGAGATCGGGCAGATGCTGGGTGTGGAACAGATGATCGCCGGCTCTATCGGAAAAATCGGCGATATCCACACGTTAAATGTGAGACTGTTTTCAGTACAGAGCGGCGAGATTATCCGCACGGTTTCGCGAACCTACCAGGGCTCAAAAGAGGGTCTGCTGGGCACCGTCGAAGAGATTGCCTACGAGATCTGCTTCGGAGAACCAATTACGACTAAGAGAACCAAGTTTTTGAAATGGGCCGCCGCGCTGGTCGTTATTGGCGGTGTCACGGTGGCGGCGATTATATTGACCCAACCCGAGCCGGTTTCCGGGATTGGCAATCCGCCGGATTTCCCGAACGTACCCTGATCCGTCCAAATCCAGCCATTTATAAGGATTGATATGAAAAGATCTATTCTACTTATCATCTTCTCTCTGATTTCGCTGAACGCCAGGCTTTTCGCCGAAAACCTTTCTCCCGTTTTGGGCAGCAAAGGATTTACAGATATGTCCGCCGTCGCCGTCATCGACTCCTTCGCTGTACCCGGCAGCAGTCCGACTGGGATGGCCTGGGACGGCGCAGCGCTCTGGATCGTCGACAATCTCAAACACGTCTATCACATAGACACACAAGGCAATGTACTCTCGTCATTCACGATTGATTTCACTTGTTCTGGGTTAGCTTGGGACGGCCAATATCTCTGGTTCGCCAATGAGTCCTCTCACCGAATCGACAAATATACCAACACAGGAACTTATCTAAGCAATATCAACGTCTGGTACTGGAGTAACAGCGGCATCGCTTTCGACGGACAATACTTCTGGGTGGCAAATTACAATTTTGCCGAAATCCACAAACATGATATGAACGGCAACGAAATTCTGTACTGGGATGGCCGTCAGGGCGGCATAGAACACCCAACCGGTATGACCTGGGACGGAGAATATCTCTGGATCGGCGACTCCAACGAAGGTTTCGAAAACAACGTCTGCATGTTCTCCAAAACCGGGCAACTCAAATTATCCTTCAACACCGAAGACTACAGCATCTACCCAACCTCCTGGCCCGAAGTTAAAGCCCTGGCCTGGGATGGCCAGCATCTTTGGTACTCTGCCAGCGATCTGTTCATGGTTTACAAATTCGGAGACGCCCCGCCAGCCAAACCGCAAAACCTCTCCGCCATACCCGGAGACAAGCAGATTACCCTCAATTGGACTGCCAGTACTGAAAGCGACTTCAAGGAATACAGGATTTTCCGGGGAACCGTCTCCCCTGCTCAGACACTGCTTACAACAGTGACGACGAATTTCTATACAGACGAAGATTTAGTGAACGGTCACACATATTACTATCGTATGACTGCCGTCGATCAGAGCGACAATGAGAGTGATTTTTCAAATGAAGTGAGCGCAATTCCAGAGCAATTCACGGAGCAGACGGGAATCAGTTTAACGGGAGTTAATAATAGTTCCGTAGCCTGGGGCGATTATGACAATGACGGCGACCTCGATATCCTGCTTACGGGAGAATCAAATAGTGGCCCCGGCATTTCTAAGGTTTACCGCAATAACGGTAATAATTCATTCACAGAGCAGACGGGAATCAGTTTAATTGGAGTTTATAGTAGTTCCGTAGCCTGGGGCGATTACGACAATGACGGCGATCTCGATATATTACTCACAGGTGTAACAGGTAGCGGTACGCGCGTTTCTAATGTTTACCGCAATAACGGTGACAACTCATTCACGGAGCAGGCGGGAATCAGTTTAACGAAAGTATACGACAGTTCCGTTGCGTGGGGTGATTACGACAACGACGGTGACCTCGATATATTGCTCACAGGAAGTTCAAGTAGTAGTGGCTATGTTTCCAAGATTTACCGCAATAACGGTGACAACTCATTCATGGAGCAGACGGGAATCAGTTTAACGGGAGTTAATAATAGTTCCGTAGCCTGGGGCGATTACGACAACGACGACGACCTCGATATCTTGCTTACAGGACGGTCAGGTAGCAGTACGTACGTTTCCAAGATTTACCGCAATAACGGCAATAATTCATTCACGGAGCAGACAGGAATCAGTTTGACGGGAGTGTTTCACAGTTCCGTTGCCTGGGGCGATTATGACAACGACGGCGATATCGATCTCTTGTTCACTGGATGCTCAGATTGGATTAGCAGTACGTCTGTTTCCAGGATTTACTGCAATAACGGTGATAACTCATTCACGGAGCAGACAGGAATCAGTTTAACGGAAGTACGTATGGGTTCGGTTGCCTGGGGAGATTACGACAACGACGGCGACCTCGATATCTTGCTAACAGGATATTCAAGTAGTGGCTATGTTTCCAAAATATATCGCAATAACGGTGATAATTCATTCACGGAACAGACAGAAATCAGTATATCGGAGGTAGTCAATAGTTCAGTTGCCTGGGGAGATTACGACAACGACGGAGATCTCGATATCTTGCTCACAGGATATACAAATAGTTCTTCTCGTTTTTCCAAGATTTACCGCAATAACAACCTGACGCCGAATTCCGTCCCAACCACGCCATCCGGATTGACCGCATCTGCGACAGTGTCTGATGTTACCTTCAGTTGGGACAAATCCACAGATGCCGAAACCCCTCAGAACGGATTGACCTATAATCTTTTCGTCAGCACAACTCCCGGAGATTGTCAGATAAAATCGCCCATGGCAGATATTTCATCAGGTTATCGAAAAGTGGTTCAACTCGGAAATATGAACCAACGCAATTCATATACGCTCAAAGGTCTTCCGGAGGGCAAATATTACTGGAGTGTGCAGGCGATTGATAATGGCTTTACGGGATCTGCTTTTGCGCCAGAAACGAGCTTCACAATCTCCATTCCTCCCGCCAATCCCCAAAACCTCACCGCCACATCCGGTGACAAACAGATTACACTCAATTGGACCGCCAACAGCGAAGAAGATTTGAAGGAATACCGGATTTACCGGGATATTTCCTCCCCAGCCCAGACGCTGCTCACTACTGTAACAACAAATTCATACACTGATACGAATGTTCTGAATGAGCAGAAATACTACTATCGTATCACTGCCGTAGATCAGAGCGACAACGAAAGTGATTTTTCGGAGGAGGTCAGCGCTACCCCGGTGGCTTCCAAAAGCGTCACTGTCACCTCTCCCAACGGCGGCGAAAGCTGGATCGTCGGCAGCCAGCACGGTATCACCTGGACCAGCGTCGATATTCTCAACGTAAAAATAGAGTACAGCACCAACAGCGGTACCAGCTGGGCGCCCGTTGTATCCAGCAGCTCGGCCAGTCCCGGAAGCTACAATTGGACGATTCCGAATTCGCTTTCATCCTTATGTAAAGTGAAAATCAGCGATCCGACCAATGCCAGCCTTTATGATACAAGCGATAATATGTTCTCTATCGTTTCGGCACCCGTATCCAATCCCGTTCTGACAACGCTTGCCGCCACGGCGGTGGATACCGGCTCAGTGGTACTGCACGGCTCCGCGAATGCCGACGATGAAAATCTCACGGTTTTCTTTGACTACGGCACCAGCCTCTCCTACGGCTCGCAAATCGCAGCGCAGCCTACTTCCGTCAGCGGTAAAGTCACAACGGATGTACAGACCACGCTTAGCGGCCTCTCGCCCAACACGACCTATCACTACCGCGTCAGGGCCACTTATGGCGGTAATACCAAACAGGGCAGCGATCAGACCTTCCATACCACCGGCGATATTCCGACGGTCTACACTATGGATGCCCTCGATATCAGTTCCAGTTCGGCCAACCTGAACGGCCAGTTGAACTCCAACGGATTGAGTACCCACGCCTATTTCGAGATCGGCAAGACGACCGCGTATGGTCAGACCGTCAGCGGCACTCCAGTCTGGTTTCTGGTTGACCAATTGACCGATCTGAGCGCTTACGCCGACAAACTCGACCCGAACGCCGAGTATCATTTCCGCTTCGTTGGTGTGAACCACGCCGGCCGCAGCAACGGCCTTGACAAGACTTTTACGACCAAGCCGCAGAAGAGTGCGCCGACCGTCACGACACAGAATGCCATCGAGATCGATACGACATTCGCAACCCTGGCTGCCAATGTCAATCCCAACAGCCTGAGCACGACAATCTGGTTCGAGTACGGCCGGAGCCTCACCTACGGTTCAACCGTGACAGCCCAACAGAGCCCCGTAACGGGTACTTCCACGGTCTCCGCAAGTGCCCAAATCACCGGGCTATCGCCAAACACCATCTACCATTTCCGGGTAGTAGCCGAGAATGACAGCGGACGCTCTGAAGGCCTGGACAAGTTTTTCTTCACCCTGGATCTGCCTCAGAAGCCGGAAATCCTGCTGTACGAAATCGTCTCGATCGACACCGGCAGCGTAGCGTTTTCCGCCACGGTTCACCCGCACAGCTTCAGCACCGAAGTCTCGTTTGAATATGGACTTTCACAAGATCAACTGACCGGCATACCGGCCGACCAGGGCACCATCAGCGGTCAGGAACAGGTCGCCATCACCGCCGCTATCAGTGGACTCGTTCCCAACCAAACCTATTCTTACAGAATCAAGGTGATGAATGCGATCGGCACGGGTTACAGTGACTTCGAAACGTTCCACACTTTGGGCAGCCTGCCTGAGATCGTCACCAATTCCGAAAATGCCGAGGTGA
>Ga0268279_1002131_pt1 | contig 10119 bp, 11 predicted proteins | sample saktaG_6_FD_190142 | JGI IMG/M metagenome (GOLD analysis project Ga0268279, IMG submission 190142) | Saline water microbial communities from Sakinaw Lake, British Columbia, Canada - sak_2010_1_5_80m | ecosystem: Environmental > Aquatic > Non-marine Saline and Alkaline > Saline ...
TACCGATTATTTATGGCGTAATCACCGCTGATACTCTGGAGCAGGCTATTGAGCGGGCGGGAACCAAGATGGGCAACAAGGGCTTTGATGCGGCGGTAACTGCCATTGAAACGGCTAATCTGCTCAAGGGTATAGTTTAGCGGCTAAAGGTGAGCCCCGGCAGGACTGGAAGATTAATGAGTTCCTCCCGTTTTCGCACGGGCACGCGATAAACAGCCTTACTGCTCTTTTGCGCTCGATGTAGTTTTAGGGGAGACAGTTTTTAGTCGGTAACCTTGTAGACTGTATCGCCTCTTCTTACCCGGTCGCTAACTTTGACTCCAATAGCATCACCCGTTTTAGCCTGTGTGACATCTACGTTGTCAATCTGCATTGAGTCAACAGCAAATTCTATATCAGTGGTATGACCCTTAATGTGGATTTTGTCACCCACTTTCAAGCTGGCTGTTAGCGTAATGCCGGCTACTACAGGTCGGGCAAAGAAGTCGGATACATGTCCGATTTCTACCTCAGGCATTTGGGCACCTCCTTTAAATAGTATATGCTATATGGTTTAGGTAAATCAATATCTAAGGTCTTTGACATGGGTATGCCTGTCGCCTATAATTAATCTAATCGTGGTCTACTTGGAGGACACAGCCTTGGCGAAAAAAGATGAATCTAGTTCAGTAAACGAGGAACAGGCACGGGATGTCGAGCGTATCAAGCAGCGTATTGATATGTTAGACCAGCGTTTAGATAATATCGACTCGATGGTTACTGTTGTCGCTGAACGGGTGATGAGTCAACCTATCACTCTTAATATAACCTGCTCCTCCTGCGGTAAGAATATAGAGATTACCCTCATTGGTATTGAGAAGCCAACGGTGTAACCTGGGCATAATCTTTACCTTTATCCTTGCCCTCTAGGTATTTTATCTTCCTCCTTATTGATTATTTGGCTCTTGTTTGATAAAATAGCACCTAAATCCTAGCTTATATTGTCTATTCCGGCTTGTTTCTTTAACAGGCAACTTTTTATAAAGTATATACTGGGGTGTGCCAAGGTTCCAGGATGTGTTCAGATTTGGTAAATAATCAATAATTATTAAAGAGGGTAAATATGGAGATAGCCGCTAGGATTAGCCAAACTAAATATGATGTCTTTCACTGGAGATGTGAGCTTAGTATACCCAAGAAGTTAGTTCTGGCGCTCGGCCTGGCTTGTCTTACCGGTTTGATTGCCCAAATCAGGATTATGCTTCCGTGGAGTCCGGTACCGGTGACGGGGCAGACCTTTGCTGTACTCCTCGCTGGTGTGCTATTGGGGAGGCGGTGGGGAGGCGTAAGTTTGGCTATCTATGCTGGTCTCGGTGCTGTAGGGGTTCCTTGGTTTGCCGGCTGGAGCAGTGGCCTGGGCTACCTTGGAGGTCCCACTGGGGGATATATACTCGGTTTTATTCTGGCGGCTCTTTTCCTGGGTTACTTCACTGATACCTACGTCAGGTCAAGAAGCTTTCTGAGCATGCTGGCCCTCATGCTCCTGGCTAACTTTATCCTCATCTATGGCCCGGGGCTCCTTCACCTTGGGTTATGGCTCAGCCTGGTGAAAGGGGAACCAGCAGCCTTTACAACCCTCTTAAGTATGGGAGCTCTTCCCTTTATTGCCGGTGATGTTACTAAGGCGGTTATAGCGGCGGCTATAGCTAGGGGAGTAACACCTAAATCGGCCTACAACGGCGAGATGGATAGGGGTAAATGGGCAAGCTGGCGCATCCCTTGAAATTTAGAGCGTATTATCTACGGTGCGCGGGTGTGGTAGGAAGAAGCTGACCTCGCTCTCCTTTTATTGCCGGTCAGACCTGATATAGTGTTCCAGTGGACAACAGCCGGGGCAGGATTTAGAATAGAGATGGAGTCTATGTTGGCGATCTGAGAAGCACGATAGAGGGAGTAAGGTGAACAGCCGAGGTAGCGTAATAATCATTGAGAAGCCGAAATTGAGGCACCCCTATATGGTTTGTGGTATTGGTGGTTGGGTTGATGGGGGGGAAGCGGCCACAGGAAGCGTCAAATACCTGGCAAAGAAACTGGCGGCGAAGAGATTTGCCGAGATACCCCTTGATAGGTTCCATATATTCCAGGTGCCAGGTCAACTTTCGCTAAGACCCCAAATAAGAATTGAGGAAGGTATGCTTAAGGAGCATCACTTTCCCCAAAACCAGTTCTTCTCCTGGGTTAATCCTAATACTGATAATGATTTGATTCTTTTTCGGGGCACTGAGCCGAATCTGAACTGGGAGGAGTACGCGGGGGCTATTCTGGATTTGGCTGAGGAGTTTGCTGTGGTTAGAATCTATCTCCTCGGCGGTGTACTTGATAAGACCCCGCATACCAGGGAACCCGGCGTTTCGTGTACATGCAGTTCTGAGAAGCTCAAGGAGGAGATGCAGAAATGTGGCATGCAGTTCAGCAGCTATGAAGGGCCGGGTAGCTTTGCTACGACGCTGCTCCATCTTTGCCAGGCTAGGCAGAGGCAGGTGGTGAGCATCACCGCCAGAGCAACCTACTACCCCGAGTTTAATATTGTTATCCCCCATAACCCTAAGACGATAAGGGCGGTGGTAAGGCATCTAAATTACCTGCTTGACCTTAATCTGGACGTCTCGGACCTTGATAGACAGGCTGAGGAGTTTGAGGCAAAACTTGACTTCATGGCCAGCCAAAATCCCAGGTTTCAGGCTTATATTGAAAAACTGGAGAAGGACTTTACCGAGGCTAAATACGAGGAGCCCCTGGGGATTTCACCTGACGAAGCCGTGCGGCTGGCTGAGGAATTCTTGAAGGAAAAGAGGGAAGATTAAAAGTCTGCTCTTATCGGTATGAAGAAGATAGCCCTTATTTGTACGAAATGTAAAAAAACCTTTCCTATAGAGCGGTCTTATCCTCGTTGTGATATTTGTAATGAGCCTCTGGAAGTAGAAAGGGTAGTAACAGGCAAAATAAATAAGGGTAACGTTCTTAACCAGACTATTCTGGAAAGGTATGCTGATTTTTTCCCCTTTGCTAAAATAGATAAAGCAATATCGTTTCATGAGGGCTTTACACCGTTAGTCAGGCCATTAAGACTTGCCTCTGAATTAGGTATCAAGGATATCCTCTTTAAGAATGAAAGCCAGAATCCCACTTGGTCTTTTAAGGATAGAGGAACAGTTACCGGCATTCAACAGGCTATTAGTCTGGGATATAAAAGAATTGGGACGGTATCGACGGGTAATATGGCCGTTTCAGTGGCTGCTTATGGCGCTGGGGTCGGTTTAGAAACCTTCGTCTTGGTCAGTACCAGCCTTCCACCTGAAAAACTCAATCCTATTGCTATTTATAGTCCAGTTTTGATAAGAGTCGATGGTGATTACGGCAGGCTTTACTTTGATAGTCTTGAGATTGGGAAACAAAATGATATTTATTTTATTAATTCTGACGTACCTTTTAGGGTTGAGGGGTCCAAGACGATTGCTTTTGAAATTTGCGAACAAATGAATTTTGAGGTTGCTGACTATGTGGTTGTCCCCACCAGTTCGGGGGGAAACATAAGGGGTATCCTGAAAGGATTTGAGGAGTTTAGGCTCTGTGGGTTAATTAACAAGGTGCCCAAGATGGTTTGTGCCCAGGCCAGTGGTTGTTCACCAATCTATAATACCTATAGTAGCCATGCCGAAGTCATATCGCGGGTCGAAAACCCGCATACGGTTGCCCATGCTATTGAGAACCCGTATCCTCCCAGCGGAAATGAAGTCCTGAGAAGGATAAAAGAGAATGGAGGAACCTTCGTTGCCGTGACGGATGAGGAAATCCTCCAAGCACAAAGACGGCTGGCGAAAATAGGTATCTTTGGGCAACCGGCTTCTGCCGTTTCACTGGCTGCAGTGAAAAAACTTAGGGGGCAAAACCTTTTGGATGAAAATGACACCGTTGTTTGTATTGTAACCGGAGGCGGCTTAAAGGATACGACTGTTTTTGGACGCCATGAGGCTAAAATTATTGATTCACCCTTGGAAGACTTGAATGAATTGATTGGAAGCGGACGGCAAGGGTATAATAGGGATGAAAGAAGATGACTTCACAGGTCTTTTATCGTAAGTGGCGTCCCCAAACTTTAGCTGAGGTAGTCGGTCAAGAACAGGTAACGCAGACACTCCTCAACGCCCTCAGTAGTGGTCGTGTATCTCATGCCTACCTTTTTTGTGGTCCACGAGGAACCGGCAAGACCAGCACCGGGCGCATCCTGGCTAAAGCGGTGAATTGCCTTACTAATGGCAAGGGTGAGCCATGTAATACCTGCCCTATGTGTCAGGCAGTAACCGAGGGCAGGGCTTTGGATATAATAGAAATTGATGCCGCCAGTAACACTGGTGTTGATGATATTCGGAGCCTCCGTGAAAAGGTCAATTATGCCCCCAACCAGGCCCACTATAAGGTCTATATTATAGACGAGGTTCATATGCTCAGTACCAGTGCCTCTAACGCTTTGCTCAAGACACTTGAGGAACCGCCGTCTCATGTTATCTTTGTCCTGGCCACTACTGAGGGCCACAAAATCCTGCCTACCATTCTATCACGGTGTCAGCGCTTTGATTTCCGGCGTATCTCCCAGAAAGACGTAGTTTCAAAACTGACCCATATTTGTTCTTCGGAGGGCTTTCACATAGAGCCAGAGGCGCTACAGCTTATTGCCAGGGCGGCTACCGGTAGCTTACGTGATGCCGAAAATCTGCTGGAGCAGATGACTACCTACTACGGCTCTGACATTGGACTCCATCAGGTTCAGGCTGTGCTGGGTATCACCGGTGACTTCCGAACCAAGGAACTGGTAAAGCACATTATAAATAATGATGTCTCTGCCGGGGTGGCAACTATAAACAGTGTTAATAGCGATGGGCTGGATTTGAAGCAGTTCAACCGGGAGCTTGTAGAATACCTCAGGGGATTGCTGCTGATAAAGACAGGTTCTGACGAGGCTGTAGACCTCACCGCCGAGGACACTGCCGGACTGAAGGACTTGGCCGCTGGAGCCTCCCTCTCTCAGATATTGAAGGCAGTCAAACTATTCGGTCAGCTTGAGCTTGGTTTTGATAACTACTCTACATTGCCCCTGGAGCTGGCCCTGGTTGACTGTGTCCTGTCTTCAGAAGAGGGGGCAGAAAGGCCTACCCCTCAGGCTGAACACAAACCTCGTCAGCCCGTAAAAGCGGCTGCATTACCTCCTCCGCCTAAGAAACCTGTCGCCAAGCCGGAGCCAGCTGCCGTTTCCCCGCCGGCAGTGCCCGAAACGGCTACTACCATCACCCCGCCGGAGCCCGGCAGTGAACTGGAGCAACTGAGGCTGGAGTGGAGGCAGGTTGTGGCTCAAGCCCCTGAAGACACCAAAAGAACGCCGGCTATTGCCATTCTTAGAAGCGCTGGTGTTAAGCCAGTGTCTTTTGAAGATAATACTGTGGTCTTATCCTTCAGGTATCCCCTGCATAAGGAGAAGATGGGAGAGCCTGAAAATCAACAGGTAGCCGAAAAAATCATCAGCAACTTCCTGGGGTATCCCTGCCGTGTGCGCTGTACCTATGAGTCAGAGCATAATCACCTGGTACAGGAAGCACAAAAAATGGGGGCTCGAGTTATTAGTGTGGAGGAAAAATGAATTTATCTATGTTAAATCAGGCCTTGAAGCTCAAATCAAAGCTGGAAAAGGCTCAAAAAGAGTTAGGAAAAACCACTTTAGAAGTAATCTCGGCAAAAGGCGCGGTTAGGGTTATCATTAATGGTCAGCAGGAAATACAGTCAATAAAGATATCACCCGAAGTGATAGACCCCAATAAGACGGAACACCTGGAAAGATTGGTTTTAGAGGCGGTAAGTGAAGCCATCGCCAAATCTCGAAAAATGGCGGCCAAACAGATGGAGGGGTTAACCGGTGGTCTTAAAATACCCGGACTGACCTAATTTTAGGAGGGCTGATATTGAATCAGGAGCCTATACCTACTAATGAAGCGATAAATAAGCTTATTCAGGAGTTCAATAGACTGCCTGGCATTGGCCCCAAGAGTGCCCAGCGTCTTGCCTACTATCTGCTGCGTGCCCCTGAAGAGCAAACCAGGCAGTTAGCCGAAGCCATCCTGTCGGTAAAGCAGAAGGTTACACTGTGCTCCGTCTGTTTTAATGTTACCGAGGCTGACCCCTGCTTCATCTGTCGTAGTGACCATCGTGACCGTAGTAAGATTTGCATTGTGGAACAGCCTCAGGATATTCTGGCTCTGGAGCATACCAAGGTTTATAGCGGGCTGTATCATGTGCTTCACGGTGCCATCTCGCCCACCGAGGGGATAGGGTCTGGCGATATAAGAATCAATGAGCTTATGGAACGGTTACAGGACGGCCTGGTAAAAGAGGTTATTCTGGCTACCAACACCAATCTTGAGGGCGAGCAGACCGCTATGTATCTAAATAAGCTGCTCTCATCTCTGGGCATTAAGGTTACCCGCCTCGCCCGGGGGCTGCCCTTTGGTACCGAGCTGGAATATGCCGATGACGTTACTCTCACCCGGGCCCTGGAGGGAAGGCAGGAGGTTTAGTTGAATGAGTTAACCTCGGTAGCCGAGATGATAAAATTTAGAAATACCGAACCTATAACTGAATAATCGGAGGTGAAAACTATGTTATCACAGATTCCTGTAAACCTTGAGAAAGTAAAAAAAGGAGAGCTGGACAAAGAGATATTAAGAGCCGGAATAATAGCTGAATTAGATGCGGTGAGCCTTTATGAGCAGATGGCCGCCATGACTGGAAATGAAATCATAAAGGAAGTGCTTCTGGATATAGCTAGGGAAGAGAAGGCACATGTGGGAGAGTTCCAGACCCTGTTATTAAAAGAAGATGAGGAACAGGTCAGGGAACTGGAAGAGGGCAAGAAGGAAGTTGATGAGTTAATGAAGTAGGTGGGTAAGTTATGGACAAGTTGTATGAAGATTCCGAAACGGGGTGCTGCCCGAGATTTAGGCGCACGGAATCTAGGAATCTTTGGCGGGAATAGAGCTTACCTCATGCTATGAGATTTGTTAAGTAAGAGTTCAGGATGCCCAAGCCACGAACTTATCAGACGGAAGCAGTCATTATCAAGAAGGTTAAGCTGAGGGAGGCGGATAGAATCCTCACCCTCTACACCCCGCACCTGGGTAAGATTCAGGGTGTAGCCAGGGGGGTCAGGCGTCCCCGGAGTAAGCTGGCGGGGCACCTTGAACTGCTCACTCATAGCCAGGTATCGCTGGCGCGAGGGCGAAATCTGGATACCATAATCGGTAGCCAGACGATTGATAGCTTCCTGCCCTTAAAGAGTGACCTGTGGCTTACCTCCTGTGCCCTCTATGTTACTGAGTTAATTAATCAGTTTACCGCCGACCATGTTGAAAACTATCCCCTGTTCCAGCTGTTGATTGAGACAATGCATCGGCTAAGCCAGGCTGACGATAATGAACTGGTTTTGCGCTATTTTGAGCTGCACCTTCTCAGTGAAGTGGGCTACCGGCCTCAGCTTCGGCAATGTGTCTCCTGCCACTCGCCGTTAAAGGTGGTTACCAATACCTTCTCTCCGGCTGATGGTGGCATACTGTGTCCCCGATGCAGCCAGAGGCGGCCTTTGACCTACCCCCTGTCGGTTGACGCCATAAAAGTGCTGAACCTGTTGCAGGGTAACGACTACGATACCGCCAGCGAGCAAAAAATGACCCCGGAGTTATCACATGAGTTAGATGAGGTGCTGTCCCATTATCTTGAATACCTCCTGGAACGGGAGGTGAAGTCAGCCGCCTGGCTGGATACCTTAAGGGAGCAGATAAAGGAAAAGAGCGTCTAGCCAAAAGACTTTACTACGGGACAGAAAAAGGTAGATAATAGGGCTGAGAGTCTGGAACTCCCGGCCTTTTAGTTATATCATAAGAGAGCAGGATAAAGATGGCATCCAGGTCAGAACACATAGCGCAGCAAAGACGACAGAAGCTTGAGCGGATTCGGAGCCGTGGCATTAATCCGTATCCGCATCGCTATCACCGCAGCCACACTACTCAGCAAGCCGTAGCTCTGCTTGAGCAGAAAGAAGAAGGCTTGACTAAAGATGAAGAAGTCAGTGTTGCCGGGCGGATTATGGCCATAAGGCGGATGGGTAAGAGTGTCTTTACTGATATACGCGATGGCTCGGGGAAGATTCAGCTGTTATTCCAGAACATAGACCAATATGATAAAGAAGACCTTGACCTGTTTAAAGATTTAGATATCGGTGATATTATCGGGGTTGAGGGGCGTCTGTTACGGACAAAAAGTGGCGAACCTACTGTTCGGGCAGAAGATTTTACCCTGCTGACCAAGTCTTTACAGCCCCTGCCGGAGAAGTGGCACGGGCTGAGCGATATCGATACCAGGTACCGGCAGCGCTACCTGGACCTCATTGCCAATACCGGGGTTAAAGAAACCTTTCAGGTGCGTAGCCAGATTATTACGGCGATAAGGCAATTCCTCAACCAGCGAGGTTTTCTAGAGGTGGAGACGCCGGTGCTACAGCCATCGGCTGGGGGCGCCTTAGCCCTGCCCTTTATTACTCACCATCATAGCCTTGACCAGGATTTATACATGCGTATTGCCCTTGAGCTTCACCTTAAGCGGCTGATTATCGGCGGTTTTGACAAGGTCTATGAGCTGGGCCGTGCCTTTCGCAATGAGGGCATCTCCACCAAGCATAACCCTGAGTTCACCATGCTGGAAAGCTATGAGGCTTATACTGACTATAATGACGTCATGAAAATGCTGGAGGAGATGGTCTCAAATGTTAGCCAGGAGGTTCTGGGTACTGGAGAGGTTAAGTTTGGTGATAGTGTCATAAACTTCAAGCCACCCTGGCGGCGCATCAGCCTGCGCCAGGCGGTTATAGAGTTCAGCGGTATTGACTTCGTTAAGTATCCCGGCGCTGACTCATTGCGGTCTAAAATGAGGGAGATAGGCGTGGAGGTTGACCCGAAAAAGAACTGGGCAAAGCTGGTGGACGAGCTCCTCTCCACCTTCGTTGAGCCGAAGCTGATACAGCCGACCTTTATCTTTGATTACCCGGTTTCGATGTCGCCACTGGCCAAGAAGAAGCCAGATGAGGAGTGGGTGGTGGAGCGTTTTGAAGCCTTTGCCGGCGGCATGGAGATTGCCAATGCCTTTACTGAACTTAACGACCCCTTAGAGCAGAGACAGCGCTTCTTAGAGCAGCAGAAGGAGCGCCAGACAGAAGACGAGCTGGAGGAGAGCATTGACGAAGATTTCCTGCTGGCGCTGGAGTATGGTATGCCGCCTACCGGCGGGCTGGGTGTTGGCATTGACCGCCTGGTGATGCTGCTTACCGGCCAGCAATCAATCCGTGAGGTAATCCTGTTTCCCCAGCTCAGGGAGAAGCCATAAGGAGTATTTATGCTTGACATAAGGTTTATCCGTGAAAATGTGGACCTGGTGCGGCAGGCGATAGCCAACCGTCAGGACAGCACACCCCTGGATGAAATCCTGCAGCTTGACTCGGAGCGCCGACAGAAGATACTTGAGCTGGAAGGTTTGAGGCACGAGAGGAAAGAGGCTTCTCGGGGAAAGCAGGCTACCGAAGAGGCGATAAACCGGGGACGTGAGCTACGTGCCCAAATAAAGGCACTGGAGGAAGAGGTAAGGAGTCTGGATAAACAACTGGAAGAGTTATTGCTCCAGGTGCCGAATATCCCTCACTCATCGGTGCCGGTAGGTAAGGATGAAAGTGAGAGCGTGGTAGTGCGTTCCTGGGGAGAGCCCAAAGACTTTGATTTTGAGCCAGCCCCCCACTGGAAATTGGGCGAGTCCCTGGGTATTATTGATTTTGAAAGAGGGGTAAAGCTATCGGGCACGCGCTTCTACGTGCTCAAGGGAGCCGGCGCCCGGCTGCAGAGAGCCCTTATCGCCTTTATGTTAGACCTGCATACCACCAAGCACGGTTTTCAGGAGATATACCCCCCCTTTATGGTCAAGCGGGAGTGTATGGTTGGCTCCAGCAACCTGCCTAAATTTGCTGATAATCTATATCATGATGAAGAAGATGAC
>Ga0268279_1002132_pt1 | contig 10119 bp, 11 predicted proteins | sample saktaG_6_FD_190142 | JGI IMG/M metagenome (GOLD analysis project Ga0268279, IMG submission 190142) | Saline water microbial communities from Sakinaw Lake, British Columbia, Canada - sak_2010_1_5_80m | ecosystem: Environmental > Aquatic > Non-marine Saline and Alkaline > Saline ...
TTATTTACGATGACACCCAGTGCGTATTCCCCAAAATCCTTATAGATATTAATCAGCTTTTCCTTTGATGCCTCTGCTGAATAATTCCCTATAAAAATTACCCTAGCATCTAGTGCCTCTGCTATCTCGTAACAGGCCTCACTCGGTTTACCGCCTGGCCTCTGCCGCCATACACCCTCTACAATAACCAGGTCCTTGCCCTTAGCAACCTTGGCATAGGCCTCCTTAATTCTATTAGCCAGAGTGCTATGGCCACTAATAACTGGACAAAGGTTTTCTACAGGCTCCTCTAGGGCAAGGATACGCTTTATAAATGAGGCATCTTGGTCAACAGCTTCTAGCGAGCTTCTAATGTCAGCGATAATAGGCTTGAAAAAACCTACCTTCTTGCCACTGCTTGGCAGGTGCTTAGCCAAGCCAGCACAAATTGTGGTTTTACCTGCACCTTCAGCTAAAGAAGTTACATATAACGCTGTCAAGTTACACCTCCGCTGTATCTCATTTCGAAAAAGTCAAATCTATTATAACCGCTTATATCATACTGGTAAAGAAGACCTCACATACAAAATATTGTAATTGCCGGACAAATGTGCTATAATTGTAAGTTAGAGAGGTGAAAAGTGAACCTTTAAGCTGGTCCAGAGAGGCTGGTAAGGGGAATTGGGAATGGGTTTGGTGATTAGAACCTCTTGTCAGCAAAGGCAAGAGGTATTTTTTATGCCTGAAAAAGTCATCCTGTCCTCATCAGATATTGCACGGGTTCTGCTACGTATTGCCCATGAGATTTTAGAACGAAATAAAGCTACTCAGCATCTGATACTGGTTGGGGTGCATACCCGTGGTGTTCCGCTAGCTAAACGTCTAGCTATCAATATTGAGAGCCTTAGTAGGTTAGCAATACCAGTTGGTTCCTTAGACATAAGCCCGCACCGTGATGACCTTTCCTCAATAAGTTTACATCCTGTTGTCTATCATACTGACATACCGGCTGATATTAATGATAAGACTTTAGTATTGGTTGACGATGTCCTTTATACCGGACGCAGTGCCCGTGCTGCTATGGATACTCTTATTGACATGGGTCGACCCCGATCAATTCAACTGGCAGCCTTGATTGACCGTGGCCATCGTGAAATGCCGATACGGCCTGATTATATCGGTAAGAATATACCAAGCTCAAAGCACGAAGAGATACAGGTCAAACTGGTGGAAACCGATGGTATAGATGAAGTCTCCATCGTAAATATAACTAACACTAAGCCACTTAATAGCCAATTACGGGAAGCAAATTATTTTAAAGGGGGATTATAATGGCTCTGGCAAATAGAAGTCTTGTGACTATGGATGATTTATCGAATCAGGAAATAGAAACGCTATTTTCTCTGGCTAATGAAATGTCAGACTCAATGGGCGAGCAATTTGGTATCTGCCGCGGTAAGGTTATGGCAAGTCTGTTTTTTGAGCCCAGTACTAGGACACGGCTGTCATTTGAGACAGCAATGCATCGGCTTGGAGGTAGTGTTATAACTGCCGCCGATATGAAATCGACTTCAATGGCTAAGGGCGAAAGCATCGCCGATATGGCGAGGGTTATCGGGAGTTACGCCGATATAATTGTTATGAGACACCCTTGGGAGGGAGCTGCAAAGGTAGTCGCTGATTACGCTGGTATTCCAGTAATTAATGGTGGTGATGGAGGCCACCAACACCCGACACAGACCCTATGCGATCTTTATACCATTCAGAAGGAAAGACAGACTATCAAAGGGTTAAACGTAGCGCTTTGGGGAGACTTGAAGTACGGACGGACTATACATTCCCTAATCTTCGCACTGGCTAAATTTGGAGCGAACATCCTTTTTTGCCCTACCCCGGGTCTGGAGGTACCTGACCATGTTATCAAAAAACTCATCAAAGAGTATGGGGGTGAACTGGAAAGGCGTGAAACTCCAAAACATAAAACCAATGAAGATATCTTCCCATTAGACGCCATATATATAACCCCTGGTAGCCCACACCAGCTGGCAATGATGCCCAATGTTGACATGCAAATTGAACTTAAAAACGGGGTCGACGCTCTGTATGTTACCCGACCTCAAAAAGAAAGATTTACTAGTGCTGAAGAAGGGCGGACAGGTTTCCCGATAGTAGATAAGAAATTGCTGAAAGACAAAGCCTTTAGTAATACCCTGGTGATGCACCCACTACCCCGCATTGACGAACTAGCCTACGAACTTGACTCTGACCCAAGGAGCATGTACTTCAAGCAAGCGGCGCGGGGAGTGCCAGTTAGAATGGCACTTATCACTTTCTTATTAGGAGTCAAGGATATCGCCGTTCCTCAAGAAGATTCATCGTCCCAAGCAGACTACTCTTTATATGACCGTGGGGTTGGTGTTAGATGTTCTAATCCAAAATGTGTATCGGTACAAGATACTGAAATCAATTATCTTAAACCCAAGTTTAAGATAGTAAATTACGAACCTCTGACTCTCAGATGTATCTATTGTGAACATGGTTGTGAGCCTAAATATGCCGCTAGCTCAGATTGGCACGAAGGTACACTGGCCGAGAAGAAATATCATCGCGCTGATAGCTATCTGATTAAAAAAATAAAGCCGGAGAACTTGATTATTTTCAATTCTGAGGATGAAGCTCAGGCTTATGGATTTAAACCTGACCACTCAGTTAATGAATCCCAATGAATAAGCTATGAAGGGGGATGAGCAAAACTAATGAAAAGCCTGCTTATTCAGGGAGGTCGTATAATTGATCCGAGCCAGGGGCTTGATGAAAATGCCGATCTTCTTATTGCTGATGGTACAATCTCACGGCTAGGCAGCAAAACACCACCTCCCCCAGACTGCGATGTTCTTCATGCTAAGGGGTTAATAGTCTGCCCCGGCTTTATTGATTTCCATTGTCATCTTAGACAGCCTGGATTTGAAGCAAAAGAAACCATCGCCTCTGGTACTAAAGCTGCTGCCAGGGGCGGTTTTACTACCGTCTGCTGTATGCCTAATACCAACCCCCCACTGGACAACTCCAGTATGATAGATTATGTTAAGTCTACTGCTGCTACTGAAGGTGTAGTTCGCGTTTTGCCAATAGGTTGTATCTCCAGGGGGAGAAAGGGTGAAGAAATAGTCCCCATGGCTGAATTATCTTCAGCGGGAGTAATCGCCTTTAGTGATGATGGTGATGCGGCTAAAACTTCACACCTGATGCGCCAAGCATTGGAAAAGAGCCGAGAGCTTGGTTTACCTGTTAGTGAGCACTGTGAGGATGTGTCACTTGCTAAAGGTGGGCAAGTGAACGAGGGTCAAGTGTCAAAAACCCTTGGCCTCCAGGGAATACCGAACGCTGCCGAAGAGATTATTATCGCCCGTGATATAATACTTGCTGAGCTAACCGGCGGTCATCTGCACATTGCTCATGCCAGCACCAGAGGTTCCGTTGAGCTTATCCGCCATGCCAAGGAAAAAGGCATTAATATTACCGCTGAGGTTACACCCCACCACCTGACCCTGACCGAAGATTTGACTATCGGTTATAATACCAACGCCAAGGTAAACCCCCCACTGAGAACCAAACAGGATGTTAAGGCTATGATACAGGGGCTAAAGGATGGCGTGATTGATATTATTGCCACCGACCATGCCCCCCACACCCATGCCGATAAGCATTGCGATTTTACCCGTGCTGCCTTCGGCATCAGCGTGTTTGAAACTGCACTGGGCAGCCTGATAAGCCTGGTACATAACGGTCAACTAACTCTTCCCTTCCTTATCTCCAGACTCACCTGCGAACCGGCTAAACTTCTCGGTGATAAATATGGTAAACTGGGGACGCTGAATATTGGCGCAGCGGCAGATGTTACCATCTTTGACCCGGATAAAGAGTGGGTGGTAGATACCAGTACTTTTGCCAGCAAGGGCAAGAATACCCCTTTGGCTGGTTCAAAACTTAAAGGCAAGGTTATGTCAACTATATTTGGTGGCAGGTTGGTCTATAAAGATGAGGCTATTAAGGTAGAGATGCTAAAATAGATGGATGAGGATACTAAGAATATTATTGGAAAAAGTCTAAAACTTGCAAGTCAACTTCTGGAAAGCAAACCTTCCGAACAGGCGTTATTAACGGAATATCAAGCATGCCAGAATGATAATAGTTATTCTGCACAAAGTTATTGGACTATGGCAGCTATTTTTATTGGCATTAGTTCAGCACTCCTTGGAGGTTTCTTATATGGGTTAATACAAAATACTAAGCTTTTGCGAGCTCTTTTACAAGAAGTAATACCGAACGATGCCCTACCTCAAGCTTGGGCACTATGTGTAATAGTAACAGTAGTTGGTGGCGTCGTTATTGCTATTCTTTATTTCTTGAGACGCTGGTTAAGAAGAGTCGCTTTCTTACAGCAAATAAACTTTGAAAGAATGCGAGATATAGAACGACAGCTAGGCATGTGGAAAAACTGGAGAGTTCATGGTGTTGCCAACTGGAAAGATGGCGATTTTACCAACAAGATTAGACACGAGGATAAAGACCGACTTCACTGCTATTCACCACCAGGCTATCAAAACCAAAATTTTTGGCAACATTGGCGTGGTACCGCTCGATATGAACAATCATCTCGTTCGCATTACGATAGTATATGTTTCAGTCTGATATTTCTATGGGCTTTTGTAGTTCTGAGTGTGTGTTTTTTAACTTTGCCCAGATGTATTCCATTAGCAGCATCTTTAATACTAACTTTTATTTTAGCCATAGGTTTGGCTTTTCTTCTGACTCGGCTTTCCAGAACAGAGAGGGTGTAGATTTCTAAACCACCTAAAAACTAAAGGAGAACCTATCTTGAAACAAATTAAAACTTCTATTATTTCAAATGAAGAAGTTATGCCGGGGGTTCACCTTATCTGGCTGGAGTCCTCTGGTATAGAGCCAGCGGCACAGCCGGGGCAATTTATCATGGTGCGCTGTGATGATTATCCCCTACCCCGCCCTATCAGTGTCCACAGCCTTGCCGATAACAGGAGTAAACTTGCACTTCTCTTCGCTGTGATGGGAAAAGGTACTGACTGGTTAGCACAACGCAAAGCCGGCGATAATTTAGATATCTTCAGACCGCTGGGAAATGGCTTTTCTATACAGCCTGCTTCCCGCAACTTGTTACTGGTAGCGGGGGGTATGGGCATTGCCCCGTTATACTTTTTAGCCCAGGAAGCGTTAAAGAATAAACACTCGGTAACACTACTTTATGGTACAGCAGATAACAAAAGATACCATATATCTCCACAAATTAAATTGGTCTCAGCTACCGAGGATGGCTCTATCGGGCTCAAAGGCAGGGTAACCGACATGTTGCCAGATTTTGTTGGCTGGGCAGACCAGGTCTTCGCCTGTGGACCTCTGCCAATGTACCGTGACATGGCACGCAGAAAACGAGAGCTTAAACTTGAAGACAAGCCAGTTCAGGTTTCACTTGAGATGAGGATGGGATGTGGGCTCGGGGTATGTTACGGTTGCACAGTCAAGACGAAAAGCGGGCTAGAGCAAGTGTGTAAAGACGGGCCAGTGTTTGATTTAGATGATATCCTCTGGGATAAACTGGTCGATATCTAAGGTAGCTTCTTTACCACTACCAGCAAGAGGAGAGCAAACTAGAGAACAGTATGATACAGTTATGAGATATTTGATTACAAAGGAGAGTGCAACGTGAAAGTTATTGGTATTGTTGGCAGTCCGAGAAAAGGCGGCAACACGGAAAAACTAATAGAACATCCCCTGCGAGCTATAGCAGAGGAGGGATTGCATACAGAAATAATAAGTTTAGCCGGTCTGGATATCCGCCCTTGTAACGCCTGCATGGTCTGCAAAGCTGAAGAGCGATGCCCCATTGATGATGACCTCTTCCCGATATACACAAAAATGAAGGAGGCGGAAGCCATAATTTTGGCTACGCCGGTATACTTTGGCTCAGCAACAGCTACGATTAAGGCTCTCATGGACAGGGCCGGCTATCTTGCCTACAACAACGGTAGAGTTTTTGACGGAAAAGTAGGTGGACCTCTGGTAGTAGCGCGCCGCGCTGGGCAAAACTTTACCCTGGCTCAGCTCATGTACTGGTTTCATATTCAGGGGTTTTTCATGCCCGGTTCAACATATTGGAATATAGCCTTTGGTCGAAAGAGAGGTGACGTGGTAAATGACGAGGAAGGCTTTACCACCGCCTGGAACTTTGGTAAGAGAATCGCCTTACTGGTCAAAAAACTGAATACCTAACTATCTCTATCTTTTGTATCTCACAGTTTGTTAGCAAGATAAATATATCAGTCTGCATCTCGTGTTTTTTCTATGGCTCTTTTCATTACGATGTCTTTAGGAGGTATCTATGGTAATTATCAGGAAAATCAGCTTGCAAACTAAGGGGCATTGCGATATTATTGACATCACCCATCAAGTAGAACAGCAAGTTACCGAGACAAATGTAAATAATGGGTCTGTTACCATATTTGTCTCTGGCTCAACTGCTGGAATAACTACCATTGAGTTTGAGCCTGGCCTAATTACCGACCTTCAAGAAATGTGGCAGCGCATTGTCCCGGAAAACGTTCCTTACCACCACGACCGCCGCTGGGGTGATGGCAATGGCTATTCCCATGTCCGTGCCTCGCTACTGGGTGCTTCATTGGTGGTTCCTTTCAGTGCTAAAAGGCTAACTCTGGGTACCTGGCAACAGATAGTACTGGTTGACTTTGATAACCGACCCCGGTCAAGGCAGCTTATATTACAGGTTGTAGGTGAGTAGCCATTTTATTGACACCAGCCTGAACCATAGCCTATAATATGTTACTGTCAAGAGGTATAAGAGCCCCTAGCTGAAGTAAAAGGTAAAAAAGAGGTAGTGTAAGATGGCAAATCAAGTAGGTAAGAGGTACCGTTGCTCTAAATGTGGCTCTGAGTTCATTGCCACTAGAGCTGGGGAGGGTACACTTAGTTGCTGCGGGCAACCCATGGAACTAAAGAAATAAGGCAATCAGTTGGAGAGTATTTATGGCAAATCAATTAGGTAAAAGGTATCGTTGCCAGGTTTGTGGCACCGAAATACTATGTACCAAGGCCGGTGAAGGTACTGCGACCTGCTGCGGGCAGGAAATGGAAGTACAGGAACCCAGACCAATCCCATCCTCAGATTAACTAGGCCGACCACCCTGTATTAGAGAGAAAAATTCAGCCCGGCTGGCTGCCTTCCGCCGGAACAGCCCCCTGATAGCAGAGGTAATAACATTGCTACCCGGTTTTTTAATACCACGCATAATCATACACAGGTGCTCTGCTTGAATAACAACTGCTACTCCCTCTGGTTTAAGACCGTCAACAATAGCATCGGCAATCTGAGTGGTCATTCTCTCCTGAATCTGGGGCCGTCGAGCTATGATTTCCACCACTCGGGCGAGTTTACTGATACCAACGACACGCCCTTCGGCATTTGGGACATAACCGATATGAGCCACACCATAAAATGGCAAAAGATGATGCTCACACATAGAGTAGAACGGTATGTCCTTAAGCACTATCATCTCCCGATGACCCACTTCAAAACCTATGCTCAGCTCTTTGCGGGGGTCTTTATCAATTCCTGCAAAAAGCTCGGCGTACATCTCAGCCACACGCTCTGGAGTACCCACAAGCCCTTCTCTCTTTGGGTCTTCTCCAATAGCTTTAATAATTGAGTCTACCGCTACCATAATTTGAGTTTTATCAATCAAATCAGACCTTCCTTTAGTATTTTTACCATAGGTTTCACAGCCCAGGTATCAGAGTGTTTCTTTCAGTCCTTAAATTTTCGCATTTCCACCTTAGTGCTGCTAGCTCCAGTCTAAAGCCTGCTCTACCGCAGTTAAATCAGCCGGTAATTCCAAAAGGGGCTCAGCACTTCCCATAGCAGTATCGGGATCTTTGAGTCCTGTGCCAGTAATCACACATACTACTTTCTTACTTGAAAAATCCATACCATTACGAGAAAGTTTAATAAGCCCAGCCAGTGAAGCGGCTGAGGCTGGCTCGCCAAAGATACCACCCTTAGTAGCTAGAAGCCGGTAAGCTGCTAAAATTTCATTATCGCTAACCATATCAATAATGCCGCCAGACTCATCACGAGCGGTAGTTGCTTTCTGCCAGCTAGCTGGATTGCCTATTCGTATAGCAGTAGCCACCGTTTCTGGCTTATCAATAATATAACCCCGAACAATGGGAGCTGCACCCTCAGCCTGAAATCCCATCATCTGGGGTTTCTTAATTGTCTTGCCTGCATTATAGTACTCGACAAAACCTTTCCAGTAGGCGGTAATATTGCCAGCGTTACCCACTGGAATAAAAAGATAGTCTGGAGCATCACCTAGAGTATCAATAATCTCAAAGCTAGCCGTCTTTTGTCCCTCTATACGATAGGGATTAACTGAGTTTACCAGAGTAACCGGGTGTTTCTCCGTTAGACTGCGTACTATTTGCAGAGCTTGATCGAAATTCCCCTCAATAGTAATTATCCTAGCCCCATAGACAATAGCTTGTGCTAACTTACCCAAAGCAATCTTGCCCTTAGGCACAATGATGATAGCGGTAAGCCCTAAGTAAGCAGCGTAAGCAGCCGCTGAGGCGCTGGTATTACCAGTTGAGGCACACATCACCGCCTTGCTGCCAGCTTCCAGTGCCTTGGCCGTCGCTACTACCATACCCCTATCCTTGAATGAACCGGTAGGGTTACACCCTTCCAGCTTAAAATATAACTCGCCACAGCCAGTTTCTCTTGCCAATTCTTCACATCTGACCAGGGGAGTACCTCCCTCTCCTAGGGAAAACAACGGTGTCTTGTCAGTAATTGGAAGAAAGTCTTTATATCTAGCTAGGACTCCAAGTTTTATCATCACTTTTTCACACTACTTCTACGATTGTAGAAAATATTCGGGGTATCCGATCTCCTTTCCGTACTTTTAAACTTAGTAATTTCTCTGCTCTTTTACTGATGCATATGGAACAGCTGCAATAGATTACCTGGAATCTAAGCCCATGGATTGTATTAGGTTTTATGACTACAGCTAGTACAGATTCTAAGTAAATGAATAGCTATTGTCAACCAACTTATTCATGAAGTAGAGTAAAGGGACTGGCAGTAAACTATTATATCATAGACTCAACGTTGGTTCTGGCCTACAGGAATGGTTGTACCAGTAGCTTTAGCAATAAGTTTACCATTCTGATTAGTTACCATCATCTCGGAGATACCAGCTCGCCGACCATTCTTTATTACCCGACCCTCTGCAATTAACTCATCATTCACCTTAGCACCAGCGATGAAGTGGATGTTGAACTGGGAGGCTATGCTGGGATAAGCCAGGGAATTAGAGGCATAGGCGAATGCCTGGTCAGCTATTGCCACAATGATACCACCGAAAATTAAACCGTTGAAATTTTGATAATCGGGTGTTAGCTTCATCGCCACCTTGGCGTAGCCCGGAGAAAGCTCCAGCAGGCGCATATTCAGGAACGAGGCGATAGGCTCTCCCTCGGTTTTAGCTCTTAACTGTGCCAAATTATCAGTAGTTTGCTTTTCCTGGTCTATCGGTTCATTCATAAATTACCCCTTTAGAATCATCCATACCTTATTAAAAATAGAGAAAGAGACATAACTAAACTAGTTTGTACTTTTGGGCTAACTTCCGGAAGGCTGTCAGAGAACCTGCCAGTGTCTGGTCACCAACACAGTATGATATGCGAAAATACCCCGGTGCTCCGAAGCTAGCGCCGGGAACGGTCAGTACCTGTTGCTGCTGTAACTCACCAACGAAAGCAAAATCGTCTTCTAACGGTGATTTAGGAAACATGTAGAAAGTCCCTTGGGGTTTTGTCACTATATAGCCCATCTCACTAAGATTATCATACAGGAAATCTCTTTTTTTCTGATACCCGTCTATAGGTACGGTAACATTCTGTAAGTGACGCACTACATTTTGCATCAGAGCCGGAGCATTGGTGTATCCCAGCGCTCGGTTACAATGGGTACAACCATCTATGATATCCTTAAGATTATCACAGTCAGGATGGACAGCAACGTAGCCA
>Ga0268279_1002136_pt1 | contig 10108 bp, 10 predicted proteins | sample saktaG_6_FD_190142 | JGI IMG/M metagenome (GOLD analysis project Ga0268279, IMG submission 190142) | Saline water microbial communities from Sakinaw Lake, British Columbia, Canada - sak_2010_1_5_80m | ecosystem: Environmental > Aquatic > Non-marine Saline and Alkaline > Saline ...
TTTTTCCGCTATCTGTTATTGGGTATGTGGATTAGTTTCGGGGCACCCTGGTTATTTATCCGGATGGGATTAGCCCGTCAAGTGGAAAAAAAATCATTTTAAATAGCACATCCTATAGAGCTCCTCAGACCCTATAGGTTTTCTGGGAAAAACTACCGAATTATTGAGCTAGTATACCTTCCTAATTTATCTAATTTAAAAGTAAAACATTAATTATCTAAGAAAATGGGTGTCCCTATTATATTTGTATTTATTCCTATCACTCTAATCGCCAACTAAATGCCAACTAATCACCAAATATACCAAGTATGTAATGAGCACTTCTTCCTTTTCCTATTGGCTGGATCAAATTCCTTTTAGATAATTCGATTAAATCTAATCTTGCTCCTTCATCCGAAAGACCTGTAAGTTCACGATATTCCTTATTCGTAATCTTTTTCAATGATGCTTTCCCGTAAGCCCCACTCAGTAACAAGATTTTTTGTTTCTTGGTGTGTAATCATTTTACAACCTCAGCATTTACTCGTAAATTCCATCTTCGGTTAAACGAACCTTTGGTCTTTATTACTGGGTCAAGAACTGAATAGCCGGAGCTGATATTTTTATGACATTCTTTTATAATGTCTGGTACATTAATGTCTGAAATTTCAAGTATATAACCGAGACGTTTATATACTGTACGGTTCGTATTTTCCTTTATATAGTTTAACAATTCTACATCGCTGCGGTATTCAGAATTAAAATAATTCCTTACAATATCAGATACATAACGAATACCACCACCAACAGCAGGATCATTTAGAATATCAACTATCGTCTGAGAAGGATCAGAGATCTGCACTTTTACATTTTCAATCCATATACTTTTAGTATGACTAATCTTCTTTGCGCGAACTAATTTTAGAATATATTCTGTCCCCTGAATAATTACATTCTTTTTTCTGAACAGGCGAGCTGTAAAAACAAATATGCTATTAAAAATCTGATCTGTAAATTCCCAATGTTCAGCTGCACTCCAACCACCAATATTACATGGAACAAAAATTCTATTAGCTACAATCCAAGGATTCTCTCTATATTCCTGAGGGTTTACTGTTCCTAACGGAACAGTAATATATAAACCAGGTTTAACTCTGGAAAGCCATCCTCTACGAGCGAGATATCCCAAATATAAGCGTGTATCATTAACAGGTAATCCTATAATCTTTGAGGCATCTTTAATTGAAAATAGATTCTTCCCAAAGCGATGAAGTAAATCTAACGAGCTTCTATTTTTCTTATTAATACCCAGTTTATTTTCCATTGATATATCCTATATGCTTTATTATAATTTAACTTTAGAATTCAACATATACAATATACCATAAAGATTATTCTATCAAGGTTTTTTGGGTTTTGATATATTATATATGCTGAATAGTTAATCTGATGAGTAATTCTACGGATATAGGATGAAGATTCAGGGTGCAGAATTTTTTCCGTTCATTGTCATAATATCATACTTTCACATTATAATCAAAATATTGAAAATAAGTTTATGTACTATTTTCCTATGGTTTAACTTTCCATTTTACGAGGTCTTCCTTTGGGACGTCTATTTATAATAATACCTAAAGTCACAACCACCCGGTTAAGAAACTCCTAAGGTCTTATAGGTTTTCCGCTAAAAGGTACCAAATTATTAAAATGACCTACCTTCTCTATTTATCTAATTTAAAAGTAAAATATTAATTATCTGAGAAAATAGGATGTATCTCTATTTAAAGGTGCATTTTTATTTTCCATCTTAGCTGTATTTTAGTTTACCATTTGCAATATTCTCAAAGGGCTAACTCCAACGGTGACTGTTATTCATACAGGTTCAATTCCCATACTATTTAACCACTCAATCACTTTTTTATTGATTTTATCATCTCTAAATGTAAACCATTTTTCTCTATAATCCGGATAGTCTGCTATTACATTTTTAAATCGTCGGAATGCTCCCTTTCCGTCTAAAGCTATATTCAATTTTTCCCTTAATAAATCATCCTCAATCGTCTCGGTAAATTCAACCATTAATTGATATCCATTGTATGGTGAACCTTCAGGAATATAAATATAACCATCGGGGTTTTTAAATAGTATCTCCTGTGCTACTTTAATATCCTTTTTCTGCCAATCGGGTAATCCTTCTCTTAAGTTCTCATTTTTTTCTTCTTCAACATATCTGGATATTTCCTCCAGGAGAAAAATAACTTCTCCGGTTTCTTTATCCAGATAATAATCCATATCAACCCGAGCTACATCATCCATGGCACTAGCAATCATTTCCAAGTCTACTTTTAATTTTCTCATAACTTCGATCTCCCCTTCTCTCATATTCTAAGAACTTTGGGATTAGATTTCACAACTTTGCAAAATATAGAAAGAAATAATGTGAAGTTGTGAAACCTGACCCCAAAGTTTTTCTTATCAAACAAAGAACCGTCCCCATGTTTTATTTTATCTATTTCCAGAAAATTCTTTCTGCATTATCGTGGTAAATCATTCTTAAAGTTTCATCATCAAGATGAAGTCCTTTGTATACTTTATTGGGATTAACTTTACTACGAGATTCTTTACTCATTTTACTAAAAAGCTCAGAAGGTAAAGTAAATTCTTCTTTCTCTAACATATCAAAATAACTTATAGTAATATTATCCAGATAAGTCCGGCTTTTTGACTGATGATCTGCAATTACCATATCTGTTCCGAAAGTAATTCGATCTCGATATTTCTGTACGATTTTTCGGAAGTTTTCTGAATTATTAGAGATTCTTTCAAATCCTGCTACTTGAAAATCAGGATGTCCAAAACTGACATCAGTATACAAATTAGGATAATCATCTAGTAACCGAACTAAGAAATCGAGATTTCTTGAAGTTAGAACAAAATGGGGTGCGTGAATTATTAAATTCGGGAAAACCTTTAATATTTTTTCAAATTGTTTAAAATAGGGACGGCTACTGTTTATATGGTAAAGAATAGGTATTTTCTCGTTCTCGCAGTACTGATATATTTCCATCATTCCAGGATCATCTAAAGGAAGGTCTAAAAAATGGTCATGGAAAAATCCATGCCCATTCCATAATGTCAAACCTTTTGCTCCGGCAGCAATATATTTTTTTAGTTTTTCTAACTTGTTCTCATCAAATGGATCAATACTGCACAAGGCAATAAATTTTTCAGGATATTCTTTACTAATTTTAATTATTTCCTCATTATTCTCATCAATTCCAGTAAAACCATATTTAAGATCAAGGTAAAATGTATAATTAGAAGTTCCCAGTAAAAGCATTTTTTCGACCTGACAATCTTCCATGTATTTTAGAATTAGAGGAATATTATCCAAAGATTGAATATGTTCGTGAGCATTTATAATCTTAAAGTCTGCCCTTTTCTCTTTAACTGCTGGTTCCATTTGAGCAATGAGGGGTGAAGGCAATTTATCTATCCAAAGAGATAACCAACCTTGTCGTCTGACAATTATAAATACTTCTACTGCTAATATTATACTTATAATAATATAAAAATACACTTCCCATTTTTTCATTTTTTTTGTTTTTTCTTTTTTCATTTTTTCCTCTTCTTTCTTCTTACTTTTTAAAATTAACTCCAGGTTTTAGATTCCCGGGGGCTATAATCAAAAAAAACATTTTCTGATTATAGAATAATCTAAAAGCATTAGAATAGTCAAATAACTTTCCTTTTCCTGGTCGTAAAATGGGTGTCTGTCCCTATTACTTTCCTATTACTTTCTTTAAAGAAATTTGGTAAAATCTTTTAGTAATTTTTTGGGTATTTTGGGTATAATTGTATTTTTAGCAGGATAACCAACTACCAGGAGTAAAAAAGGTCTCTCATTGGAGGGTCGGGACAAGATTTGATTTAGAAAGTCCATCTTACTAGGCGTATAAGTTAAACAAACAAGTCCAGCATGGTGTACAGCAGCAATAAGCATGCCTGTGGCGATACCCACTGATTCATTGACATAGTAATGACTTTTTTTACTACCATCAGGTAAAAGACCATAGCGCTGGGCAAAAATGACGATCAAATAAGGGGCTATTTCTAAAAAAGGCTTATACTCGTTGGTACCTAAAAGTTTTAAATCCTCTACCCACTTTCGGGTCGCACTTTTGTGATAAAACTCCCGCTCTGTTTTTTCAGCTTCTTTACGAATCTGCCATTTAACAGCAGGATCAGTTACTACTACAAAACTCCAGGGTTGCAGGTTAGCCCCGCTGGGCGCTGTTGCTGCTGTACGCAAACAATCTTCTATGATCTCCCGAGGCACTGGCTGATCTGAAAATTGGCGCACCGTTCGTCTTCTCTTCATTTCTGTATAAAATTCAGCTGAGCGTTTTTTCATCTCCTCTGGAGAATATTCATAATAGTCTGTAAATGAAGAAAATTCTGCTTTTGTCATAAAAATCACCTAATTTTTCTTAAGCATTTGAAGTTTTTCTAATGTTTTTTCGGCAACAATTTTCTCTTTATTGAAATGCTTTATCATCCTATTAAGACATTTTTGCTTTTCTTTCGCATCACCAAGATACTTAGCGCAAGCGTTCATAAACTCTTTTGTTTTGGCTATGTTTGCTTCCACTTCATCCGGTATTTTTTCACTATCATGCTTTACTGCATTTTCTGGACATACGCCATGACATATACCGCAATGAATACAGTTATCCATGTTTATTTCTGCATGTTCGTTATCCATATAGATCGTATCTACAGGGCATTCTTCAACACATATACTACAACCTACACATTCATTTTTATCTATCCACGGCATTTCATCATTCCTCCTTTGCTTTTTTTAATATCGATAGTTCTTCTTACCTGCACGTACAGGTAATTTTAGCTAGTTTTCGAGTAAGATAACTTGAACTTTCCTTATTTTAAATTACAAAATGTATTTGGAAAATTTATGAAAATTTAAAAAAGTTACCGAATTATTGAGCACGTACAACCGTCCCCTGTTTTATTTTTTATTTAGGGAAAGGGTACCTTTACCAACTTCTTTATATTACAAGACCCTTTACTTACTTTTTTAAAATATCACTAATAATATTTTGATGTTTTATAATTATTTTCATTCCAGTTAATTAAAGCAATTTTTTGTTAAATATTCATATGCTTCCGATATTTCTTTAAATTTTTCTTCCATTTCTTTTGCTAATTTACTATCAGCACCTATATGTCTATCGGGATGATATTGTAGTGCTAAGATTCCGTATTTTCTTCTCGCTTCTTCTTTGGTTACTGTTTGCTCCAAACCAAGTATATGATAATAATAGACACTTTCTCGCTTTCTTTTTCTGTCTATTCTGTTTAAATAATCATGATAGTTACTATCGCTTATATTAAAAATACTACTGGCTTGCTGGAGTAATAATTCTTCTTCAGCACTTAAATATCCATCTGCTAACGATAATGCGAATAATAGGTCTAGTGTAGATTTCAACACTTTAATATCATTCTGATGGATTTGCATATATTCTCTTGTATGATATTCAAATGATGTTACTGATGTTTTTTCTTTATTAAAAATCTTTATCGAATCTTCAATATCTTTTTCATCAAATTTTAAACTCGCCTTCATGAAATCGTATATTAATTCAATTTCTCCTTTCGATACAGCTCCATCAGCTTTTGCCATTTTACTTAACATTCCTATTAAATGTACTATTTGCTTGTTAATTTTTTCTTGAGGGGTATACCGGATTTCACCACTAATTACTTTTCGGGGAGACTCAGGTGTTTTTAAAAAGAAATTTATTAATGACCGTATAACATCTCCATCAATTTTCATATCAATTGTAATTCTAGGCCCAAATAATCCGCCTGAAAACAAATAAAGTGAAAATCCGTCTATTCTTGCACTTTTTAAGGAAAACAACTTGTCATCGTTTCTTTCAACTGTTGCATCTGTATAGAATTTAGCGTGTCCATCGATATCGTTTCCATATAAAAAAACCCCTTTTCGTCTATTTCTCTTGTATAACGTTTAAGTCGATTTAAATATGTTTTTTCTGCAATATATTTATATAATTCAACTAACGGGGGAGTTAGAAAATATTTTCGGGAATGTAAACCTACGATATCCGATCCATTTTTATCAAATAAAGTTAACTCTTGCTCTTGAAAATTAATCCCATTTATTGTTCTAGATATCCAATACCACTTTAGAGATAATATATCTTCATATTTTGCAAGCTCATCTCCAACAATAAAATAAGAACTGTAAATTTTTACATCTTTTTTGAGGTTTTTTATATTATGTATCATAAAGAATTAGCCCCCTTATTGTCGTTTTTCTTTCCTTGTATATATATTATTAAAAAATTTAAAATTGTTTTTAGAGAGAGCTGGGATTAAATTTCAAGACAGCATTAGACTCCATCGTCTTTAAGCAAATTTACTATTTATTCCAAATGTAAATACATTTTGAAGAGTTATCAATTATATATTCTCTTGATTCAAAAAAGTCCATGCCAAGTAAATTAGAGTTATCTTCCAGATTAACAGCAACCGCTTGTTTTTTATAAGTATCACCCACGATAATTTCTCTTTGTACAATAGGAAAACTTATTAAACCCTTAACAGTTGAAAATGTTTTTCGTGATATCTCATTTAAATCCTCATGACCAGTTTCTTGAGCCAACTCCAAAGATATAACAGTCATAGAGGCACCTGTATCTAACATCATGATAGTTTCATAACTCCCATATTCTCCAACAACTATTACCGGGATAAAAATATGTCCATTTATTTCTTGAAAATCAATTTTTATCGCATTGTATCGTAAAAACCCCTCACCTTTTCTCTTTGCTTCATTAATAGCATTTGTACCTAGGTTTTTATTCTTTATTACTCCGTTTAAAGCATTTTCATCAAAAAACAAATAACATTGATGTTTTTCATTATAAATGGCTACATTTTTTAAATACCCATCACTATTATCTAATACAGGGATTAAATAGGTAATTATGTCTGTAACCTCTGGTTTATTAGTTTTTAGATCAACCTGGGCTAGCAAAATAAAATTCGTAAACTCTTCGGCCTTAACATCTATTTTCCAATTGTTGGGAAAAGCTTCTAAAGTGAGTTTTTGAACAAGGTCTAATACATCACTTTGTTTATTATTATAAATCCTTTCATAGGCATCCTTACCACTAGCCAAATATTTATTTTTATCAAACTCGTCCAAAAGTTTCTTCTTTTCCTTCTCTTGATTTAATTTTTCCATCTCGCTCTTTAGAGTAAATTGATCTCTTAATTGGTTCGTTTGGTAATATGTTAATGTAAAAAAGACAATTATTTCTATAAACAAAATAATTAGTAAAATGATAAGTAACTTAAAATTTCTATTTTTCATAATTTACTCCGATGGTTTAATTGGTTAACGTTTTTTAAGTTCGGGTAGTTTAATTGGTTCTGGCGTATATGGTGAGGTAATTTCTAGAGATAGATTGGGGAATTCATCGATCTCAACCTTAAAATATTTTGTTGTTAAATAGATTTCAAGAAAAGGATTATCCTTTAGTTCTCCTAAATCCTTTTTATTTAAAGAAACTTTATATAGGATTTCATTTATATCCTCTATATAATTATTTCTATCGTCGTGTTGGCGTACATAATGACGACAGCCTACAGAAATAGAATCCAAATCTAAATTCTGACAATATTCAAAGATATCATTTGTAACTTTCGAAACTAACCTTATGACGTCCTTTTTTAAAGAATCTATAGAATCATGTTTTGTTTTCGTCCCTTCCTCGCCAGAGCTTAATTCTGACATATCAAAATCAATATCCAAACTAAAACCAGAAGCTGAAGAAAGAACATTTACTGTTGAATGATTTGGAGCAGCTTTAATTGCTATTCCCCTAATGACATCTTCTATGCTTTTAGTCTTATCTTTAGATAATGCGAGCATTTCTAACTGTGCTTTTTCCCTAGAAGTAATGGCATATTTACTACTATAGCTCTTCCGCTCCTCCCAGATCTTTTTATAATGTTCTGCCGCCTGGGTTTTTAATACGACCACATCGATTTTTTTGATCTCATTATCATAACTCTCCTTAATGCTTATATTCTCTCTGGTAAATCCATCTTGTATTTTCTTAAACTGTGATTTATACTCATTTTTAACTTCAGTTATAAAAATATTTCTCCTATCAAGTAAGAATACCGAAGAAATAATAACAACTGCCAAAACAATAAAACATGCTATTGTCGTACTCAATAAGATGAACTTTTTTCTTGCGAGATATTTTTTATAGTCGAATGAAAATTCTTTTTTGCATTTAGGATTAGGGCAAGTCACATGTAATTTTTCACCCTCATAGATTGGCAACCTTAATTTTTGTTTACATCTTGGGCAAGGTATTACTACCTTTTGGAGTTCATCATTATTTAATGGTTCTCTCTTATCTTGATAAGACATAAATTTTCTCCCAGTAACTATCAACAGGGTTAATTCTTAACATGATAGATAATAGGGACAGCTATTATCCCCTCATAAATGATTACTCTGAAAAGGTGCATTAAGAGTTAGAAATGGAAAATGTTATTTTAGCTTCTTTCTCAAATAAAAATTTATTTTTTTTACTTTCTTCTGGAAATTCATTAAATATGAATGTATGTAGAGGCCACCCATTTTTTTCTTGATCGAACACTTTTCTATCCATAAATTTTTTAATGTAAGTAATTTGTATTACTTGCATCATATCTTCAAACTCCTCAACTGAACAAATTAAATAAGGCATTTCATTAACATATTTAATCGGTAAATTTATATTATTAAATTTTTTTATTATCATTTTATTTAAAATATTTAATCTCTTAGATCCAAAAAGAAACCAATCCTCCATAGTTAGAATCAAAGGATATATTTGCCTTTCCTCTTCATATTTAAAAGAAAGATATAAGTTGTTACGATAGTCGTCGATAGTTTTATAAATTTGTAAAACAATTTCTGCCATTTTATCTAATTCTTTTTCAATAATTGAGCTATCTTTTAATTCTATCTTTGCAGGCAATATCATTCGTTTTGTTTTGCATTCGATAAATAAAGCTGAATCTCTATCATAAACAATCCAGTCTACAGTATCTTTCCTATTCTTGCTAACGTAATACTCTTCTTCTTTTATAAAATTTATCGTTTTATTGTTATTAGCTTTTTCAATTACATTACCAATATATTTTTGAAAAGAACTTCCAAAGTTATTCCCAAAATCTTTTTCATCACATATTTCATAATACAATCCAGACGTTATACGCCAAAATAGAAGTGTAAGCATTGGACAAACCAGACTATCTTTTCCTTCAAAAGGCATTCTAATTATAGGATAAGCCCTTATAGGATTGTAAGAATACTCGAATTTATCATTAAATTCTTGTTCTTCTACGATTTTTTCTTTGAGAATTGAGAGTTTTTCTGAAGTAAAGTTTAAAAATATATTTACTTTATCTAAATTTATACCTACTTTATCTAAGTCTACTTTTAAAGGAAGGGAGATATTAGGTTTGTTTGAATAAATTTCAATAAATGCTAATCCAATAAAATATAAATCGTGAACGTTTATACCAACAATTTTTTGTACAATATCATTTATTGTAAAATCACTAAATATTTTATAATATCTAAAGAGAAACTTTAAATTTGGTCGTGATTGCCAAAGAAATTGTCTGTGCGCAATTCTATAAAATTCAGTTAACGCATTTTCTTCATCGATATATGTTTTTGCTATTTCGTCTCTTAAAACACGTAACTTAATTAAGACATTAAAAAAATAGTGCCAACTTTTTAAAGATATCGATAAAGAGCATGTTTCCTGACTATTTATAATAATTTCTTTTGTTAATAACTCAAGTTCCCATTCATGTGGTTGGACTGCCCCCGCTAATATAGACACATAAAAATGTGCTTTTTCTTTGATTCTCTTAGAATTGCTCATTATTTTAACCATCCTTGTCAGGCTACCTCTTTTTGGTAATAATATTGACGTTCATATTCCATTGGTGACATGTTTCCCAGTGTGGAGTGAAGCCTGTGACAATTATAGAAAGTTTCAAT